>Ga0209705_10000115_pt1 | contig 40913 bp, 52 predicted proteins | sample PPLLaktember2015_5_FD_187262 | JGI IMG/M metagenome (GOLD analysis project Ga0209705, IMG submission 187262) | Freshwater sediment microbial communities from Prairie Pothole Lake near Jamestown, North Dakota, USA - PPLs Lake P8 Core (1) Depth... | ecosystem: Environmental > Aquatic > Freshwater... | reverse complement strand
CGGAGCCGTCGGAAACGTCTCTTTGTGGGCGTTCGCCGTGATCGCCGCCGGCTTCCTCGGCTGCGCCGTGGGCGGCTGGGTCTCGCTGCGCGCGGGCAGCGCGCGTGTGGCGGTGACGCAGCTCGCGACCTCGGGCGCCTGCTGCGCGCTTTCGCCACTTCTGTTCCTTGCGCCGACGCCGGTGTTCCTCGCCTTTCTTCTGATCTGGGGCGTGGCGGTGGTGGGCGACTCGCCGCAGTTCTCGGCGCTCAACGCCGCCAACGCGCCGCCGGGGCTCGTCGGCTCGGCGCTGACCATCGCCAACTGCATCGGCTTCGCGATCACCATCCCGAGCATCGAGCTGCTGAACGCGGCGGCGGCGCGGCTGCCGGTACAGTACCTGTTCCTGCTGCTGGTGCCGGGACCCGTCCTCGGGCTGCTGGCGATGCGGCCCCTCGTGAGGCAGACATGACGACGATCCGCATCGGCGATCTCACGGTCAACCGCCTCGGCTTCGGCGCCATGCGCGTCTGCGGCCCGCAGATCTGGGGCCCGCCCGCGGACCGCGCCAGCGCGCTCGCCGTGCTGCGCCGCGCCTGCGAACTTGGCTGCAACTTCATCGACACCGCCGACAGCTACGGGCCCGCGGTGAGCGAGGAGCTGATCGCCGAAGCGCTGCATCCCTATCCGGAGGACCTCGTCATCGCGACCAAGGGCGGGCTCGCGCGTCCGAGCGCCCCCGCCTGGGAGCGCGACGCCCGGCCCGAGCACTTGCGCAACGCGCTGGAAGGAAGCCTCAAGCGCCTGCGCCTCGAGCGCATCGACGTGTACCAGCTGCACGCGCCCGACCCCAAGGTGCCGTTCGCGGAGTCGGTGGGCGCGCTCGCCGAGATGCAGAAGGCGGGAAAGATCCGCCACGTCGCGCTTTCCAACGTCAACCTGAAGGAGCTCGGCGAGGCGCGGCGCATCGTGCCCATCGTCTCGGTGCAGAACGCCTACAGTCTCGAGCGGCGCGACTCCGACGCCATGATCGACGCCTGCGAGAAGGACGGGCTCGCGTTCCTGCCGTGGTATCCGCTCGCGGCCGGCAACGCCCTCAAGTCCGCGAAGGTGAAGCGCGTCGCCGGGAAGCACGGCGCGACGCCCGCCCAGGTGTGCCTCGCCTGGCTGCTTCACAGATCGCCCGCCGTGCTGCCGATCCCGGGGACCGGCAACCTGCAGCACCTGCAGGAGAACGTCGCCGCCGCGCGGCTCGTCCTCGCGCCCGAGGACCTGGACGCGCTTACTTGAAGACGCTGGTGATCAGCTCGCCCGGCAGCCAGGTGGCGAGGTACGGAAAGAAAATCACCAGCAGCAGCACGGTTGCGTCGCCGAGGAAGAACGGCACGGATCCCTTCAGCACCTGGGTCACCGGTATTCGAGAGGTGCCGCTGACCGCGAACAGGTTCAGGCCGACCGGCGGCGTGACCACGCTCATCTCCACCGCGAGCGTCACGATGATGCCGAGGTGGATCGGGTCGACCTTGAGCGCCATGGCCACCGGGAACACCACCGGCACCGTGAGCAGCACCATGGCGATGCCGTCGACGAACATGCCCAGGATCATCAGCACCAGCACGTACGCGAAGATGAAGCCGAGCGGCGTCAGGCCCCAGGCGGTGACGACCTTGGCGATCTGCTGCGGCCAGTACATGTTGGCCGCCAGGAACTGGAACACGCCGACCGACCCGACCAGGAACAGCACCACCGCGGTGAGGTTCAGCGCGCGCTTGGCCGTCGGCACCAGGCCGGCGAAGAACTTGCCGCGCTCCATGATGAAACCGTAGACCAGCGCGTAGCCGCAGGCCGCCGCAGCCGCCTCGGTCGGCGTGAACACGCCACCGTACAGCCCGCCCAGGATCACCACCGGCATGCCGAGCGCGGGCGATGCCTTGAGGAACTCTGCCCACAGCCGGTGTGGCACGAACTTGCCACGCGGCAGCTTGAGGATCCAGGCGATGACGATCACGCTGATCATGTTGCCGGCGGCCAGCAGCAGCCCCGGGATCACGCCGGCGAAGAACAGGCCGATCACCGAGGTCTCGGTGACGATGCCGTAGAGGATCAGGATAATGCTCGGCGGGATGAGCATGGCGATGCCCCCCGCGGTTGCCACCAGCCCACCCGAGAGCCAGTCGGGGTAGCCGCGAGCGCGCATCTCGGGGATCGCGATCACGGCCATGGCAGCCGCCATGGCCACGCTGGAGCCGGAAATGGCGCCGAACAGCACGCAGGCGAGCACCGTGGCGACGCCGAAGCCGCCCGGCATCCAGCCCACCATCGCGTCCGAGAACTGGAACAGCTGCCTCACCAGGCCGGTGCGCTCCATGAGGAAACCGGCGAAGATGAACAGCGGGATCGCCATCAGCGAATAGCGTCCGATGAAGCTGAAGAAGGCGCGGAAGATGACCGTCGGCTCGAGCAGCGGATCGACCAGGATGTAGGCCGCGCTCGCCGCGGAGAGCGCGATGCCGATGGGCACGCTCAGCACGAGCAGCGCCAGGACGACGATACCGACGATGTACATCCGAATCCTCTTCTAGTGCGCCGCGGAACTCAGTCGGGCATGCGGTCGAGGAGGTGCTCTTCCTCGGGGACCGGCAGTCCGCGCAGCTTGCGGACCATGAACCAGATCTGGAACGCCATGGTCACCGCCATGAGGGCGAAGCTGACCAGCAACGTAGCCAGGAATGGCCAGAGCACGAACTGCAGGCTCTCCGTCGTAGTGCCGTAATGGATGCCTTCCCTGACCTCCGGGATGCCCCACCACACCACCGCCAGCAGGAACAAGAACGAAAACACGAGCGCCACCAGCTTGATGATCTCGGCGACCTTCTTCGCCGCCGGCCCGCCGGCCTGCAAGACCTCCAGGAGCACGATCACGTTCAGGTGCTCGTTGTGGCGCTGGGAAATGGAGAAATACAGGAATACGCCGCTCAGGATGAAGAACGTGACCGCGTCCTGCTGCCACTCGAAGGAAAAGCCGAACAGGTAGCGCCGCACGACCTCGACGAGGGCGAGCAGCGTGCAGCCGATCAGCAAAAACGCGGCGGCGGGCGCCAGGACCCTGTCCTGGAACGCCCGCCAGACCGCATACGCCCGTTCCACCTACTTACTTGATGTTGATGACCGAGGCGTGCTTCGCGCAATCGACCTTCTCGATCCAGGACGAGCCGCTCGGGTGTTTCTGCGACAGGGCGCGGCCTTCCTGCACGAACTTGTCGACCCACGGCGCAGCCGCCGCCGGCGTCTTGCTCTTCACGTAATTGACCGCCGCGCTACCCATGGCGTTCACCATCGCGGACACCTCGTCCGGCGACATCCAGTACACGCCCGGCTTGGAAGGATCCTTGGTGCCGTACTTCTCGTACGCCATCTTGTCGAAGCACCAGTTGTATTCCTTCTGCACCTGGATGGTTTCGTCGATCAGCTTCTGCATCGCTGCGCGCTGCGCCGGGTTGAGGCGATCCCACCAGCGGCGGCTCGCGCTCACCATGTAGTAGTCGCCGACGAACGCGCCCGCGCCGCCCATCGTGTAGTAGGGCGCCTGCTCGCGCATGCTGTTCCAGCCGCCCAGGCTGGTCATGAGGCCGTCGATCACGCCCGATTCCATGGCGCTCGGCACTTCACCGAAAGCCATCACCACGGGGTTGGCTTTCCACGCCTCGAGCACCGGGTTCTCGGCCGGGCCCATGCTGCGCACCTTCTTGCCGGCGAAGTCCGCCGGGCTCTGGTAGCGCTTCTTGCCACCCACGCCCATGCCGAAGCTCATGTGGCCGACGCCGAACACCTTCACCTGCTGGTTCTTCGCCATGCGCTCGACCAGCATCTGGTAGGTCGAGGTCTTGTCGAGGTTGTCGACCGCGCCGACCGTGGTCAGGACGCCGGGTCCGACGACCGACAGCATGTACGGATCGACGGGCGCCGCCTTGCCGATCTGCATCCAGGTCATCTCCAGGTTGCCCTGGCGCATGGCCTCGTAGGCCTCGGGTACCGTGTACAGGGCGCCCGCGAAATACAGGCGTGCTTCGCTGCCCGGGATCACTTGCGGCAGCCGCTCGGAAAAATACTTCATCGCCAGGCCGGCCGGATGCGGCGGCGGCGGGAAATCCGCGGCAAAGCGCATGACGATGGGCTTGGTCTGCGCCTGCACCGGCGTCGCGACGCTCCAGCTCGCCGCCGCGAATGCCGCGGCGACCGCGATGACCGGCAGTTTCTTCAGGGAAATTCCTCTCATAGCACCTCCTCCAGAAATCTTGAGTTCGAATGTTCGCACAACCTGACGACCGTATCCCACGGTACTGCGTGCGGTCAAGCGCGCGGGGCAATTGGTGCACTGCGGCAACCCCTCAACTCGGCGCGTCTCCCGCGAGTGTCACCCGATGCATCACGCGCCGATGGCCGTGATAGTCGTTCACCGGATTGTGCTGCGTGCAGCGATTATCCCAAAACGCGAGCGAGCCGGGCTCCCAGCGGAAACGACAGGTGAGCTCCGGGCGCACCTGGTGCGCAAACAGGAATTCGAGCAGCGAGCGACTCTCGTCTTCCGACCAGTCCTTGAATCGCTCCGTGTGCCCCACGTTCACGTACAGCGCCTTTCGCCCCGTCTCCGGGTGCGTACGGACCACCGGATGCTCTCCCACCAGTACCTTCAACTCCTCGCCGGCGGCACGCATCCGATCCTCGCGGGTGCGCGACGCGGCTGCCTTGGTCGACGTATTCAGACCGACGAGTCCGTCCAGAGTCCGCCGCAGGCCCGGCGACAACGTCTCGTAGGCAAGGTACTGGTTGGCAAACAAGGTGTCGCCCCCATAGGGCGGGATCTCGATGGCGTAGAGCATGCTGCCCATGGGGGGCCGCTCGAGGTACGCGGTATCCGAATGCCAGATGCCGCCGAAATTCATGCGCTCGTGCTCCAGCTTCACCACGGGGGTGATGAACGGACATTCGGGCAGTCCCTTCAGCTGCGGGTATTCCACCGGTTCGCCGAATGCGCGCGCGAAAGCGAGCTGCTGCTGCGGCGTGAGCCGCTGGTCGCGGAAGAAAATCACCAGGTGCTCGAGCAGCGCGGCGCGGATCGCGGCCGCCACGCCGGCAGCGAGCGGCTGCGACAGGTCGATGCCGTGGATCTCGGCACCCAGCGCACCGGCGACGCGTCGGATCTCCATGCGCAGATGGTAGCAGTGCCTGCTACGATCCTTGTTTCGCATAGCAGGAAGGAGCGCGCGCGATGATCCAGTCACGCCACCTTTTCACCTTGAGCGCAGACGTGCCGAAGATCGTCGACATGGGCGCGACGCCCGCCGGCCACCGGCGCATCGCCACGGTCACCGGCGGCACTTTCAAGGGGGAGCGACTGAGCGGGACGCTGCAGCCGGCCCCCGGCGGCGACTGGCTGCTGCTGCGCCCCGATGGCGCCACGATCCTCGACGTGCGCGTAACGCTCGAGACCGACGACCGGCAACTGATCTACATGACCTACCGCGGCGTCCGGCACGGCCCGGCGGAGGTGATGGCGCGCCTCGCGAAAGGCGAGGCGGTCGATCCCGCCAGCTACTACTTCCGCACCACGCCGGTGTTCGAGACCGCGTCGCCGAAGTACGACTGGCTCAACCGCATCGTGTCGGTGGCCACCGGCCGGCGCGAAAAGAGCGGACCGGTGTACGAGGTCTACGAGGTGCTCTGACTGCGGTTGCGCCTACTTGTTTTCGCGGGCGGCGCGCAGGTCGTCGACGTTGAACGAGCCGGTGAAGTCGAGTTCGTTTTCGCTCGGCGCGGTGTCGACCCATGTCACCAATCCACTGTCTTGCAGTTCCTCGAGGATATCGTTCACCGCGGACTCGGACCAGCCGAGCTTTGCGCGCAAATCCCTCGGGTCGGTGTCCTGCCCGACGAGACCCAGAACACGCCGGCAATCGAGCGCGACCAGGCTGTTCTGCGTGTCCCAGGCCTTGCGTCCGGCATCGGAGCGGGTATAGAGGCGGGTCATCCTGTGGCCATTATTCGCCTGCCGCGCGGCGCAATGCAAGGGGGCGGCCCGACCGCAAGCGTAAGCTTGTGAAAGAAAACGAGCCGCCGCCTGCGGCGGCGGCGCCTAGAGATCCTGCCGGGCGATACGCAGGCGCACCGCCCGCATGTCGTCGCCGCGCACTTCGCGCAGGGCGTGGCCAACGAAGCTCGCCACCACGTCCTTCCTCCAATACAGGTCCAGGTCCGTGTTGTCCATGGGCTTGGCGCGCGACGCGACCGCCGTCGCGACCGCCGCGATCACTTCGTCGGTTAGCGTGCGCCCGACGGCCTTGTCTCCCGCCTTGTCCACCAGGAACGGCCGCGACGCGACGGCGCCCAGCGCCATGCGCAGCGCTTGGACCGTGCCATCGGGCGCGAGCCGCGCCGCCGCGGCCACGCCGAGCACCGGGAAATCGAACGAGCCGCGCCGGCGCAGCTTCCAGTAGCTGCTCGCCCAGCCCCCGGGCACCGACACCTCGGTGAGGATCTCGTCCGCCCGGCGCGACAGGTAGTCGATGCCGTCGTTGTTGTAGAGCGCCGCCAGCGGAATCTCGCGCTCGCCCTGCGCCGACACCAGCTTGACGCTCGCCCCGAGCGCGATCAGCGCGGGCGCCGTGTCGGTCGAAGATACTGCCACGCAGCGCTTGCTCGCAGTGGCCACCCAGCAGGTGTCGCCGTCCTTCTTCAGGCAGAAGTCGATGGCCTTGCGCCACTCGTGGCTCTGGTTGTAGTAGTTGCAACGCGTGTCGAGGCACAGATTGCCGCCGAGCGTGCCCATGTTGCGCAAATGCGGCGTGGCGACCAGCGCCGCCGCCTGCCAGAGCGCCCGGTAGCGCGCGCGCAGCGACGCGTCGTTCACGATATCGGTGAGCGTCAGCCCCGCCCCGAATGCGCCGTTCATGATGCGCAGTTCCTTCACGCCGCGCAGCGACACCAGCGTCTTCGGCGACTGGTGCCGGCGCTTCATGTTCGGGATGAGATCGGTGCCGCCGGCGATCAGCATGGCCTGCGGGCCTTCGCCGGCGAGGATCTTCGCGGCCTCCGCGACCGTGCGCGGCGCGCGAAACTCGAACCACGGCAGCCTAAGCATGGCGCTCCACTTCGCTGCCGTCGCCGCCTTCCCGGGGCGGCAGGACGAACGTCGGCTTCGGATAAGGCACCGCGGGGAAACTCTCCGGACCGACGCGCGGAGCCTCCCCCTTGGCCTTCTTCTCGAGCGCCCGCAGCACCTTGTCGGGGGTGATCGGGATCTCGTCGATGCGCACGCCGACAGCGTCGTGGATCGCGTTGGCGAGCGCGGGCATCACCGGCAGCAGCGGCCCCTGCCCCACCTCCTTCGCGCCGTAGGGACAGTTCGGGTCGGGATCCTCTATCAGCGCCACCTCGACCTCCGGCATGTCGAGCATGGTGAGGCTCTTGTAGTCGAGCATCGACGGATTGCGGTGCACCAGCGCCGACGAGAGTTTCGGCGGCAGGCGGCGGAAGGCCTGCTCTTCCATCAGCGCCTCGCTCAAGCCCATGTACACGCCGCCGATCACCTGCCCGCGCGCCAGCACCGGGTTCAGCGCGCGCCCGATGTCGTGCGCGATCCAGATCTTGGGCACCGTGACCCAGCCGGTATGCGGGTCCACTTCGGTTTCAAGCACGCAGGCCGAGAAGCTGTAGGCAGGCGAAGGACCGACGCCCGCGCCCTTGTACTTTCCCGGCGCCTTCGGCGGCGCGTACGAACCGACCGCGCCGAGGGTGCCGAACTTCGCCTCCGCCAGCGCCACCGCCTCGATGAAGCTCATGGCGTTGCCCGGGTTCTCGGCGGCGAACACGCGGTCCTGCGAGAAGGCGACGCGGTCCGGCAATGTGTTCAGCTGCTCCGCCGCGGCCGCCGCGAGCTGCTCGCGCAGGCGGCCCGCCGCCTGCAGCGCGGCGTTGCCCATCATGATGGTGACGCGGCTGGAGTAGGAGCCCAGGTCGATCGGCGTAATGCCGGTGTCGCCGGTGACGCAGCGGATGTTGCCCGGGTTGATGCCGAGCGCTTCGGCCACCAGCGAGGCCAACACATCGTCGGAGCCCTGCCCGAGTTCGGTGGCACCGCAGTACACGGTCACTTGTCCGCTGCGATCGAGCAGGATCTGCACTGCCGAGTGCGGCAGCTTGTTCCAGTAGATCGAGACGCCTGCCCCGCACATGTACGTCGAGCAGGCCAGTCCCAGCCCGCGCCCCTCTCCGAGCTTGCCGCGCCGTTCCTTCCAACCCGACATCTCGACCACCTTGCGGATGCATTCGGCGAGACCATTGGAGCCGATGCGCAGCCAGCTCGCGGTGAGCGAGTCGGGCTGGGTGACCATCGACAGGCGCAACTCCGCCGGATCGCGGCCGAGGCGCTCGGCGATCTTGTCGAGTTGCACCTCCTGGCCGAAACGCGGTTGCGGCGTGCCGTGGCCGCGCTTGGGTCCGCAGGCGGGCTTGTTGGTGAAGACGCGGCAGGCCTCGAACTTGAAGCGCGGCAGCTCGTAGGTCACCGGCGTCAGGACGCCCGTATAGAAGGTGCTCGCCGGCCCGTGCGAGCCATAAGCGCCGCCGTCGAGCAGCGTCTGCAGGTGCATGGCGGTGAGCTTGCCGTCCTTGGCGACGCCGGTGCGGAACTTCATCAGCACCGGGTGCCGGCCGCGGTGCTGGTAGAACACTTCCTCGCGCGTGTAGCAGATCTTCACCGGGCGGCCGAGCAGCAGCGCCGCCTTCGCCACCACGAACTCGTGGTTGCCCGGATCGCACTTGCCGCCGAAGCCGCCGCCGTTGGGCGTGGCGATGACGCGGATCTGCGCCGCCGGCACCTGCAGCACGCGCGCGAGCTGCCGGTGCAGGTAATGCGGGTTCTGCGTGCTGGTGGCGAGCAGCAGCTTGCCGTCGCCCTCGATCGAGGCGAGCGACGCCTGCTGTTCCATGGGCAGGTGCGTGTTGCCTTCGTAGAAGAACAGGTCCTCGAACACGTGCGCGGACTTCGCGAGCGCTTCCTCCACGTCGCCGAATTCGTAGGACTGGTTGCGGTGGATGTTGCCCTGCTCGCCGTAGTCGTGGATGCGCGGCTCGGGATTGGCGAGCCCTTCCTCGGGCGAGGCGACGGTGGCCAGCGGCTGGTATTTCACTTCGATCAGCTCGAGGGCCGCGAGCGCGGTCTGCTCGTCCACGGCGACCACCGCCGCCACCGGGTCGCCCACGAAGCGGACCTTCTCGCGGGCCAGCGGGTGCTCGTCCTGCGACACCGGCATGATGCCGTAGGGCACCGGGAACGCGTCGCCCGTGAGCACCAGGTGCACGCCGGGATGCGCTTGGGCACGCGCGATGTCGATCGATTCGATCAGCGCGTGCGGATGCGGCGAGCGCAGCAGCTTCGCGTGCAGCATGCGCGGCAGGACGAGGTCGTCGGCGAAGCGCAGCTGGCCCATCGCCTTGGCGCGGCCGTCGACGCGGCGGCGTGGCTTGCCGATGGTGTCGAAGCGCGCCTTGGCGCGCGGCTTTTCCGGCGCGTTCATCGTTTCGCCTCCCGCAGGCAGCGCGCCGCCGCCTCCACCGACTCCCAGATCTGCTGGTAACCCGTGCAGCGGCAGATGTTTCCGGACAGCGCCTCCTTGATGCGCTCGCGGGAGGGGGACGGCTCCTTGTCGAGCAACGCCTTGGCGGTCATCAGCATGCCCGCGGTGCAGTAGCCGCATTGCGAGCCGCCGAGGTCGGCGAACGCCGCCTGCAGCGGATGGAGTTCCGCGCCTTGGGCGAGGCCTTCGACCGTCTGCACGTCGCGTCCCTCGCATTGCATCGCAAGCTCGAGGCAGGCGAGCAGCGGCTCGCCGTCCACCAGCACGGCGCAGGCGCCGCACTCGCCCAGCTCGCAGCCATGCTTGGTGCCGGTGAGGCCGAGCTCCTCGCGCAGGACCTCCAGCAGCGTCTTGTAGGAATGGAACAGGACTTCCTGCTCCTCGCCGTTCACGCGCAGCGTCATGCGCACCCGCTTCATGCCAATCCTTTCACCAGGTATTCCGACAGCGTCTGCGCGATCTCGTCGGGCCCCTGCGCGCCGTCGGGGCGGTACCAGCGCGCCGTCCAGTTGAGCGCGCCAAGCATGGCGCGCGTCACGACCGCCGCGTCGCCGCGGGGCATGGCCTCGGCGACCATCGCGCGCACCGCGCGCTCGTAGGCGTCGCGCTTCTCGATCATCGGCGCGCGCAGCTTCTTCGGCAGCGCCTCGACGTCGAGGTGGGCCGTGGCCCCTTCGAGCTCGTCGAGCATGCAGTGCACGTGCGCGCGCAGCACGTTGCGCAACCGCTCCGCCGGCGTGCCGCGCGCCGCGTCCACCGCGGCCTGCAAGCGCTCCAGCGTGCGCTCCTGGCAGAACAGCAGGATCTCGTCCTTGCCGGAGAAGTAGTGGTACAGGTTGCCGGGCGACAGGCCCGCTTCCTCGGCGATCTCGCGCATGCCGGCGGCGGCGATGCCGCGGCGGCGGAACACCCGCGCCGCGGCGCGCAGGATGTCGAGGCGCCGGGCTTCGTTCCTCTGGCGCACGCGCGCCGAGGGCTGGCGTGCGGAACTCACGTTCAAAACTTGAACCATCGTTCGAATAATAGGCTTAACCGCATCGAAATCAAGACCCTTTTTTGACCTTCATCATGAAACTTGGCGCCAACGCACGCAACCGCTCGTCGCTCATGCGGCCACTGCGGGTCATGTAGTCGTAGGCGAGCCCCAGCGCGTCGAAGCGCCGCATGCGCGCCGGGAACTCCTCGTACCAGTAGGAGCTCGCGCTCGCCGCGTTGAAGAGCTTTTCCACCACCGGCCGGCGTTCGCGCTCAAAGGCCGCGAGCACCGCCGGCACGTCCTCGCCCGCCTCGCCCACGGCACGGTCGAGTGCGATGGCGTCCTCGAACGCGAGGCGCGTGCCCGAGCCAATGGAAAAGTGCATGCTGCGCAGCGCATCGCCGATCAGCACCCGGTTGCCCGCCGTCCACACCGGGTTGGAGAGCAGTGGAAAGCGTCGCCACACGGACTTGTTGGACTCGAGCGCCTGCCCGCCGAGGTCCGGCGCGAACACGCGTTCGCAGTAGGCGCGCGAGGCATCGTCGCCCATCCGGTCCAGGCCGGCGCGCGCGAACGTCGCGGCGTCGCACTCGACGATGAAAGTGCTCATCGAGGCGCTATAGCGGTAGTGGTGCGCGACGAACGCGCCCTCCGCGAGCTCGCGGAAGGTGAGCGTGAGGCAATCGAACCTCTGGCGCGTGCCGTACCAGGCGAACCGGTTGCTCAGCCATTCGACCTGGGGCGCGAACCCACCGCCCTCGCGCACGACCGAGTTCAGCCCGTCGGCGCCGACCACCAGGTCCGCCTCCGGTACCGCCTCCAGGCGTTGCCCGAAGCGCAGTTCGACCCCGGCGTTGCGGCAAAGCTGCTGCAGGAATTCGAGCAATTGCAGTCGCGCGATGGCGGAGAACCCGTTGCCGTCGATGTCCACGGCTTCGTCGCGATGCACGATGCGCTGCATCGGCCAGGATTCCATGCGCGCGGCAAGCGCGGCGTGCAGGTCGGGCGCGTCGCGCTCGAGGAAGGCGAGCGCGCCCTGGGAGAACACCACGCCGAAGCCGAAGGTGGCCCCCGGCGGGTTCTGCTCAATGACCTCCACTCGCCACCCCGGATGCCGCCGCTTCGCGAGCAGCGCGAACAGGAGGCCGGCCGGGCCGGCGCCTACGACGCAGATCTGCATCGCCCGATGATACAAATTGTTACGCCTTGTTACCCCTGCCCTTGCGCGACCGGCCTAGCCTAGCTCGCATGGCAAAAGCACTCGTGTGGGTCCTCGCGGGCTGCATCGGCGCGCTGGCGTTGGCGGAAACGGCAGACGCGCATGGAGGCCGCGGTCGCGTGCACTTTGGCGTGATGATCGGCGCGCCCCTTGGCTGGCATTGGCCGTACTACCCCAGCTACCAGGAGCGCGTGATCGTGGAGCGGCGCGGGCCCACCGTGTACGTCGAGAAGGACGCCGACGGCGGCGAGCGCGATGCGGACCAGTACTGGTACTTCTGCCCGGATTCGAACACCTACTACCCCTACGTCAACCAATGCGCGAGCCCATGGCACCGAGTCGCCCCGCAACCGCCGCAATAGCCGCCGGCGCGGCGCTGCTCCTCGCCGCCTGCGCCACCGTGCCGAGCGGGCCGTCGGTGCTGGTGCTGCCCGGGAGCGCGAAGAGCTTCGATCAGTTCCGCGCCGATGACCTCGAGTGCCGCCAGTACGCGGATTACCAGGTGAACGGCAGCACGCCGGACCGGGCGGGCGCGGATGCGGGCGCCAAGAGCGCCGCGGTAGGAACCGCGGTCGGCGCCGTGGCGGGCGGCTTGCTCGGCGGGCGCGATGGCGTGGCCGCGGGCGCGGGCGCGGGGCTGGCGATCGGCGCGCTGGCCGGCACCGGCGCCGCCCAAGGCTCGCAAATGAGCGCGCAGCGCCGATACGACTTCGCCTTCCAGCAGTGCATGTACGCGAAGGGCCACAAAGTGCCGGTGGAGGGCTACGCCCTGCCGCGGCGCGACGCTCGCCGCGCGGCGATACCGCCGCCGCCCCCGCCGCCGCGCTGAAACCCTACGGCAGCTGGATCTTCCCGCCGCCGCCCATCCCGCCCGCGGGCGGCAGGCCGCCCTGGGGCACGACGATCGACGAAGCCTGCTGGCGGCGCAGTTCCTGCAATTCCCGCATGGTGCGGTCGATGGCCTCCTTGGCGAGCGGCCCGAACTGCTTGGCCGCATCCTCCAGCGTGGAGACGGGAATCTCGAACGCGATGGGCAGCGTCCCCACCTGGGTCATGACCTGCGTCTCGCCCACGTAGATCACGGGCCGCGCGACGTCGGTGGTGGCATCGGCCTTCACCGGCGTCAGCCGGCGGATGGTGCCGATGCGCCGGTCGGTGAACACTTCTTCGAGGTACAGCGCGCCCGCCTCCATCTTGGGGTCGGCGCCGCGACGTTCGTCTTCGATTGCCATGGGGGTCCCTTGTGCCGTGCCAAACAAGCCCCGGAGCTTAACCTCCCGGCACTTTCCGGTCGAGGTGCTCGCGCGCAGCGGCGAGCGTGAGCTCGACGAGCCGCCTTTGCGCGCGGCTGCCGCCGATCCTCTCATGCTCGGCCATGTGCGGCTCGATGAGCGATACCGCCTTCGCGTAGTCCTTCCTCGCAAACGCATCGAAGGCGGCGGCGAGGTGCGGCACGATGGAACCGGCGAGGAGCTTGCCGGCTTGCTCGCGGTCGTGGAGCTCGCCGAGCATCGTCTCCAGCGCGATCTCGTCGCCGGTCGCCGCGCAGGCGAGCGCCCTGTGTACGTCGGCGAAGGCCAGGCCGGCGGCGGGAAAGCTCTGGTCGCCGTAGCGCTTCACTTCGAACCAGCGCTCCACATCCCGCTTCTGCCCTGCCAGCTCCGATCGCCACAGGAACGCCGCGGCGTCGGTGAAAACATTGATCGGCGGACCCCAGGCGCCGCCGGGGTGGACGCCTAGCAGGTAGGTCTTCATCGCCGATTCGTGGTCGCCCAGCTCCATTTGCCACAGCGCGATGTGCCAGTTGATGTGGCAATGCAGGAGTCCCTCTTTCGCGTAGCCGGGGAGCCACTGCTGCAGAAACGTCAGGCCTTGCTCCTTCTCGTTCGCCTCGTAATGCACGTGCGCCTTCACGTGCGCGCCATGGGCGGACTCCGGATCGAGCCGCATCGCGCGCTCGATCGTCTTCCTCGCCAGCTCCGTGTCGCCGCTTTCCACCTGCGCAAAGGCATGCTGCACCAGGAACCAGGGCGCTTCGCCGTAATGCGGCGCGAGCTCGTCCATCAGCTGGCGCAGCTCCTGCTCCCTGCCCTTCCTGCCGGAAAAGCCGATCAGGCCGAACACGCCGGTGCACGGCGCAAGCACCATGGCGTCGGTCGGGTACTGCCTGAGGTGCTCGCGCGCGAGCGCGTAGGCCTTGGCCGAGGCGCCGTCGAGCGTCAGGAGGACGACTTCGGCGTTCGTGCGCTCCCGCTCGGGGAGCTTCGGCATCAGCTCGCGAGCCTTGGCGGCGGCCGCCTTGGCTGCGGGAATGCGCGCGGCCATGAACTGCGCCCTCGCGAGACCCGCGTGCGCGAGCGCAAATTCCGGATCGGCATCGATGGCCCGCTGGAATGCGCGCTCAGGCCCCGGCTTCGCGGCGAGCAGCAGGCCGACGCCCTCAACATAAGCGTCGTGCGCAGCGCTCACGCGCGCAGCTTGAACCGCTGGATCTTCCCCGTCGCCGTCTTCGGCAGCTCGGCGGCGAACTCGATCCAGCGCGGATACTTGTAGGGCGCGAGCTTTTCCTTCACGTAGGCCTTTAGCTCCTCGTCGGTCGCCTTCGCGCCCTGCTTCAGCACCACGTAGGCTTTGGGTTTCACCAGTTTCTGCTCGTCTTCCTTGCCGACCACCGCCGCCTCGAGCACGGCCGGGTGCCCGACCAGCGCGGCCTCCACCTCCGCCGGCGACACCCAGATGCCCGATACCTTCAGCATGTCGTCGGTGCGCCCGCCGTATACGTAGTAGCCGTCCGCGTTCTGCATGTACTTGTCGCCGCTCTTGGTCCACGCGCCGACGAAGGTCGAGCGGCTCTTGGCGCGGTTGTTCCAGTAATACATGGCGCTGGTGGGCCCCGAGATCTCCAGCTCGCCCAGCTCGCCCTGCTGCACCGGCTGGCCCTGCTCGTCAACCAGCCTCAATTCGTATCCCGGCACCGCGCGCCCGGTGGTGCCGTAGCGGAAATCCCCCGGCCGGTTGGAAAGGAAGATGTGCAGCATCTCGGTGGAGCCGATGCCGTCCAGGATGTCGAGCCCGGTCTTTTCCTTGAAGCTCTGCGCGATCTGCGGCGGCAGCGCCTCGCCCGCGGAGACGCAGATGCGCAGCGCCAGATCTTCACGCTTCGCGAAACTCGCATCGGCGAGCATCGCCGCGTACAGGGTGGGAACGCCGTAGAACACAGTGGGCTTTCTCTCCACCAGGCGCTTGAACACGGACGCGGGCGTCGGCCGCTCGGCCATCAGCACGGCGGTGGCACCCGCCGCGAGCACGAACGACAGCGAGTTCCCCAGGCCGTAGGCGAAGAACAGCTTCGCCGCGGAGAACACGACGTCCGACTCCTTGAGGCCGAGCACGCCCTTGGCGTAGAGCTCGGCCGTCTCGATCATGCTCGAGTGCGCGTGCACCGTGCCCTTGGGCATGCCGGTCGAGCCGGAGGAGTAGAGCCAGAAGCAGGCGTCGTCGCGCGTGGTCGGCGCCGGCGCCAGCTCCGACTTTCCTTTCTTCAGCACGTCCTCGAACTGCGCACCGGCGACGATCACCTGCTGCAGGAACGGCAGGCCCTCCAGGATCGGTTTGAACTGCGGCAGCAGCGCCTGCGACACCACCAGCGCCTTTGCCCGGCTGTCGGCGAGCATGTACTGATAGTCCTTGGACGTCAGAAGCGTATTGACCGCCACCGGGATGATGCCGGCCTTGATCGCCCCGAGGAACGCCACCGGCCAGTCGGCGGTGTCGTGCATCGCGATCAGCACGCGGTCTTCCATGCGCAGGCCCATCGCCAGGAGGCCGCTGCCGAAGCGGTTCGCCCGCTCCGCGAGCTGCGCGTAGGTGAGCGAGCCCTGGTCGTCGCGGAACGCCGCCTTCGCGCCGCGCCCGGCCTTGAGGTTCCTCTCGATCAGGTCGTGGGCGGCGTTGTAATCGCGCGCAATCTCCATCCTGCTCCCCTCCTCAACAGCAATTGTAGGGTGGGCCAACGGCCCACCGTACGGTGGCCATGGGCCCGCCCTACGCGGTCTGTGCGAGCCTTTCGCGCACCTTCGCCACCCAGGCCTCGGCCCACTCGATGGCGATCTCCTCGGGCAGCGTGCCGCTCGAGGCGTCGTGCATCAGTCGATCGCCGATGCGCTCGGCACCCAGTCCGGTGAGGATGTCGTCGAAGCGCTTGCCGCCGAAATTGTAAGTCTCCGCGTAAGTACGGTCGCCGAGGCCGAACACGCCGTAGCGCACGCCGGACAGGTCGGGCTTGTGCGCGCACAGCGCTTCATAGAGCGCCTTGGCGTTGTCGGGCACGTCGCCCTGGCCGTAGGTCGAAGTGCACACCAGGTACACGGCGTCGCGGTCGGCGAATACCGACGGGTCGAGCTTGTCCATCAGCAGCGTGGCCACCTGGATCTCCTCGCCGTCCAGCGCCAGCTCGATCTCCTGCGCGCACATCTGCGCGGTGCCGGTCATGGTGCCGACGAGGATGTTGATTTTCATGGCCGGCACAATATAATGCACACGTTTTCATCTCGCAAGCACTATAAATCATGGGCGCACCCCCGAGCACGCTGCACCGCGAAGACCAGGGCGAAGTCGCCTACCTCGCCCGCCTCGGCGAGCGCGTGCGCGCCTGGCGCGCCGAGCATGCCATGACGCGCAAGACGCTGGCGCTCGCCTCGGGCGTGTCCGAGCGCTACCTGGCGCAGCTCGAATCCGGCCAGGGCAACATCTCGGTGCTGCTGCTGAGGAAGCTCGCGCATGCCATGCAGGTGCCGGTCGAGCTGCTGGTGCGCGAGCACGGCGCCACCGCCAAGAGCGCGCGCATCGCACTGCTCGGCCTGCGCGGCGCGGGCAAGTCCACGCTCGGCACGAAGCTGGCGCAGACGATGGGGGTCCCCTTCATCGAGCTCGATCGCGAAGTGGAGCAGGAAGCCGGCGCGCCGCTCGCCGAAGTGTTCTCGATGTACGGCCAGGAGGCGTTCCGCCGCTTCGAGAGGAAAGCGCTGGCGCGTGTGCTGAAGGCGCACCCGCGCGCCGTGATCGCCACCGGCGGCAGCCTGGTCAATGATCCCGACACCTACAGCCTGCTGCTCGACCACTGCGCCTGCATCTGGCTCAAGGCCACCCCCGAAGAGCACATGGCGCGCGTCATGGCGCAGGGCGACCTGCGCCCGTTCAAGGGCAGCCCCACGGCGCTGGAGGAAATCCGGCGCCTGCTCGCCGACCGCGACCGCCTCTACGCCCGCGCCGACGCCGCGCTGACCACGTCCGGACGCTCGCCCAGGCAGAGCCTCGCGGAACTGAAGGCGCTCGCTGCCAAGGAGATGACCGCATGAATGCCCCCGACGCGTTCCCCGCGCCGGTGTCCTTCGACACCGACCCCGCGAACTACCACCACTGGAAGCTCGGCTTCGAGGGTCCCGTCGCCACGCTGACGCTCGACATCGACGAGGACAAGGGCATCGCGCCCGGTTACAAGCTGAAGCTCAATTCCTACGATCTCGGCGTCGACATCGAGCTGCACGACGCGGTGAACCGCATCCGCTTCGAGCATCCCGAGGTGAAGGCGGTGGTGGTCACCAGCGGCAAGAGCCGCATGTTCTGCTCGGGCGCCAACATCTACATGCTCGGCCTGTCCACGCACGCCTGGAAGGTGAACTTCTGCAAGTTCACCAACGAGACGCGCAACGGCCTGGAAGATTCCAGCGCGCACTCCGGTCTGAAATTCCTCGCCGCGCTGAACGGCACCACCGCGGGCGGCGGCTACGAGTTGGCGCTGGCCTGCGACGAGATCGCCATGGTGGACGACCGCTCGACCACGGTGAGCCTGCCCGAAGTGCCCCTGCTGGGCGTGCTGCCGGGCACCGGCGGACTCACGCGCATCGTCGACAAGCGAAAGGTGCGGCGCGACCTCGCCGACGTGTTCTGCACCACCGCGGAAGGCGTGCGCGCGGACCGCGCGCTGCAATGGAAGCTCGTCGACCACGTCGCCAGGCCGCAGGAATTCCAGGACCAGGTGAAGGCACGCGCGCTCGAGCTCGCCAAGCGCTCCGACCGTCCCGGCGGCGAAGGCGTGAAGCTCGCGCCGCTCGGCGAGAGCCGCCTGGTGAAGGTCGAGGTCGACGCGGCCGCCGGCACCGCAACGATCACCGTGCAGGGGCCGCAGCAGGTTGCCCTCGAGCGCAGCGCGGACTGGTACCCCCTGCGCCTGGCGCGCGAGCTCGATCGCGCCATCCTCGATCTGCGCCACAACCACCTCACGGCAGGACTGTGGATCCTCAAGACGCAGGGCGATCCGGCGAAGGTGCTCGCGCTCGACGCGCTGCTGGAGAAGGATGCGCAGGACTGGTTCGTGCGCGAGACCCTCGGGTACCTGCGCCGGACGCTGGCACGGCTGGACGTGACCTCGCGCTCGATCTTCGCCGTCATCGAGCCGGGCTCCTGCTTCGCGGGCACGCTGCTCGAGCTTGCGCTCGCCGCCGACCGCAGCTTCATGCTGGAGGCCAAGGAAGGCGGTCCCACCGTAGCCCTCAGCAACCTCAACTTCGGCAGCTACCCGATGGTCAACGGCGAAGCGCGCGTTTCGGCGCACTACTGCGGCGAAGTGCCGCCACTGGCGCGCGGCAAGCCGCTCGACGCGAAAGCCGCTGCAGCCGCGGGCCTGGTCACCGCCACGCCGGACGAACTCGATTGGGAAGACGAAGTGCGCATCGCCATCGAGGAGCGCTCGAGCCTGTCGCCCGATGCGCTCACCGGCATGGAGGCGAGCCTGCGCTTCACCGGCAAGGAGAACATGCTGACGCGCGTCTTCGGGCGCCTGTCGGCCTGGCAGAACTGGATCTTCATCCGGCCGAACGCGGTCGGCGAGCAGGGCGCGCTCAAGGTGTACGGCACCGGCGCCAAGGCGAAATTCAACAAGGAGCGTGTGTAAGGTGGGCCGCAGGCCCACCCTACGGGAGATACAAATGTCTGGAATCAACTACAGCGACAAGATCCCCAACAACGTCAACCTCGCCAACGACCGCACGCTGCAGCGCGCGCTCGAGCACTGGCAGCCGCACTTCCTCGACTGGTGGAAAGGCATGGGGCCGACAGACTTCCAGGGCGCCGACGTCTACCTGCGCACCGCCACCTCGGTGGACGCCGACGGCTGGGCCAGCTATGGCGCGGTGAAAATGCCGGACTACCGCTGGGGCATTTTCCTCGCCGACCCGGTGGCCGAGCGCAAGATCGGCTTCGGCGACCAGATGGGCCAGCCTGTCTGGCAGCAGGTGCCGGGTGAGTTCCGCTCCACGTTGCGCCGTCTCATCGTCACGCAGGGCGACACCGAACCCGCGTCGGTCGAGCAGCAGCGGCTGCTCGGCCACACCTGCCCTTCCCTGTACGACCTGCGCAACCTGTTCCAGGTAAACGTGGAAGAAGGCCGGCACCTGTGGGCCATGGTGTATCTGCTGCACGCCTACTTCGGCCGCGACGGCCGCGAGGAAGCCGAGGAACTGCTCGCGCGCCACTCGGGCGACGCCAACAAGCCGAGGATCCTCACCACCTTCAATGAGCCGATCTCGGACTGGCTGTCCTTTTATTGCTTCACCTACTTCACGGATCGGGATGGCAAGTACCAGCTGAAGAGCCTCGCCGAGTCGGCCTTCGATCCGCTGTCGCGCACCTGCCGCTTCATGCTGACCGAAGAGGCGCACCACATGTTCGTCGGCGAGACCGGCATCGCGCGCGTGGTGAAACGCACGCTCGAGGTGATGAAGGAACTGGGCACCGAGGAGCCGGCGAAGATCCGCGCGGCGGGCGCCGTGGACCTGGCGCTACTGCAGAAGTACCTCAATTTCTGGTGCTCGTCGTCGCTCGATCTGTTCGGCTCGGAGATTTCTTCGAATGCCGCCTCGAGCTTCGCCAATGGGTTGAAGGGCCGTCCGGACGAGTCCCAGTATGACGACCATGTGCTGCGCGAGAAGCAGCTCAAGCTGGATACGCCGCAGGGCGCGCAGGACGTGCCGATGCTGAACGCGCTGAACGAAGTGATGCGCGAGTCCTACCTCAAGGATTGCGAGATCGGCCTGAAGCGCTGGAACCGCCAGATCGAGCGCGCCGGATTCTCGTTCCGCCTGGCGCTGCCCTCGACGCGCTTTCGCCGCTCCATCGGCTCCTGGGTCGGCCTGCCGGTCGACCCGGCGGGCAAGCTCCTGCCGCGCGAGGAATTCGACCAGCGCCTGCACGAGTGGATCCCGTCGCAGGAAGACCGCGCCTTCGTGCGCTCGCTGATGCAGCGCGTGGTGGAGCCGGGCAAGATGGCCGGCTGGGTGGCGCCGCCGGAGCGCGGCATCAACAACCTGCCGGTGGACTACGAGTACGTGAAGCTGAGCTGAACTGCGAAGCGGCCTAGTGCCGCTTGGTGCCGATCAGGACCACCGCCCCCACCACGATCAGCGCCCCCACCATCTGCCGCGGCTCCACCGTCTGGGCGAGGATCGCCCAGCCCAGGATCAGCGCCGCGATGGGCTCGAAATTGAGCGCCGCGGTGTTGCTCGGGGACTTCAGCTGCGGCACCACGATGAAGATGGCCGTGATGGCGCTGCCGTAGAGCACCGTCAGCAGCGCAAGGCCGATCCAACCCGTGGCATCTCCCGGCAGGACCAGCGAGCCGGTGGCCGCACCCGCCAAGCCCACCACGACGGCGGTGGTGCCCATGGTGAGCAGGGCGCGCACCCGCCCGTCCACTTCCTTGAGGTGCCGCGTAGTGAGGAACAGCACGCCGGCGAAGGACGCCGCGGAGCCCAGCGCCCAGCTCACGCCGACACCGATCTCCGCCCAGCGCCCGGCGATGGATTGCAGCGAGCCGACGATGTCCAGCGCGAGCACCAGGCCGAACAGCGCGAGCGGCATCGCCACCAGCGCGCGCCGGCCCGGATTCTCCCCGCCCGCCGCCCAGGTGAGCAGCACGTAGAGCAGCGGGAAGGTGTTGAACGCTAGCAGCGCCAGCGCCACCGGGATGATGGCCACCGCCGAATACAGGCAGAAGCTCTGCAGCGACACGAGCAGCCCGATGCCCATGCCGCGCAGCAGCGTCGCCCGCGGCAGCGCCATGGAAACGGATTGCAGATGCAGCAGGGCTACGATGGCAAGCGCGGTGATGCCCGAGCGCACCGTCACCGCCGCGGCAATGCTCGTGCCGTGGTCGAAGGCGACACGCGCAGCGATGTGGTTCGCCGCGAACACGCTGGCGAGGAACATCAGCAGCGGAATGGCCAGCCGGGGCGATAGAATCGCGCTCATGGGCCCGGAGCTTAAGGCATGACCAACCTTGCGCGCTTGCGCAGTTTCATCCGCGACATGACGCGCCTGGCCGATCGCCACGGCGAAGACGAGCAGCGCATGCTGGACGAAGGCGACAAGCTGCTGCGCAGCCTGATCGAGCGGGACGACTGGCTGCCGGAGGAATTCGCCCGCCCTTCGGCCGAAGGCTATCGGCAGTACCTCCTGCACTGCGATCCGATGGAACGCTTCTCGGTGGTGAGCTTCGTCTGGATGCCGGGCCAGCGCACCCCGGTGCACGACCATACGGTCTGGGGCCTGGTCGGCGTGATGCGCGGCGAGGAAACCTGCGAGGAATACTCGCGCGAGATCAAGCCCACGGCCCGCCACCCGGTGCGCCGCGGCCAGGTGGACCGCGTCTCGCCGCGCATCGGCGACATCCACGTCGTCGCCAACGAGGGCGGCGAAGTGGCGGTGAGCATCCATGTCTACGGCGCCAACATCGGCGCCGTGCGCCGCCACACCTACGACCCGGAGAACGGCGCGCGGCGCGATTTCGTCTCCGGCTACGCCAACGCCAGCATTCCGAACCTTTGGGACCGCTCCAGGGAAGCCTAGCCGCGGCGCTGCTGGCCGCGGCTTGCGCGGCGCAGGCCTGCGAGGTTCCGGGCGACGGCACGTCCCTGCGCCGTGCGCTGCTCAAGGTGAAGTACCTGCCGGAGACCGAAGCGTGGGAGCTCGCAGCGCGCAAGCACGCGCCGGTACAGTTCCTGCTCTCGCTCGATGCGCCGCTGGACCGCGACGGGCGCTGCTACTGGCCGATCGAGGCGAGCAGTGCCGGCAAGGTGTGGAACACGTTTTACGCCACGCCGCGGGGCGAGGACTTGCTGGTCGCCGGGCCCGGCGGCGCGCTGCTGACGCTGGAGGCGTGGCGCGGGCGCTAGGGCTTGAAGCGCGCATCCACCTCGATGCGCAGGCCGTTGACCACGCGGTTGGTCTGGTTGGCAAGCCCGACGACCGCCATCAGTTCCATGAACATGGCGTCGCTCATGCCTTTGTTGCGCGCCGACGCGGTGTGCGAATAGGTGCAGTACTCGCAGCCGTTGGTGGCGCTCACCGCGATGTAGAGCATTTCCTTCACCAGCGGATCGAGCGCGCCCGGCGCCATCACCTGCTTCACCTGCTCCCAGGTGCGGCGCAGCTGCGCCGGGTCGTTGGCCAGCCCTTTCCAGAAGTTTCCCACCCAGTCGACGCCGCGCGTTTTCATGATGTCGTCATACACCGCACGGACCTCGGCGGGGGCACCTTGGTATTCGACCAACTTGACCAGAGACACGTTGTCCTCCTTCGGGTTCCCGGTATATTAGTCCCATGCGACTCAAGGGCTCCTGCCACTGCGGCGCCGTGCGCTTCTCCGTGGAATCGGAGACGCCCTACCCGTACCTGCACTGCTACTGCTCGATTTGCCGCAAGACCGCGGGCGGGGGCGGCTACGCGATCAACATCATGGGCAAGGCGGATACGTTCAAGCACAAGGGCCGCACGCAGGTGTACCGCGCCACGCGCGGCGGCGGCGAGCGCCATTTCTGTCCCCAGTGCGGCAGCGCGCTTTGGGTGTGGGACCAGCGCTGGCCCGAGTGGATCTACCCCTTCGCCTCGGCGATCGACTCGCCCTTGCCCGCGCCGAGGGAGCGCCAGCACATCCTGCTCGATTCGAAGGCCAACTGGGTGCCGGTGCCCAAAGGGCCGCGCGAGAAGCGCTGCCGCGGCTATCCACGCGAGGCGATCCTGGACTGGCACCAAACGCGCGGTTTGCTGCGCTAGCCGATGCCCGCCTGGCTCTCCGCGCTGAGTCCCGAGTTCCTGCTGGTGGCGATCGCCGGCACCGGCGGCGTCATCGCGCTGCTGCTCGCCATCGCGGCCGTGCGCCGCATGCGCGACTGGGAATTCCGGCGCGGCTCGGTCTACCTCGTCGGCGCCGCGATGGTCGCGGCACTGGGGGTGGGCGGCGCGATGCTCGCCGCGAGCCTGCACACCTACTCGCGGCTCACCCACGAGCAGGAAGCCGCGCGCGCGGTGCTGCGCGCGTTGGGGCCCCAGCGCTTCGAGCTGCTGCTGGTGCGCGAGGGCGAGCCGTCGCGGCGCTACGAGTTGCGCGGCGACGAGTGGCAGATCGACGCTCGCGTGCTGAAGTGGCGCGGGCTGGGCGTGCTCCTGGGCTTCGACACGGTGTACCGCTTCGATCGCCTGGCGGGGCGTTACGCGAGCAACGACCAGGAGCGCAAGGCGCCACGCACGGTGCATGCGCTTGCGGCGGAGGGCGCGCTGGACTCCTGGCAACTGCTGAAGACCTACCATAAGTACCTGCCGGTGGCCGACGCGCTCTACGGCAGCGCCGCCTACGTGCCGATGGCGGACGGCGCGCAGTACGCGGTGTACGTTTCGGCGACCGGGCTGCTCATCCGGCCGCTCAACGACGCAGCCAAACAGGCGGTCGGCGGCTGGAAATGAGGCGGTTCGCCGCGGCGCTGGCGCTCGCCCTGCTGGGCGGCTGCGCCGGCAGCGGCGCCTACTTCAGCGACGCGGGGGCGCCGCCCGCGGTGCCGGCCCGCGCGCTCGCCGACTGGCCTTGGCAGGAGATCTGGACAGGGGTCGTGTTTCGCGGGCAGAAGGTCGGCTTCTCGCGCCTTGAGCTGCGGGCCGTCGCGGACGCCCCGGACCTCTGGGAGATCGAGACCGAGTCGGCGCTGCGCCTGCGCTTCCTCGGCACCGACAAGCGCGTTAGCTTGCGCGCACTCGACCGGGTCCGGGCCGACCTGACGCTGCAGCGCTTCGACTATGAATACCACCTCGACGGCAGCCGCCTGCGCGTCGAAGGCGAGCGCGAAGGCGAGGTGCTGGTGGTGCGCACCGAGAGCGCCGGCACACGGCGGGAGCAGCGCCTGGCGATGGCGCAGCCGGCGTTGCCGGCGAGCGCGCTCGCCCTGCTGCCCGCGCTGCGCGGCTTGCACGTGGGTCGCGACCTGCGCGCCACCGTGTTCGTCGGCGAGTCCCAGTCGCTGGCCGAGGCGTCGCAGCGCGTGCTGGCCTACGAGCGCAGCCCGCTGTTCGAAGGCGCGGCGTTCCGGGTCGCCACCGAGTTGCTCGGGCTGCAGACCGAAACCTGGTACGACGACCGGGCACGCCCGCTGCTGGAAACCGCGCTGCACGGCGCGATGGTCTCCGCGCTGGAAGACGCCGCGACCGCCCAGGCCTACCGGGTGGAGGCGAGCCTCGCCAAGGATGAATCGCTGCTTGAATTCAGCCTGCTGCGCTCGACGCCGGTGGCCGATGCGCGACGCGTGGCCGCGCTCAGCATCGCGCTCGAAGGCGTGCCTGCCACCCTCGCCGTTCCACGCACCGCCGGCCAGCGTTGCACGCGCGCGGGCGCGCGGCTGGAGTGCCGCGTCGACCGGCGCACGCGGGACGGCACCGCCGATGCGCGCGACCCCGCGCGCTATCTGCGCCCCACGCTGGCCGTGCCGAGCAACGAGCGCGCCTTCGTCGAACTGGCGCAATCGGTGGCGGCAGGCGCGAGCACGGCGCAGGAAAAGATCGGCCGCCTGCTCGCCTGGATCGACGCCCACATCGCCAAGGCGGCGGTCGATGCGTTCTCGGCCGCGGACGTGCTGCGCGAGCGGCGCGCCGAATGCCAGGGCCACGCCTACCTGTTCGCGGCGCTGGCGCGCGCGCTCGGGCTGCCGACACGCGTGGTGAACGGACTGGTGTACACGCCCGAGCACCATGGATTCCTCTATCACACCTGGAACGAAGTCTGGATCGAGGGCGGCGGCTGGCATCCGGTGGACGCGACCTTCGCCCAGCCGCTCGCCGATGCCACGCACCTCGCGCTCGCCGTGGGCGAAAGCGCGGCCGACATCGCGCCGCTGGCGGCCATGGTGGGCCGTGCGCGCATCGCGGCGCTCAGCGGCGTGTCGCACTGGTAGAATGCGCGCCTTCCCATGAAGTTTCTTTTCGACCTGTTTCCGGTCATCCTGTTTTTCGTCGCGTTCCAGTTCTGGGGCATCTTCGTCGCCACTGCGGTGGCCATCGCCGCCAGCATCGGGCAGATCGGCTGGCTTGCGCTGCGCGGGCGCCGGATCGACAAGCTGCTGTGGGTGAGCCTGGCGATCATCGTCGTGTTCGGCGGCCTGACGCTACTGCTGCGCGACAAGACCTTCATCCAGTGGAAACCGACGGTGCTCTACTGGCTATTCGCGGCGGTGCTCGCCAGCGCGTCGCTCACGGGCAGGAACCTCATCCGCACGATGATGTCGGAGCAGGTGCAGCTGCCGAAGCGTGTCTGGGAGCGGCTCAACTGGAGCTGGGTCGGGTTCTTCGTCCTCATGGGGTTCGCCAACCTGTACGTCGCCTACAACTTTTCCGAGAGCGCCTGGGTGAATTTCAAGCTGTTCGGCGGCATGGGGCTGATGCTCGCCTTCGTGCTGGCGCAGGCCGCCTTCCTGTCGAAGTACGTGGAGGACAAGCCATGAGCGTTGCCGACACCATTCGCGCGCGGCTGGCAGCGTTGCAGCCCGAGCACCTGGAGCTGGAGGACGAGAGCGAGCGCCACCGCGGCCATGCCGGCTATCGCGAAGGCGGCGGCACGCACTGGCGCCTGACGATTGTCGCGCGCAGCTTCGCCGGCCAGCCGACCGTCGCGCGTCACCGCATGGTGTACCAGGCCCTCGGCGAACTGATGCAGCACCCGATCCACGCGCTCGCCATCCAGGCGCGCGCGCCAGAGGAAACGCTTCACCCTTCGAAAGGCAATCCATGAGATTCCGCATCCTTGCGCTGGCGGCCGCCGCCACCTTCGCGCTTCCGGCGCTGGCGCAGCAGGCGCCCGCCAAGCCCGCGGCCAAGCCGGTGGCACCGGGCCCGGTCGCCACCGTCAACGGCACGGCCATCCCGCGCGCGCGCCTCGACTACCTGATGCGCCAGCAGCTGCAGCGCGGCGCCCCCGACAACGAGCAGACGCGCAACTTGGTGCGCGAGGACCTGATCAACCGCGAGCTGGTGTCGCAGGCGGCGGCGCGCGCCGGCACGGCAAAGAAGCGCGAGGTGCAGACGCAGCTGGAGATGACGCGCCAGGAAGTGCTGGTGGGCGCCTACCTGAGCGAGTACCTGCGCGAGAACGACGTGACCGCGGCCGATGTGCAGAAGGAGTACGACCGCGCGCGCGAGCAGGCCGGCGCGAACGAGTACAAGGCGCGCCACATCCTGGTGGAGAGCGAGGACGAGGCGAAGCGCCTGATCGCCGAACTGCAAAAGGGCGGCAAGTTCGAGGACCTCGCCAAGACGTCCTCGAAGGACGAAGGCACGCGTGAGCTGGGCGGCGACCTCGACTGGAAACTGCCCGCGGCGCTGGAAAAGCCGTTCGCCGACGCCATGGTCGCCCTGGACAAGGGCAAGTTCACCGCGGCGCCGGTGCGCACCCGCTTCGGCTATCACGTCATCCAGCTGGACGACGTGCGGGACGTGAACTTCCCGCCGATCGCGCAGGTGAATCAGCAGATCCGCCAGCGGCTGCTGCGCCAGAAGGTCGAAGTGCTGGTGCGCGAGCTGCGCACCAAGGCGAAGGTCGAGTAAGGTTCCGGGCGCAGGCGCGACCAAACGCCGAGGAGGAACCGAAACCATGATCCGATCGATTCTGCTCGTGGCATTGCTCCTGCCGGCGCTCGCGCCAGCGCAGGACCTCGCCAAGGCGACCTTCGCCGCGGGGTGCTTCTGGTGCACCGAGGAGGCCTTCGACAAGGTCGACGGGGTGGTGGCGACCGTCTCGGGCTACATGGACGGGCACCTGAAGGAGCCGACCTACCCGCTCGTATCGACCGGCGGCACCGGCCATACCGAGGCGGTCGAAGTCACCTACGACCCGCGCAAAGTGAGCTACGAAAAGCTGCTCGAGGCCTTCTGGGTCAATCACGACCCGACGTTTCTCGACCGCCAGTTCTGCGACCAGGGCTCGCAGTACCGGCCCGGCATCTTCACGCACAACGCCGAGCAGCAAAGGCTCGCCGAGGCGTCCAAGCTAAGGTGGGAGAAGGACAAGCCGTTCCGCGAGAAGATCCTCACGCCGATCAAGCCGGCGAGCGAGTTCTGGCGCGCCGAGGAATACCACCAGAACTACTACAAGAAGAATCCGGCGCGCTACCGCTTCTACGTCACCGGCTGCGGGCGCTATGCACGCCTGGACGAACTCTGGGGCAAGTTCCGCGGCAAGTAAGTCCTCAGCGCGCCGCCCACCAGGTCAGCAGCCAGTGATCCGGTAGCAACTCGACGTTGGCGCCCCAGCCGCCGCAACGCGAGGCGCGCGCGATCAGTTCGCTGGCCGAGGGCCCGGCATCGCCGGCGCGACGATCGAGAAACGCGATGAGCGCGCCGGGCGCGGCCGCCTGCACCGCCTCCTTGAGCAGTTCATCGAGCCGCTCGGGCGACACGCGCGACCACCAATAAGGCGCGAACAGCGCGTCGTGGCGCCGGCCGAAGCCGGACAGCGCATCCCCCGCCTTCTGGATCGTCACCTCCGCGGCCCGTCCCGCGTAGGCCGACGTCCACTCCCCGCCGCCGCCGAGCTCGAGCACCTTGCGTCCGGCGAACGCGCCGGCCAGCCGCTCGCCCAGCAGGCTCATTCGGCCTCCTCGATCCAGGTCATCTGGATCGCTTCCAGGATCTTCTCGCCGCAGCGCTTGGGTTCGTCGTCGAACCCGGGCAGCGCCAGCACCCACTGATACAGGTCCGTGAAGCGCACCGTCTTCGGATCGGTGTCGGGGTGGGTCTCGCTCAGCGCGATGGCGATGTCCCGCGTGTCTGCCCACTTCATTTGTTGCCGCCGCCTTCGCGTTCGTAATTGATGGTGTACTTCGGAATCTCGACCGTCAGGTCCGCATCCGCCACCCGGGCCTGGCACGACAGGCGCGAGTTGGCCTCCAGCCCCCAGGCCTTGTCGAGCAGATCTTCTTCCTTCTCCGCGGCAGCGTCGAGCGACTCGAACCCCTGGCGCAGGATCACGTGGCAGGTGGTGCAGGCGCAGGACTTCTCGCAGGCGTGCTCGAGGTCGATATGCTGCTCGAGCAGCGCATCGAGCACGGACATGCCCGCCGGCGCATCGAACTCGGCGCCCTGCGGGCACAGCGTCGCGTGCGGCAGCACCTTGATTTTCGCCATCTAGAAATCCAGGCTGGCGATCTTGCGGCCGGCGAGCGCCCGTCGCACGCCCGCATCCATGCGCCGCGCGGCGAAGTCTTCGGTTGCCTTGTTGAGGGCTTCGGTGCCGCTGCGCAGCGCGCGGTGGTCGGCCCCGCGCAGCGCGGCCTCGAGGGCGAGCATCCTTTCATCGATGGCGGCGCGCTCCGCCGGCTCGAGCAGTGCGCCGTCGGCCGCGAGCGCCGCGCGAATCGCCTCCAGCAGGCGCTGCGCATCCACCTGCGCTTCGTGCAGCGCGCGGGCCTGCATATCGTCGCGCGCGTGCTCGTAGGACGCCCGGAGCATCCGCTCTATTTCGCCGTCGTCCAGGCCGTAGGAGGGCTTCACCGCCACCGACGCCTGGGCCCCGGTCGCGGCCTCCCGCGCGCTCACCGACAGCAGCCCATCGGCGTCCACCTGGAAGGTGACGCGCACGCGCGCCGCGCCCGCCGCCATCGGCGGAATGCCCTTCAACTCGAAGCGCGCAAGGGACCTGCAGTCGGCCACCAGCTCGCGCTCGCCCTGCACCACGTGAAAGCTCATGCCGGTCTGGCTGTCCTTGTAGGTGGTGAACTCCTGCGCCCGCGCGACGGGAATGGTCGAGTTGCGCGGGATGATCTTCTCGGTGAGCCCGCCCATGGTCTCGACGCCGAGCGACAGCGGGATCACGTCGAGCAGCAGCCAGTCCTCGCCTGCCGGCTTGTTGCCCGCCAGCACATTGGCCTGCATGGCGGCGCCGAGCGCCACCACCTTGTCCGGGTCGAGGTTGTTGAGCGGCTCGCGGCGAAACAGCTCGCCCACCGCGCGCTGGATCTGCGGCATGCGCGTGGCGCCGCCGACCATCACCACGCCCTTCACGTCCCCGGGCGCGAGCTGCGCGTCGCGCAGCGCCTTGCGCACCGGCCCCAGCGTCTTTTGCACCAGGTGCTGCGTGATGTGGCAGAACGTCTCCGTGTCGATCGACAGGTCGATCACGTCGCCGGTGGAGAGTTTCGCCGTGATGCGCGCCTCCCCGTGCATCGTCAGGTATTCCTTCGCCTCGCGCGACTTCACCAGCAGCAGGCGCATGTCCTTCGCGCCGAGGGGCGCAAGCTTCGCCTGCTCGACCACCCAGCAAAACAGGCGCTGGTCGAAGTCGTCGCCGCCGAGCGCCGCGTCGCCGCTGGTGGCAATGACCTCGAACAATCCCTTGGACAGCCTCAGTATGGAGATGTCGAAAGTGCCGCCGCCCAGGTCATAGACCGCGTACACGCCCTCCGAGGCGTTCTCCAGCCCGTAGGCGATGGCAGCGGCGGTCGGCTCGTTCAGCAGCCGCAGCACGTTCAGGCCCGCGAGCTGCCCGGCGTCCTTGGTGGCCTGGCGCTGCGCGTCATCGAAGTAGGCAGGCACCGTGATCACCACCCCGGCCAGCGCGTCGGCGAGCGAGCGCTCGGCGCGCTGGCGCAGCACCTTGAGGATCTCCGCCGAGACTTCGACCGGACTCCTGACCCCGGCGACGGTGCGCAGTCGCACCATGCCCGACGCGTCCTCGAAGTCGTAAGGCGCGTTCTCCGCGTGCACCACGTCCTTCAGCCCCCGACCCATGTAGCGCTTCACTGAGACGACGGTATTCCTGGGATCGTCGGACTGGCGCGCCTGCGCCGCATAGCCGACCTCCACCCTGCCGTCGGCGAGATAGCGCACCACCGAAGGCAACAGTGCGCGGCCCTGCGCGTCCGCAAGCACCGACGGGATGCCGCTGCGTACGGCGGCCACCAGCGAGTTGGTCGTGCCCAGGTCGATCCCCACGGCGAGGCGCCGCTCGTGCGGCGCGGCCGACTGGCCGGGCTCGGCGATCTGCAGCAGCGCCACTACTCGATCTCCTCGTAGCCGCGCTCGATCTCTTCGGCGAGCTTGTGCAGGAACATGAGCTTGCGCACCTCGCCGGCGGCGGCCGCGGGATCGCGCCGCTCATCGATCAGCTCGCCGATCGAGCGCTCCAGCGCGCCCGCTTGCGCGCGCACCTCGTCGCGCAGCCGGTCCAGCACGGCGGCCTCGCGCGCCTCGGCCAGGGCCTCGCGCAGTTCCATCTGCCGCCCGAGGAACTCCGGCGGCATCTGCGTATTGGTCTCGAACGCCACGTCCACGCCGTTCATCTCCAGCAGGTACTTTGCGCGCTGCACCGGGCTCCTGAGCGTGCGGTAGGCCTCGTTCACGCGCGTCGTCCACTGCATCGAGGCGCGCCGCGCGGCATCTCCCGACTGGGCGTGGCGATCCGGATGGATGCGTTGCTGGATATCGCGATAGGCCTGCTCGAGCGCCGCGACATCCAGGGCGTACGCCGGCGCCAGCCCGAACAGCGCGAAGTGGTCCTTCAGATGTTAAAGGACTCGCCGCACCCGCACTCGTCCTTGACGTTGGGGTTGAGGAACTTGAACCCCTCGTTCAGGCCTTCGCGCGTGTAGTCGAGCTCGGTGCCTTCCAGGAACGGCAGGCTCTTGGGGTCGACCACCACCTTGACGCCGTGGCTCTCGAACTGGTGGTCTTCCGGGCTCACGGCGTCGGCGAACTCCAGCTTGTACGCCATGCCCGAGCAGCCCGAGGTGCGCACGCCGACGCGCAGCGCCACGCCCTTGCCGCGCTTGGCGAGGAAGCCCTGCACGTGCGTGGCGGCTTTTTCTGTCAGGGTGACGGCCATCTCAGGCCACCTTCGCCTGCGGCGCCTCGGCCGCCTGCGGCTCCAGCCCGTGCTTCTTGCGATAGTCCGCGATGGCGGCCTTGATCGCGTCCTCGGCGAGGATCGAGCAGTGGATCTTCACCGGCGGCAGCGACAGTTCCTGGGCGATCTGCGTGTTCCTGATGGCGGCGGCCTCGTCCAGGCGCTTGCCCTTGACCCACTCGGTGACCAGCGAGCTCGAGGCGATCGCCGAACCGCAGCCGTAGGTCTTGAAGCGCGCGTCCTCGATGATGCCGTCCTTGCCCACGCGGATCTGCAGCTTCATCACGTCGCCGCAGGCCGGCGCCCCGACCATGCCGGTGCCTACCGCCTCGTCCGCCTTGTCGAAGGAACCCACGTTCCTCGGGTTCTCGTAGTGATCGATGACCTTGTCGCTGTATGCCATGAGTTGCTCCTACTTCAATGTGCGGCCCACTGGACCGAGTTCAAGTCGACACCGTCCTTGTACATTTCCCACAGCGGTGACAGTTCCCGCAGCTTCGCCACCTTGTCCCTGACCAGCTTCACCGCGTAGTCGATCTCCTCGGCGGTGGTGAACTTGCCGAGCGTGAAGCGGATCGAGGAATGCGCCAGCTCATCCGAGCGGCCCAGCGCGCGCAGCACGTAGGACGGCTCGAGCGAGGCCGAGGTGCAGGCCGAGCCCGAGGACACCGCGATGTCCTTGATCGCCATCAGCAGGGACTCGCCCTCGACGTAATTGAAGCTGACGTTGAGGTTGCCGGGGATGCGCCGCTCCAGGTCGCCGTTCACCACCACTTCTTCCATCGACGACAGGCCCTGCAGCAGGCGATCGCGCAGCGCGCGGATGCGCTCGTTGTCGGCCGCCATCTCCAGCTTGGCGATGCGCGCGGCCTCGCCGAAGCCCACGATCTGGTGCGTGGCAAGCGTGCCGGAGCGAAACCCCCGCTCGTGGCCGCCGCCGTGGATCTGCGGCTCGATGCGCACGCGCGGCTTCCTGCGCACGTAGAGCGCGCCGATGCCCTTGGGTCCGTACATCTTGTGCGCCGTGATGGTGAGCAGGTCGACCTTCAGCGTCGCCAGGTCGATGGGCAACTTGCCCGCGGCCTGCACGGCGTCGCAATGCAAGATGATGCCGCGCGCGCGGCAGATCTCGCCGATTTCGGCGACCGGCTGGATGACGCCGATCTCGTTGTTGACCATCATGATCGACGCGAGGATGGTGTCCGGTCGCAACGCCGCCTCGAACTTCTTCAAGTCGACGAGCCCGTTTTCCTCGACCTCGAGATAGGTGCACTCGAAGCCCTGGCGCTCGAGCTCGCGCATCGTGTCGAGCGTCGCCTTGTGCTCGGTCTTTTGCGTGACGAGGTGCTTGCCCTTGGTCTTGTAGAACTGCGCCGCGCCCTTGATGGCGAGGTTGTTGCCCTCGGTGGCGCCGGAGGTCCACACGATCTCCTTGGGGTCGGCGCCGATCAGCGCCGCGACGTGGCCGCGCGCCTCGTCCACCGCCGCTTCGGCCTTCCAGCCGAAGGCGTGCGAGCGGCTCGCCGCATTGCCGAAGAACTCCGTCAGGTAGGGGATCATCTTCTGCGCCACGCGCGGGTCGACCGGCGTGGTGGCGGAGTAATCCAGGTACACCGGCAACTTCACGCCGCCACCTTCTGGCTGTCGGCAGTGCGCCGGTCGTGCAGCACGGCGACGTGCTTGCCGGCCTGGTGCTCGACCAGGTCGGCGAGGCTCACCGACGACAGGTACTCGTGCATCTTGGTATTGAGCGTCGCCCACAGGTCGTGCGTCATGCAGCGTTGCTCGTCCTTGCAGTTCTCCTTGCCGCCGCACTGCGTGGCATCGAGCGGCTCATCCACTGCGGAGACGATGTCGGCCACCGTCACGCTTGCTGCCGGCTGCGCCAGGTTGTAGCCGCCGCCGGGGCCGCGCACGCTGGAAACCAGGCGGCGGCGGCGCAGCTTGCCGAACAGCTGCTCCAGGTAGGACAGCGAAATGTGCTGGCGTCCGCTGATCGCGGCGAGCGTTACCGGCCCGCGCGTCTGGCGCATGGCAAGGTCCACCATTGCGGTGACCGCGAACCGGCCTTTGGTCGTGAGTCTCATGGAAACCTCGAATACCCGATTAGTGCGGTCAAGTATAGCCAATCCCGACTGAATTGGTCAACAACTCACTTGACTGCTCTAAGCTGCTCTCTCCGCTCGTCTTTTTCGAGTTCCGCCAGCTTTTCCTTGAGTTTGGCGAGAGCTTGCTCCAGTTCCGCGGAATGCTCCGCGAGCTTCTGGATCTCCTGCGCGTACGGATCGTCCTGGTTTTGCTCGACGGCGTAGGCCGCGAATCGCGCATCCTTGTGCGCCGGGGCTTCCTCGATCACGCGCCCCGGGATGCCCACCACCGTCGCGCCTGCGGGCACTTCCTTGACCACGACGGCGTTCGAACCGATCTTCGCGCCCGCGCCGACGGTGAACCCGCCCAGCACCTTGGCGCCCGCGCCTACGACGACGCCCGCAGCCAGGGTCGGGTGGCGCTTGGCGCCCCGGTACAGCGACGTGCCGCCGAGCGTCACGCCCTGGTAAATCGTGCAATCGTCGCCGACGTTCGCCGTCTCGCCGATCACCACGCCCATGCCGTGGTCGATGAACACGCGCCGCCCGACGATGGCGCCCGGATGGATCTCGATTCCCGTCGCCCAGCGCCCGACATGCGACGTAAAGCGGCCCAGCCAACGCAGGCCGTGGGTCCAGAACCAGCGCGCCAGCTTGTGCACGTACACCGCATGCAGGCCGGGATAGCAGGTCAGCACCTCGATGGTCGTGCGCGCCGCCGGGTCGCGCTCGAAGATGCTGGCGATGTCTTCGCGTAGCTGCCTGAACATGCTGGAACTTTAGGGTATCCGATTAAATCGATCAACTATTTCTTCATCAGGGCCTTGAGCAGACCGCGCAGGATATTGACCTCTTCGCGCTCGAGGGCCGGGACCCGCGAGAACAGGCGCCGCCAGCGATCGCGCAACCGGGACCCGGGCGCCATGAATTCCGTGGCCACGGCGGCCTGCTCGAGATGGGCGTAGAGCCCCTCGAGGTCCTCGACCGTGGCCAGCTTCTCCGTGCGCATGGTCGGGACCGTGGCGCCCAGCGCGACGTGCAGCTCGTAGCACACCACCTGGACCGCCTGCGCGAGATTCAGCGAACTGGCGCCCGGCACGGCCGGGATGTGCACCAGGAACTGGCAGGCGAACAACTCCTCGTTCGTCAGTCCCGCGCTCTCGCTGCCGAAGACGAAGGCGAGCGGCGCGTCGATCGACGCCGCCCGCGCCGCGGCCTCGCGCACGTCCAGCACCTGCGGCGACCACTCGCGCGGGCGCGCCGACAGCGCGAAGGCGCTCGCACAGTCGGCGATGGCTTCGGCGAGCGTCGCATGCGTGCGCGCCGCGGCGAGCACGTCGGCGGCGTGCGTCGCCATCCATTCGTCTTGCGGCGCGGGCGCGCGCTCCGGCGCCACCAGCCGCAGGTCGGACAAGCCCATGGTCTTCATGGCGCGCGCGGCGGCGCCGATGTTGCCGGGATGACTCGGCCTGCACAGGACGATACGGATGTCGGACATGCGCGCAGTCTAGAATACGGCATGCATCCGATGCTCAATATCGCGGTGAAAGCCGCGCGCCGCGCCGGCTCGATCATCAACCGCGCCGCGCTCGAGGGGGCGCTCGAGGTGCGCACGAAGAACCGCAACGACTTCGTCACGCAGGTCGACAAGGCCGCCGAGCACGCCATCATCGACATCATCCGGCGCGCCTATCCGGAGCACGGCTTCCTCGCCGAGGAATCGGGCGCCACGTCGGGACAACGGCCCGAGTACCGATGGATCATCGATCCGCTGGACGGCACCACCAACTTCATCCACGGTTTTCCGCAGTACTGCGTGTCCATCGCCCTCGAGCACAAGGGCGTCCTCACCCAGGCCGTGATCTATGACCCGGCCAAGAACGAGCTGTTCACCGCCTCGCGCGGCCGCGGCGCGTTCCTCGACGACCGGCGCATGCGCGTCTCCAAGTGCACGGAACTCGGCGCGGCCCTCGTCGGCACCGGCTTTCCGTTCAAGGAGATGGGGCGCCTGGAACTCTACATGCGGCAACTGCGCACGCTGATGTGCGAATCCTCTGGCGTGCGGCGCGCCGGCGCCGCGGCGCTCGACCTCGCCTACGTGGCCGCGGGAAGGCTCGACGCGTTCTGGGAAATGGGGCTTTCGCCCTGGGACATGGCGGCGGGCGCCCTGCTCATCCAGGAGTCCGGCGGACTGGTGAGCGATTTGCAGGGCAAGGCGGACTTTCTCGAGCGCGGGGAGATCGTCGCGGCGACCCCCAAAGTGCTGCCGCTGCTGCTGGAGGCGCTCAAGTAGCGGGCCGGAACCTTGATCGAGCTGGTCATCGAGCAGCGCCGCCGCGACCTCGGCGGCTTCGAGGTGGGGCGCGTACTGCCCTTCGCGCAGCGGCGCATGGTGGGCCCGTTTATCTTCCTCGACCGGATGGGGCCGGCGCAGTTCGCCGCCGGCATTCCCAGGTCGGTGGACGTGCGGCCGCATCCGCACATCGGCCTGTCGACGCTGACCTACCTGTTCGAGGGCGAGATCATGCATCGCGACAGCGTGGGCTCGGAGCAGGCCATCCGCCCTGGCGAGGTGAACTGGATGGTCGCGGGCCGCGGCATCACGCACTCGGAGCGCTTCGAGCGCGCGCGGCGCGAAGGCGGCCGCATGGACGGATTGCAGGCCTGGGTGGCGCTGCCGAAGGAGCACGAGGAAACCGAGCCGGCGTTCTTCCATCACGAGGTCGCCGAGCTCCCCGAGGATCACGACAAAGCCGACCGGCGCCGGCTTATTGCTGGCGAGGCCTACGGCGCGCGCTCGCCCGTGCGCACGCACTCACCCCTTTTCTATGTCTACTGCGAACTCGCGGCCGGCGCGCGCGAGGCGCTGCCCGGCGGCTACGCCGAGCGGGCGGCCTACGTCATTTCGGGCGAGATTGAGGCGGAGGGTCGACGCTTCACGGAAGGCCAGCTGCTGGTCTTCGCGCCTGGCGAGGCGGTGCTGCACGCGCATACGCCCGCGCGTCTGATGCTGCTCGGTGGCGAGCCGGTCGGCGAGCGCTTCATCGAGTGGAATTTCGTGTCCTCATCGAAAGCGCGCATCGAGCAGGCGAAGGCCGACTGGCGCGCCGGGCGCATGAAGCTGCCCGATCTCGACGACCAGGAATTCATCCCCCTGCCCTGAAACCCGCTCTCGCACCTCTCGAAACGCTTTACGAGGCAGGGCGCGGCAAGGCGCTGCCGTTGCCGCCCAGGCTGGCGCGCCTATACGGACGGCTGCGCATGCCCCTGGCGCGCGCACGACCGCACGTCATCAGCAATTTCGTCACCACGCTGGACGGCGTGGTTTCGCTCAACGAGGACGGACACGCCAGCGGCGGCGACATCAGCGGGTTCAGCGCGCAGGATCGCATGGTGATGGGGTTGTTGCGCGCCATTGCGGACGTGGTGATCGTCGGCTCTGGCACGCTGGGCGTGGATCGCCGCCACGTCTGGACGGCCGAACGCATCTACCCCGGACTGGCCGGTGAGTATCGCCGGCTGCGCGCGGCGCTGGGCAAGCGCGAGCTGCCGCTGATGGTGGTCGTCAGCGGCAGCGGCCGGCTCGATCCCGGCCTGCCCGTGTTCGCCTCCGGCGAGATGCGCTCGCTGATCGTGACGAGCACCGCGGGCGCAAGGCGGTTGCGCAAAACCGGGGCGCCCGCAGCGGTCGAGATCCGCGCGGTGCGCGGCGGCGGCGCGATACGCGCGCGCTCGATCCTCGAGCAGGTGCGCCGGGCGAGCGCCGGCAAACTGATCCTGGTCGAAGGCGGGCCGCGATTGCTCGGCGACTTCTACGCCGAGCGCCTCCTCGACGAACAGTTCCTGACCCTCGCGCCGCAGATTGCCGGCCGCGACGCCGGCGATCAGCGGCTCAGCCTGGTCATGGGCCGGACGTTCGCGCCGCAGCGCCCGCTGTGGGGACGCTTGGTCGACCTGAGGCGCGGCAACAACCAACTGTTCATGCGGTACTCGTTTACCTGACGTCCTAGGCGTTCTGGATCACCACCGCGCGCGAGTTGAGGTACGCCTCGAGCGCCTCGGGGCCGCCTTCAGACCCGTAGCCCGAGTCCTTGACGCCGCCGAAAGGCATCTCGGCCGAGGGCAGCGCGGGCATGTTCATCCATAGCATGCCCACTTCCAGCCGGCGCGCGAGCAGGTCGGAGTTCTTCAGCGATTTGGTGAACGCGTAGCCGGCAAGCCCGTAGGGCAGGCGGTTCGACTCGGTAATCGCCTCCTCCAGCGTGTCGAAGGGCTGGATCGCCGCCAAGGGACCGAAAGGCTCGTCGTTGAAGACCTTCGCCTCTTTGGGCACGTCGGCGAGGATCGTCGGTTCCCAGAAATTGCCGGACTTGCCGATGCGCTGCCCGCCGGTGAGCAGCTTCGCGCCCTTCTTCACGGCGTCCTCGGTGAACGCGGTCATCGCTTCGACGCGGCGCGGATTGGCGAGCGGGCCCATCTGCGTGCCTTCGGTGAGGCCGTCGCCGACCTTCAGCCCCTTGGCGTACTCGGCCAGCGCCTGGGCGAAGTCGCCGGCGATGGACTTGTGCACGAGGAAGCGCGTGGGAGCGATGCACACCTGGCCCGCGTTGCGGAACTTTGCCGCCCCCGCCGCCTTGACGGCGAGCGCGATGTCCGCGTCCTCGCACACGATCACCGGCGCATGGCCACCCAGCTCCATGGTGACGCGCTTCATGTGCTGGCCGGCGAGCGCCGCGAGCTGCTTGCCCACCGGGATCGAGCCGGTGAAGGTGATCTTGCGGATCACCGGGTGCGGGATGAGGTAGTTCGAAATCTCCGCCGGCGTGCCGTACACGAGCTGCAGGACGCCCGCCGGGATGCCGGCATCGGCAAAGGCCTTGATCAGCGCAGCGGGCGCTGCGGGCGTTTCCTCCGCCGCCTTGACGAGCATCGAGCAGCCGGCGGCGAGCCCGGCGCCGATCTTGCGCACCACCTGGTTGATCGGGAAGTTCCACGGCGTGAACGCCGCGACCGGTCCGACGGGGTCCTTGATCACCATCTGCCGGATCGACACGTTCAGGCGCGAGGGCACGATGCGCCCGTAGACGCGAAAGCCTTCCTCGGCGAACCAGTCGATGATGTCGCCGGCGGCCAGCGTCTCGACCCTGGCCTCGGCGAGCGGCTTGCCCTGCTCCTGGGTGAGGAGCGGCGCGATCTCTCCCGCGCGCTCGCGCATCAGGGCGGCGGCCTTGCGCATGATCTTGCTGCGCTCTGCGGGCACCATGTCGCGCCAGACCTCGAAGCCCTTCTTCGCCGCCGCGAGCGCGCGGTCGAGGTCGGGCCGGCCGGCATGCGCCACGCGCCCGATCTCCTTGCCGGTCGAGGGATTGACGACCGGCAGCGACTTGCCTTCGGCGGGCTGCGCCCACTTGCCGTCGATGAAGAGTTGGGTGTCGATGTATCCCATGGCGGTCCTCGGGTCTAGGCGGATGGAAAGAACGCGATATTAACCCGCGCCCCAGCGCGCGGCGCGCTTCTCCACGAACGAGGCCAGCCCCTCGGCGCCCTCGGCGCTGCGGCGCTTGGCGGCATGCTGCGCGACGAGCCGGTCGAAGGTGGCGTCGTCCATCGAGCCCCAGGCGAACTCGAGCGCCGCCGCCTTGGTCTGCGCGTTCGCCTGCGGCGCGTTCTGCAGGAGCTGCGCGACCAGCTTCTGGCCGGCCGCTTCCAGCTCCGCCAACGGCACCACCTCGTGCGCGAGGCCGATGCGCCGTGCTTCTTCCGCATCGAAGCGCTCGCCGGTGAGCGCGTAGCGGCGCACCTGGCGCGCACCAATGGCATCCGCCAGCTGGGGCAGGATGATGGCGGCGGTGAGCCCCCAGCGCGTCTCGGCGATGGAAAACAGGGCGTTGTCGGCCGCGATCACCACGTCGCAGGCCGCCACGATCCCCGTGCCGCCGCCGAAGCAGCCGCCCTGCACCAGCGCCACCGTCGGCACCGGCAGCGTGTTGAGGCGGTGCACGGCCATCGCCGTGGCGCGCGAGACGCGCTGGTTCTCGATCGCGTCCTGCGCGGCCACGCTGCGGATCCACTTCAGGTCCGCGCCCGCCTGGAAGTGCTTGCCCGCGCCGCGCAGCACCACCACGCGCAGCTCGGGTTTCGCCCCCAGAGCGTCCATGGCATCGTGCAGGCCCTGGATCAGCGTCTCGTCGTAGGCGTTGTTCACCTCGGGGCGGTTCAGCGTCACGGTGGCGACGCCGCGGGCGTCGACGCTGACGAGGACTGCGTTCTGGCTCATCGGGAATCCTTCCGGTTGTCGGCGATAATCGCGCTGCGTGGACCGACGGGACTTTACCAACCATACGCCCGTGATGCAGCAGTACCTGCGCATCAAGTCGGAGCACCCGGACATCCTGCTGTCCTACCGGATGGGCGATTTCTACGAGCTGTTCTACGACGACGCGGAGCGCGCGGCGCGCTTCTCGACGGCCTGGGGCGACGGCTAGGCCTTGCTTGACTGACGCGGTGCGCGCATGGGATACGCCACTTCGCGAACCTTGTCACGACCCGCGGTCGGTTCGGTCTGCGCACCCGCGGGAAATCGCTGCGGATCCAGCGGTTTGCCTGGCGAGCGCGCCTTGGCGGAGCGTTTCTGCTGCTTCATGCCGGCTGCGAGATGTCCGACAGCGCCTGGGCCGTCGGCTGGATTTCGGAGCTCTTGACGGCAAAATCGCCCAAGGCCACGATGCCGACAAGCCGCTTGTCGCGATCCACCACGGGCAGACGCCGTACCTGGCGCTCGCTCATGGTCCTGGCGGCCTGTTCCACCGAGTCGTCCTCGTACGCCCAGGCGATGCCTTCGGACATCACGTCGCGAACCTTGGTGCCGGAGTCCTTGCCTTCAGCGACAGCGCGAATCGCAATGTCGCGATCCGAGATGGTCCCGATCATGCGATCGTCCTCGCCGACCGGCAGCATGCCGAAGTCCCCGTCGCGCATCTTCTTCGCGGCTTCGCCGATGCTCATGTCGGGACTGATCACCTTCACGTCACGGCTCATCAGGTCTTTGATCCGTTGCATATCGGGCCTCCTTGGCTCAGAGTCTCAGGCGCGGTCGCGCAGTTCCGTCACGCCTGCCATTTCCGCGCAGTGGTCGCAGCAAAACATGCGGCCGTTCTTTTCGAGGCCGTGGCCGACGATGCGCACGCCGCAATGCTCGCAGGTAGGCGCGAGCAGGTGGATCGCGCATTCAAAGCTGTCGAACGTATGGGTCTTGCCCCGCGCCAGGACCTGGAAGGACTTGTCGTAGTCATTGCCGCACGCGTCGCATTTCGCCATCGAGAAGTCCCAGGAACTCTGACTTTCGTCTGCGCTCGCTGCGCAGTCTGTGCGCGGGCGCACCGAATGGGTACCATCCAGCACAAATTGCAGCCCAATGCCTGATTCCATCCACACCCCCGTGATGCAGCAGTACCTGCGCATCAAGGCGGAGCACCCGGACATCCTGCTGTTCTACCGGATGGGCGATTTCTACGAGCTGTTCTACGACGACGCCGAGCGCGCGTCGCGCCTGATCGACCTCACCCTCACTACGCGCGGGCAATCCGCCGGCGCCCCAGTGAAGATGGCGGGCGTCCCCGCGCACTCGGTGGAGCAGTACCTCGGCAAGCTGGTGAAGCTGGGGGAATCGGTGGCGATCTGCGAGCAGGTCGGCGACGTCGCCACCGCGAAAGGCCCGGTCGAGCGGCAGGTGACGCGCATCGTCACGCCCGGCACCCTCACCGATTCGGAGCTGCTGGACGACAAGGCGGACAACGTCCTCCTCGCG
>Ga0209705_10000114_pt1 | contig 41003 bp, 36 predicted proteins | sample PPLLaktember2015_5_FD_187262 | JGI IMG/M metagenome (GOLD analysis project Ga0209705, IMG submission 187262) | Freshwater sediment microbial communities from Prairie Pothole Lake near Jamestown, North Dakota, USA - PPLs Lake P8 Core (1) Depth... | ecosystem: Environmental > Aquatic > Freshwater... | reverse complement strand
GATGATGCGGGATGCTGGCAGCACCGAGCTCAAGGGCTCATCGGAGGAGTTCGGTGCCTTTGTGCGCGCCGAGTACGAGCGCGGAGCGAGGCTGGTGAAGCTCTCGGGAGCGACGCTGGAGTGACGCGATGAAGCTCGTTCGCTGGTTGCTGGCTCTCGGCGCCGCGGCATTCGCAGCCGTCGCAGTTCCGCTGGCCGGGTATGGGCAGGCTTATCCGACCAAGCCGATCAAGCTGGTCGTGCCGTGGCCCGCCCGTGGGGTGGCCGACCTGCGTGCGCGCGTCATCGCGCAGCGCCTGGGCAAGGCGCTCGGCCAGCAGGTCGTGGTCGACAACCGGCCAGGGGCCAGCGCAGTCCTCGGGGCGCAGCTCGTTTCGAAGGCGGCGCCCGACGGCCACATGCTGCTCGGTTCCTTCATCGATCAAGGGACAGTGCTCAGCCTGATGCGGGACCTGCCCTACGACCCCGAGCGGGACTTCACCTACGTTGCTCCCACGGGCCGGACCTACCTGGTCCTGGTCACGCACATTCCCTCGGCGACCGAGGCTGGTTACCCCGACGTCGGCATCACGACCTGGGGCGGGATCCGTGCTCCTGCCGGTACACCCGCGACCGTCGTCCAGATGCTCAACCGGGAGATCAACAGGATTCTGGCTTCTCCGGATGTGCGCGGCCATGTTGCATTCGCGGGGGCCGAGCCCGACATCTGGACGCCCGAGGAGTTCGCTCAGGACGCGAGGAAGGAACGGCCGCGCTGGGCACAGATCGTCAAGGCGTCGGGAATCGCGCCGCAGTAGGCGAGCGACCGATCCGTTCGGCGGGCGGTCAAAGGCCTGAGAAACCACCACCGCGGACCACCCCAGCCTTCCTGTAAGTCATCCGTAAGGACCTTGCATGCATCATTGGCCGAAACCCGTGTTGTGGGGGAGGCCATGCAAGCCCTTCGATTGCTGATGGCAGCAGCCGTCGCCTCGCTGGCGGCAGCTCAACCGGTTTCGGCCCAGGAAGACTGGCCGAGCAAGCCGGTGAAGATCATCGTTCCCTGGCCGGCGGGCGGCATCGTCGATGCCCGTGTTCGCCTGCTTGCCGCTCGACTATCGCGCGCGCTCGAGCAGCAGGTTCTGATCGAGAATCGAGCGGGGGCCAGTGGAACGCTGGGCGCGCAGGCCGCCGCGCGTGCGGCGCCGGACGGGTATACGTTGCTCGCCGGATCGTTCGTGGATCAGGCGATGGCGTCGAGCCTGTTCCGCAGCCTGGCCTACGACCCCGAGCGCGACTTCGTGCCCATCGCCAACATCGGGCGCGCCTGCCTGCTGCTGGTGGTCAACGAGTCTCTCGGCGTGTCCTCCCTCGAAGAGTTCATCGCGCTTGCGCGCTCCAGACCCGGTCAACTCACATATGCGTCTGCCGGGATCGGCACGCCTCAGCATCTGTTGATGGAGCGTCTGAAGAAACTGGCGCAGATCCAACTCGAGCACCTCCCCTACAAAGGCGGTGGCCCGGCGCTCCAGGACGTCGTCGCCGGCCACGTGCCGGTCACCTTCGACTTCGCGCCTACCGCCTTTGCGCACGTGCAAAGCGGCAAGCTGAAACCGCTGGTCACGGCCTGTGGACATCGCATCGACATCTTCCCCCAAGTGCCGTCGGCGGCCGAGGCCGGGTATCCGCAGCTGGAACTGATCGGATGGGGCGGCATCTTTGCGCCCAAAGGAACGTCTGCGACGATCGTGCAACGCCTCAACCGGGAGATTAACCAGATCATCGTGGCTCCGGATGTACGCAGCCACGTTGCAATGGCCGGGTCGACCTACCCGCTCTGGAGTCCCGAGGAGTTCGCGGAGTTCATCAGGAACGATCGGCCCAGGTGGGGCGAGATCGCCAGGGCGGCGGGGATCGAGCCGCAGTGATCGCATGCAGCGGAATCGACCATCTACTGACGCAGGAGGAGATCATGAAACGCACAGTGGTCCAATGCAGCATGACAGTGGCGGCAATTTTGAGCAGCACCGCGGCGTTGGCGGACAACGGGACGTACGAGTCGGTCATCAGTCTGGTACCTCAGTACAAGAGCATGGAGCACGGGGACGGCACCGTCACGGGAGGCAGCAGCGCCGGCACGTCGACGATCGTGAAGAGCAGCGGCGCACCGTTCGCGGAAGGAGTCAGCAGCGCGTTCGAGTGCGTGGTTTTCGCCAGGAAGACGGCCGCCGGCATGGATCTCGAGGCGCCCTGCGTCAGCACCGACGCCTCGGGCGACAAGATGTTCAGCGTGGCGCGCAGAAAGGTTGGTGACGTGGCCGAAGGCGGAGGCGGCCAGGGGACCAGCCAGATCGTCGGCGGTACTGGACGATACGCCGGACTGACCGGAAGCTGCAGCTATCGCGCCGACTACCTTCCCGGAAACCGCATCGTGAGCACGAGCAAGTGCCGCTGGCAGCGGCCTTGAGCGACGATGAAACCCATCCCCACCCTGGCCCCCCCGGCCGGCAGGGAGCCTAACGTTAGCGCGTGCGCGGAGTGAGAGGGGCGTTGTCTTCTTGGGTCCCGGCTGCGCAGGATCGTCAGCCCCGCCCGCTGAACACGCGCTCCAGGTGCTCGAGGTCGTTGACTACGCGCCACTCGGTGGCGCCGGCGGCGCGCGCGCGCTCCTCCCACCACTCGAGCCGGCTGACGTAGCGGCGCGGGTCGACGTTGTCGGTGTCGAGCTTGGTCACGTTCAGCGCGATGATGCGGATCCCGTCGAGCTTGATGGGGAAATCCCGCACCGTCTTGTAGTCGAGCTCTTCCTGCATGTCGGAGAACACGATGATCGTCTTGGTGTGCGCCCCGGTCTCGGTGAGAAACTCCGCCGCCTGCATCATCCCGCCCGTGATGTCGGTGTAGCGGCTGCCGCTGCTGCCCTTGGCCGACTTGGTGAACGCACTCATCTCCTCGCCGAACTTGCGCTTCTGCCCGTTGGCCTGGATCGGGTCCATGTTCAGGGTCACTTTGGCCACGATGTCCTTCTCGCTGAAGCTGCGGCTCTTGACGCGACCGACTGCAAGCGAGTCGCCGGGCTGCAGTGACCCGAGAAGATAGTTCACTACATTCTGCGCCTTGTTGACCTCCTTCGCGTACGTCCCCGAGGTATCGACCAGAACATAGACCGCCTGCCGGCGGTTGATCTCCTTTCCGCAGCCGGCGAGCAACAGCAGACCGATGCCCGCCACCATCAGCTTCCGGGCGCTCATAGCGCCTCCTCGTTGTCCGCCGTTGCGAACTTGCCGAGTGCCGGCCGTGGCCGCGCCGGGCTGTCCTTCGCGGCATTCTCACGGGCGGCTGCGACCCAGCGCTCGATGGCAAGGGGCGCAAAGATGATCACGTCGTAGAAGACCCCGGCCAGCTTCCCGGCTTCCTTGACGATCTGGCCGCTGAAGCGCAGCGCGAAGGCGAGGCCGCGCAGGAACAGAACCAGCGTGGCTCCCAGAACGATGCGGCCGGAGTTGATGAAGTACTCGAGCGGGATCGCGACGAACGCCAGCGCGAAGGGCAGGGTGAAGCCGAGGATCATCTGCCCGACGGTGGGAATCTTCGTTACCCAGCCGGCTTCCACGGCCGCCACCTCGCCGCCACCGCCGAGGGTCTGCTTCAGGGCCACGTCGGCGGAGATGATCAAGTCGCGCATCACCGCCAGCGCAACCTCCACGCCGGCGAGGACCAGCAGGATGGTGAGCGATACCCACATCAGGCGGCGACGCATCTTCTCCGTCACGCTGCCCAGCGGGAACAGGTTGGTGAAGCGCAGGGTCTCCATCAGGAACAGACCCATCAGCGTCTCGAACAGGATGATCACCAGGGCCGCGACCTCGGATGCACGCAGGCTCTCGGTGACGTAGTCCCCGCCACCGACCATCGCCGACATCGGCAGCGAGATCAGCTTGAAGTTGACGTACGCGCCGCCGAACGCGATCAGCATGACCAGGCCGGAGATGAACAGCTGCGTCGAGGCCGAGCTGGTCAGCGCGTGCGCGACATCGGATCGGGTGGCGAAGATCCCTTCCAGCCGGGACACGTTCGAGTCGATCTTCGCGGCGCTGTCCTGCAAGCCGGTGATGTTGCGCTCGACCTGGGTCAGTGTCTGGCTGGCCGAGCGCCAGAAGGGCAGGCAGCGCTTCAGGATGTTGTGCCGCTCCTCATAGGCGCGCCGGTACTGGGCAACCACCTTCTGGTAGATCTTGTCCAGCGAGTCGCGGATGTCGGCGAGAATGCGCTCGACCACGCCGTCGCCGTTGGGCTTGATCTTGGCGAGCTCCTCGATGGCCTTGACCCACTCGGGAGGCGGCGGCGGCACTTCGCTGCTGCGCTTGTAGTCTTCCTCGATGTGCGTGATCTCGTCCATCAGCTTGCGCTGGACTGCCGGATATCCCTGCAGATCGCGCTCCACGAGCGTGGTGACGCGCTCGAACTCGCGCTCGATGCTGAGCTTGAGCTCACGGCCACCGTGCGCGAACAGCACCTCGCGGTTGCGCACCTGTAGACGTGTTGCCGTTCGCGCCAGCCAGTGGGAGCCGAGCCGCATCGGATTGGACAAGGCACGCGTCAGCCGCGCGATGAAGTCCTGCATCGGCGCGCGTGCGGCATACAGGAATGGCACTGCGATCGCGAGCAGCACGAGCAGTGACAGCAGGGGTTGCTCCGGCCAGAACAGGAGGGATTTCATCCTTCCTCCGCGGTTGACGTAGGTGAGACCCGTTACCGTCTGCAACGCCCAGGCCAGGGGCGCCTTCCGCCTCGCACCGCACCATCCTTCCGTGCACCCGATGTAGGTTGCGGTTGTTGTTCAGGAAATTCTCGCGGGACGCAAGATTCAGGCGCGCCCGCAACAGCGCTCTCGTCGCTGCGCAGCGACCTACGTGCCGCCCCGGGTCAGCAATCTCCAGCAGGATGAGCGGCTACGTGCCGGCTGCGTTGCATGGGTGCAAACGCAAGCCAGGAATGCGACCTCCAGCAGGCCGCGCTGTGGTGAGGCGGCCGCAGATGGAGACCGACACAGTGCGCGCAGACCCCCTACGCGGGGAGAGCAATGACACCCGTAGGCAGCGGCGGCACTTTGCGCTCCAGCCACTCGGGCACAGGCAGATCCTTCGAGCGCAGGAACTCGGGGTTGAACAGCCGCGACTGATAGCGCATGCCGGAGTCGCACAGCACCGTGACAATGGTGTGCCCGGGCCCCAGCTCCTTCGCCAGCCGGACCGCGCCCGCCACGTTGATTCCGCTCGAACTGCCCAGGCATAACCCTTCGTGCGCCAGGAGGTCGAACACCGTCTGGACAGTCTCGGTGTCGGGAATCTGGAACGGGAAGTCCACAGTGAGCCCTTCGAGGTTCTTCGTGATGCGGCCCTGGCCGATGCCTTCGGTGATCGACGAGCCCTGCGCTTTCAGCTCTCCGCTCCTGTAGTAGCTGAACAGCGCCGCGCCGGGCGGATCGGCGAGGCCGATCCTGATCTTGGGATTGCGCTCGCGCAGCGCCATCGCGACGCCCGCGAGCGTGCCACCCGTGCCGGCTGCACAGATGAAGCCATCGACCTTGCCGTCGGTCTGCCGCCAGATCTCCGGCCCGGTGGTTTCGATGTGCCCCTGCCGGTTGGCGACGTTGTCGAACTGCTGAGCCCAGATCGCGCCGTTGGGCTCGCTCTTCGCCAGCGCTTCTGCCAGTCGCTGGGCGACGTGAACGTAGTTGTTCGGGTTCTTGTAGGGGACGGCCGGAACTTCGTGCAGGGTCGCACCGAATACGCGCAGCGTATCTTTCTTCTCCTGCGACTGCGTGTCCGGGATCACGATCACGCAACGGTAGCCGCGGGCGTTCGCCACCAGGGTCAGTCCGATGCCCGTGTTGCCTGCGGTACCCTCGACGATCACCCCGCCGGGTCGCAACAGGCCGCGCCGCTCGGCGTCCAGCACGATGGCGAGCGCCGCGCGATCCTTCACCGACCCGCCGGGGTTGAGGAACTCGGCCTTGCCCAGGATCTCGCAGCCGGTTTGGTCGGAGAGACGGCGCAAGCGGATGAGCGGCGTGTTGCCGACGCTGTCGATGAAGCCGTTGCGGATGTCCATGGGCGCGCTCGCGCAGGTGAGTCGATAGGCCGCATATTATCGTGCCTGGCGCAGCCGGCGAGATCGCGCGAGCGGCTCGGCCATTTGCTGCCCGCCTCAAGCCCGCGATACACTCCGGGCGCCATGACGCCGAAGCCAGAAAGGCGGCCGCAGCGCAGGCAGCTCACCTGTGTTGCATTGCCGTTGCTGCTGAGCGCCTGTGCCCTGCAGAGCTATCAGCCCGCCACCGTGGATGCCGATGCCGCGGCGGCAGCGTACCTCGACCGCCGCACCGATGATCTTGGACTCAGGGGGTACATGCTTTCCCACGGGCATGCGGAGTCGGACTGGCCGGTGCGGCGCTGGGGCCTCGACGAGCTCACCCTGCTTGCTTTCTACTACCACCCCGACCTTGAAGTGGCCCGCGCGCGCGCTGGCGAGGCCAGAGCGCGGGTGCAGCCCGCGGCCTACCGCCTGCCCTGGGGCGTGAGCCCACGGCTGGAATACCACAGTAGCAGGCCGGAAGACGCCGACAGTCCCTGGAGTCTCGGTTTCGAGGTGCAGATCCCGCTGGCCGGCGGCAGTCGGCAGCAGGCCCTCGCTGAACGCGCCGAGTATCTCGCGCAGGCCGCGGAGCTGGAGGTCGGTAGTACCGCGTGGCGGGTGCGCAGTCGCGTGCGCGCCCAGATGCTCGCGCTCAAGTCGGCGCGGGAGAGCGTGGCACTGCTGGAGCAGGACCTGGAGGCGCGGCGGTCGCTGGTAGCACTGCTGGAGCGGCGGCTGGCAGCCGGTTACGCTGCCACAACCGAAGTCGCTGCGGCGCGGCTGCGCCTGCACGAGACGGAAGGCGAGCTCGCAGGTGCACAGACGGCCGCCGCGCGGGCGACGGGCGAGCTGTCTGCCGCGGTAGCCGTGCCCATCGAAACCCTGCGCGGCATCCAGCTGGACTTCTCCCGGCTGGATGCACTGCCCGACGCAGTTGCCGACCGCAATGCGCGCATTGAGGCGCTGCGCAACCGCGTGGACATGCGTCAGCGGCTTCTGGAGTTCGCAGCGGCCGATGCGGAGGTGAAGCTGGAAGTCGCGCGGCAATATCCGACGGTCGCGCTCCGGCCCGGTTATTTGTGGGACCAGGGAGACAACGTATGGTCGCTGGCGATGGACCTGGTCGCTCCGCCGGTGCTCGGTAACGCGCCCGCGATTCAGGCGGCGCAGGCGCGCCGCGAGACAGCGGCGCAAATCGCCCTGCGCGACCAGGCTGCGATCATTGCCGAAACGGACACTGCGCTCGCCGCCTATCGGCAATCGGTCGTGGGCGCCAGGGCGGCGCAGCAAGCGAGACTCACGCAGCTCGCGCGCAGCGAGCAGATGCAGAAGCAGTTCGACGCCGGCTACGTCGATCGGATCGAGGCGACCCAGGCGCGCATGGAGGCGATCGCAGTCGAGCGCAATGCCCAGCGGGCACGCCTCGATGCGCAGCACGCGCTGGGTCGGCTGGAAGATGCGCTGCAGCGCCCGCTCGCCGGCGGTCCGCTGTCGGTCTACGCGCCGCCCCCTCGAGCGGAATCGGCAGCGCAATGAAGCTCACGCGCAGCAGCATCGTGATCGCCGTGATGGCCGGCATCATCGCCGTGCTTGCCTGGGCGCTGGTCTACTACGCCCGCGACGAGCTGGAACTGCAAGCCGAGGGCATGGAAGAGGAGATCCCGACCGCGTCCACGGTCGGCACCGACGGCGGCTACAGCACGGTTACGGTCTCCCCCGAGAGCCAGAAGGCCAGCGGAATCGAGACGGCAAAACTGGAGGCTGCGCGCGGGCAGGCGACCGCAAAGGTCTACGGCACGGTCGTCGATCTGCATTCCCTGTTCGATCTGCGCGGCCGCTACCTGGCCGCGGTGTCGGAGGCCCGGGGGCTGCTCGCAATGGCCGAGAACAGCCGCGGCGAGTACGAGCGGGTGCGCAGGCTCTACGAGGATGACCGCAACATTGCCGAGCGCACGATGCTCGCGGCCCAGGCGCAGTGGAGAAGCGACGAGGCGCGGGTGCTCGCGATGCAGCAGTCTGCGGCCAGCCTGCGCGACGCGCTGCGTTCGGGCTGGGGGCCGGTGGTGTCGGGCTGGGCTGCGGACCCCGACTCCGAGTCCTTCGAGGCACTGGCAGACCAGCGCCAGGTACTGGTGCAGGTGACCTTCCCCTTCGATCTGCAGGCTCAGGCGGGCCGCGCGCCGCTGTCGCTCGCGCCCGTGTCTGCTCGCGGCACCCAGCGTCCGGCTCGGTTTGTCTCGGCCTCCCCGCAGACCGATGCCACTCTCCCCGGGGCGACCTATTTTTTCGTGGCGAGCGGCCAGGGCCTGCGCGCCGGAATGCGTCTGGCCGGCCGTATTGCGCTCGGTGACGGCGCCCGCGAAGGCGTGCTCGTGCCGGAGACTGCCGTGCTGTGGCATGGCGGCGGCGCTTGGGCCTATGTCAAGGACGGGACCGAAACCTTCGTGCGCCGGCCGGTGGATACCTCGCAGGAACTGCCCGGCGGCGGATGGTTCAACGCCGAAGGCTTCGAAGCGGGCGCGGAGGTGGTGGTGCGCGGCGCGCAGCTGCTGCTGTCCGAGGAGCTGAAGTTCCAGATCCGCAACGAGAATGAGGACTAGGGCAACCGCTCACCGCCAAGGACGCCAAGGAACGCCAGGGAAACAAGGCGAACAGTTTGGTGACTGTGCAGCACACCCAGAGCCGATAGCGGTTGCATCTCATCGTATGCACTCCGCATCACCACCGCCCTCGGGACAACTTCAGCACCATCAGGAGTACTTCAAGTTGATTTCCTTGGCGTCCTTCCCGTCCTTGGCGGTGAGAGCTTGTTCTTGACGTGATCGCCTTCATCGTTCGCCAATCCATCCGCTATCCGGGCGTGGTCGTCGCCCTGGCGGTGACGCTCATCATCTACGGACTGTACGTCCTGACCCGTGCGAACCTGGACGTCTTCCCGGAGTTCTCGCCCAGCCAGGTCGTGATCCAGACCGAGGCGCACGGCTTGTCCGCGGAGATCGTCGAGCGCCAGGTCACGCAGCCGATCGAGAACGCGCTCGCGGGCGCGTCGGGCGTGGAGATCGTGCGCTCGCAGTCGATACCCTCCCTTTCGGTTGTGACGGTAGTGTTCCGCGACGGCTCGGACGTCTACCGCAACCGCCAGATGGTCGGTGAACGGCTGAGCGCACTGGCCGCCCAGCTCCCGGTGGGCGTGGAGATCGTGCGCTCGCAGTCGATACCCTCTCTTTCGGTTGTGACGGTAGTGTTCCGCGACGGCTCGGACGTCTACCGCAACCGCCAGATGGTCGGTGAACGGCTGAGCGCACTGGCCGCCCAGCTCCCGGTGGGCGTGGAGCAGCCGACCATGACCCCGCTCACCTCGTCGGCCAGCACGGTGCTTGGCGTCGGGCTCACATCCAAGCAGCGCTCTCTGATGCAGATCCGCACGCTGGTGGACTGGACTGTGCGGCCGCACCTGCTGGCGGTGGAAGGCGTGGCAGACGTCAATGTGTTCGGCGGCGAAGTGCGTCAATGGCAGATCCAGGCGGACCCCGAGAAGCTGCTGCGCCACGGGCTGGCGCTGGAGGACCTGGTCGAAGCCGCGCGCAAGGCCAGCGGCGTGCGCTCGGCCGGTTTCGTCAAGACGCCCAACCAGCACATCTTCATCAACACCGAAGGCCAGCCCCATTCGGTGGAAGAGCTGTCGCGCGTGCTCCTCGCCTACCGTGAGGGCCAGGCGCTGCGGCTGGGCGACGTCGCCAGAGTGAGCGAGGCGCCCGCGCCTTCGATCAGCGCCGCAGCGATCAATAGCGTGCCCGGGGTGTTCTTAATGGTCCAGGGCCAGCTCGGCGCCAACACGCGTGCGGTCACGCTGGATCTGGAGCAGGCGCTGGGTGAGCTGGCGCCGCTGCTCGAAGCCGAGAAGATCGAGCTGCACCCCAGCTTGTTCCGACCCGCGAACTTCATCGAAACTGCGGTGGAGAACGTGCAGCGCGACCTACTGGTCGGGTCGACGCTGGTGATCGTGGTGCTGTTCCTGTTTCTGTTCAACTACCGCACGGCGTTCATCTGCACCACCGCCATCCCCGCCTCGCTGCTGTCGGCAGTTATCGTGCTCGACTTCTTCGGCGTCGGCCTCAACATCATGATACTGGGGGGGCTCGCCATCGCGCTGGGCGAAGTGGTGGACGACGCGATCATCGATACGGAGAACATCTTCCGCCGCCTGCGCGAGAACCGCGCGGCGCCGCAGCCCCGTCCGGTGAGCGAGGTGGTGCTGGCCGCTTCAGTGGAAGTGCGCAGCTCGGTGGTCTACGCCACCTTCATCGTTGCACTGGTGTTCGTGCCGCTGCTGACTCTCGGCGGGATCGCCGGCAAGCTGTTCGCTCCGCTCGGCCAGGCCTACATCCTGGCGATTCTGGCGTCCCTGGTGGTGGCGCTCACGCTCACCCCCGCACTGTGCCACCTCCTGCTCGCACGTAGCGCGCTCAGGAGTGAAGATCCGCCGGCGGTGGCCTGGCTCAAGCCGCGCTATCGCCGGCTGCTGGAGCGGATCGAGCGTTTCCCCGGGCGCATCGTCGGCGCGGTGTTTGTGGTGATCGCATTCGGAATCGGCCTGCTTCCGGTGTTCTCGGGCGAGTTCATTCCGGCGCTGCGCGAAGGCCACTACATCGTGCACGTGACCGCCGTCCCCGGCACGGCTGAGTCGGAGTCGCTGCGGCTCGGTCAGCGGGTAGCGGCGGCCATCGGCTCCATCGAGGGCGTCCAGTCCGTGGCGCAGTGGGTCGGGCGCGCCCCTGGAGGCGCCGACACCTTCGGGACGCACTACAGCGAATACGAAGTGGAGATCGGCGCGCTGCCCGGCAAGGAGCAGCAGCGCATCCTGCGCGAGATCCGCGAGACGCTGGCCGGCGAGCGCGGCTTCCAGTTTCCCGGTGTGACTTTCGCGGTCAATACCTTCCTCACGGAGCGCATCGAGGAAACCATCACCGGCTTCGCCGCGCCGTTGGTGATCAATCTCTATGGAACCGATCTGGACCTTCTGGACCGCGATGCGCAAGCGGTGGCGGCAGCCGTGTCCGGCGTGCGCGGTGCGCGCGATGTCCAGCTCCAGGCGCCGCCGGGCACACCGGAGCTGACGATCCGACTGCGTCAGGAGCAGGTGGCCGCGCTCGGGCTGCAGCCCCTCGCCGTCATGGAAGCCATCCGCGCTGCATACGGCGGCGCGTCCGTGGGACAGGTGTACGAAGGCAGCCGCGTGGTCGACCTGGTCGTTGTGCTGGATCCGGCGACACGCAATCAGGTGACCCACATCGGCAACCTGCGATTGCGCTCGGCCGATGGCCGCCTCGTGCCGCTGCGCTCGGTCGCGGACGTCAGCCTCACGGCCGGGCGCTACAAGATCCTGCACGCGAGTGGCCGCCGGCTGCAGACCGTCACCGCGAGCTTCGCGGGCCGTGATCTGGCGGGCTTCGAGGCGGAAGTGCAGCGCCGCGTCGCCGAGCGGGTCCGCCTGTCACCCGGGAACTATCTCGTGTATGCCGGCACCGGGCGTGCCCAGGCCCAGGCGCGCGAGGAACTGATCGTGCACTCCCTTATTGCAGGCATCGGGATTTTTCTGTTCCTGTACGTGGCCTTCGGGAACCTGCGCAATCTGGCGATCACGTTCCTGAACCTGCCGTTTGCGCTGATCGGTGGCATCTGTGCGGTGCTGTTCGCCACCGGTGGCTGGCTCTCGCTGGGCTCGCTGGTGGGCTTTGTCACGCTGTTCGGAATTACGCTGCGCAACTCCATCATGCTCGTCTCCCACTACCAGTATCTGGTGGAGATGGAGGGCATGGCTTGGGGGCTGGAGACCGCACTGCGCGGCGCGGCCGAACGGCTACCGTCCATTCTCATGACGGCGCTGGTGACCGCACTGGGCCTGATGCCGCTCGCGCTGGGCACCGGCGAGCCGGGCCGGGAGATCGAAGGCCCGATGGCGACCATCATCGTGGGTGGACTGCTGACCTCGACGATTCTGAACCTGCTCGTTCTGCCCACCATCCTGTTGCGCTTCGGCAAGTTCGAACGGCGTCCCAGCGCCTGAGGTGTGCGCGGGAGAGGGATAGGGCCGCTCAGCTCAACGCGGCAGTCAGAAACACCATCAAGCAGAAGCCAGTAAACAGCGCCGCCGTCGCGCCGCGCTCGAAGCCGGACCGATGGGTCTCCGGAATGACCTCACTGCTGATGACGAACAGCATAGCGCCGGCGGCGAAGCCCAGCGCCCACGGGAGCAGCGTCACCGAAAACGCTACCGCGGCTGCACCGATCGCACCGCCCACCGGCTCGACGAGACCGGAGACCACGGCGGCGCCGAACGACGTGGCGCGCCCGTAACCCAGTGTCATCAGGCCGGCGGCCACCGCGAGGCCCTCAGGCATGTTCTGCAGGCCAATGCCCAGTGTGACACCCAGCCCTGTCGCCAGGTCGCCGCTGGCCGCACCGACGCCTACGGCCAGACCTTCCGGGAAGTTGTGAATGGTGATGGCGATGACGAACAGCCAGATCCGTGCGAAGCGGCGCGTCTCGCCCCCCTCGCATCCCTTGCAGAAGTGCTCGTGGGGGGCGTAGCGGTGGGCGAGCGACAGCGCGACGCCGCCCAATGCGAGTGAGGCAATGACGAGGAGCGCGCCCGTGCGGGCGCCGAACCCGGCGCCGGCGGCATCAAGAGCAGGAAGGAGCAGGGAAAACATTGTCGCCGCCAGCATGACGCCGGCGGCGAAGCTCAGCAGCAGGTTGGTGAAGCTCTCGCTCAGCCGGGAGACGAAGGCAATGGGCACCGCGCCGAGCGCGGTGGCGCCGGCGCCGGCCAGCACGCTGGCGCCGAGTCCGGTCAGAAAGGGGGAGTCGCGGGCTATCGCTTGCAGGGTGTCCATTGGGGGCTATCGAGCCAGATGTCTGATACCTCCGGCTTCGGGTGATCTGGCGCCAGACCCACCCCCATCCCAGCCTTTCCCCTGAGGGGGAAGGAGTGTTTTGTTTGCCTCCGATGTGATGCGAAGCACTCGTGCGTCATGGTGCGGCGAAAACCCCTGTTGGTTGCCATTTTCTTGGCTCCGACGTCACGCGGCATCGCGTCACTGCGTGCCGCGAAGCCGCATGAGTCTTCGCCTTTCATGCTGTTCCATGAGGCCGACGAGGAAGTCCTCGGTGCCGGCGTCGCCGTACTTGTCACCGGTCGCGGCCGCATCTTCGCGCCGGGCGCGGATCAGCGTCTCGTGGTCGCCGACCAACTCGGCGATCATGGTTTTCGCGTCGATGTTGCTAGTGGATTCCTTCAGGCGGGCGTGCTTCAGGAATTCCGCCATCGAACCGGCTGCACGGCCGCCCAGGGCACGGGCGCGTTCGGCGACCTCGTCCATGATCTCGTCCAGCTCGACCCCAGTATAGAGGTCCAACGCAAGCGAGAGGATGAATCGTTTCGATGACAGCAATCGGATTTCCCGGGCGCGCGGCGTGTAAGGATCGAAGCCACCGACCGACGCAAGGAGACCACCGCGTGCCGGTGCTACACTGGCGCCAGGCGCCCCGGCAATCGACAGGAAGACGGCATGACCACCATCAATCTCACCAAGGACAACTTCGACAAGACCGTGACGGACAACGACATGGTGGTCGTGGACTTCTGGGCGCCGTGGTGCGCGCCCTGCCGCTTCTTCTCGCCTGTGTTCGAGGCGACCTCCGACAAGTATGCGGACGTTGTGTTCGGCAAAGTCAACACCGAAGAGCAGCCAGACCTGGCCGGGATGTTCGGGATCCGCTCGATCCCCACGCTGATGATCCTGCGCGAGAAGGTCATCCTGTACTCGGAGGCCGGCGCGCTGCCCGGCAACGCGCTGGAGGAGATCATCGGCAAGGCCAAGGCTCTGGACATGGCGAAGGTCCACGAAGAGATCGCCAAGGGACACACCGAGGAGTCGGCAGGAAGCTGAGGCCGGTATGAGCGTGCAGCTGCTGACTCGCGAGAACTTCGACGATGCAGTCGCGCGCCGCGCTGTGCTGGTGGTGGCGTTCGCTCAGACCGGCGCCGACCCCCCGCCACTCGACGACCTGGCCCGCGGGTACACCGACGTAGGCTTCGGGCGCGTTGAATCGGACACCGAGCCGGAGCTGTGCGCGATGTTCGGATTGCCGCCCGCCGACGCGCTGGTGATCTTCCGCGAACGGGTAGTTCTGTACTGCGAGCCGGGGTTGCATCCCGGCAGCCGCGTCGAAGCTCTGCTGGCACAAGTGCGTGCCCTGGACATGGATGCGGTCCGGGCCGCCATCGAGACGGAAAAGCAGGCGGAGGTGGCCCTGCGCATGCGCCGAGTGTGCCCGACTGCGCGACGGGGTCGGCTTCCGGACAACTAGCCCGGGTGCTACCCGATCCCCAGCAGCCGCTCCCGCACTTTCTCGTCTTCCAGCTTGGCCACCCACCATTTGAGTGCCTTGCCGGCGTCGCGCGGACGCCAAGCGAAGTGCACGCGCGTCTTGGACTTCGGCTCCTCCACCTCGAGCGCCAGCAGGCGCCCGTCGGCCAGTGCCGTCGCGGCAACGTGGGCGGGGACAAACCCCACTCCCAGGCCGGCGATCTGCGCCTCCAGCTTGGCGCGCAAAGTCGAGACGGTGAGCGAGTCGGGCCCGGGCGCGAGCCCCGAGCTGCGCGGGGGCAGGTTGCGCGAGCTGTCCGCCACCAGGACCGCGCGGCTGGCCGAGATATCGGCCGACGAGACGGGTCGCCCCAACGACGCAAGCGGATGGGCCGGCGACACCGCGAACACCCACGCGATCTCTCCCATGGGCCGCACCGTGTAGCCCGCCTCCAGCGGCGGATCGGACGGCGCGCCCACGGCAAGGTCGGCGCGGCCCGAGAGCAGCGCATCCCAGCATCCACCCAGCACCTCGGCGCCTAAACGCAGCCGGGTGCCGGAGCCCTGCTCATAGAACTCGGCAATGAGTGTTGCCAGCCGCTCGAGGGAGATGAGGTCGTCGTAGGCGATGCGCAACTCCGTTTCCCAGCCCTTGGCCGCCCGTTGCACCCGGCACTCCAGGTCCACGGCGGCGCGCAACAGGTGGCGCCCCTCTTTCAACAGCTCCTCCCCGGCCGCGGTCAGCCTTGCGCGGTGGCCGCTGCGGTCGAACAGCGTTACGCCCAGATCCTGCTCCAGCTTTTGGACCGTGTAGGTGATAGCCGAGGGCACCCGGTGCAGTTCCTCCGCAGCCGCGGCGAAACTGCCCTTTCGGGCGATGGCATCCAGCACCAGAAACCGTCGAGGGAGATCTTCACAGGTTGCTTATCAGATCCAAAAAGGGGCTAGAATGCAGTTTTTCCCGGCTTTTCGGTACGCGGCGTCCTGAAATCCGGCACCGCGATCCCGGGGTCGCATCCCCACCTGGGAGTTTCCTTGGATACACCAATGAATCGTACTGTAGCGCTTGTATCGGCGCTGGTCATGGCGGTCGCTTTGTCCGCTTGCGGCAAGAAAGATGAGGCTCCGGCGGCCGGGGCGGCGCAGAGCAAGCCCGCTGGCGGTGCTGCCGCTGGCGGACCGCCCAAGGGCCTGCCGGTCAAAGCCGTGCCCGTTAAGGTGGGCGACGTTTCCAACGAGGTCACCGCGGTGGGCAGTCTGCTGGCCGAGGAATCGGTGGTGATTCGGCCCGAGATCGACGGCCGCCTGTTGGAGCTGCACTTCCAGGAGGGACAGTCCGTGGGACGCGGCGCCAAGCTGGTTACCCTGGACGCTTCCGAGGTCCAGGCCCAGCTGGCGGCCGCCAACGCCCAGGTCCGCACCGACGAGCAGCGGCTGGAGCGTACCAAGGAGTTGCTGGACCAGAAGTTCATCAGCCAGGATGCATACGATGTCGCCAAGAACAACTACCAGCGCTCGGTCGCGGTCAAGGAGGAGATCCAGGCGCGGCTGGACAAAACGGTGATCCGCGCGCCCTTCCCGGGCGTCGTGGGCCTGCGCCAGGTCAGCCCGGGCGCCTATCTCAAGAAAGGCGACGACATCGCCCGGTTGGAGAACATCGCCTCCATCAAGCTCGACTTCCGCGTGCCTGAAGTGTACGCGTCGCAGGTCAAGGTGGGGCAGGCCGTGGCCATCCGGCTCGACGCGTTCCCCGCCGAGGCCTTTACCGGGCGCATCTTTGCGATGGAGCCGATGGTGGACGAGCGTACCCGCACGATGCTGCTGCGGGCGCGCGTCAACAACCAGGGGTTCAAGCTGAAACCCGGCATGTTCGTCCGGGTCGCGCTGACCCTGGAAACGCGCCAGAACGCCATCCTGGTGCCGGAGCCCGCCATCTGGCCCCAGGGTCAGGAAAGCTACGTATACCGCGTGGTGGACGACAAAGCTCTGCTCACGAAGATCGAGATCGGACAGCGCCGGCCGGGCGAGGTCGAGGTGGTCGCGGGCCTGTCGCCCGGCGACGTGGTGATCACCGAAGGCCAAATGAAGATGAAAGACGGCGCGCCCGTCATGGTGTTGCCCAATGCGCCGCCGCCGACTGCGAGCAACGCCACCGTGCCCGGCCAGGCGACCGGCGCGGTGTCCGGTCCTGCCACCAAGCCCGCCCCGGCCGCAGCCGAGAAAAAGGGCTGACGATTCCATTTTGACCCTCTGGCTCTTGGAGGGGAGGTGACCCATGGTTCTATCTGACATCTCGATCAAGCGTCCGGTTCTCGCTACGGTGATGAGTCTGCTCATCGTGCTCCTGGGCGTCATCTCCTTCGACCGCCTGTCGGTGCGGGAATATCCCAAGATCGATCCGCCCACGGTGTCCGTGCGTACGGTCTACAAGGGTGCGACGGCGCAGGTCGTGGAGAGCGTGATCACCACTCCGGTCGAGGATGCCCTGTCCGGCATCGAAGGCATCAAGACCATCAAGTCGCAGAGCCGGGAGGAAGTCAGCCAGATCACGGTTACCTTCGTCACCGACCGCGATGTGGAGGCTGCGGCCAACGATGTGCGCGACCGGGTCTCACGCGTCAAGGCGTTGCTCCCCGACCAGGCCGACGACCCGGTGGTCAACAAGATCGAGGCCGACGCCTGGCCGATCATGTGGATCGCGGTGTCCAGCGACCGGCACACGCCGATGGAGCTGACGGACTATTCGGACCGGTATCTGACCGACCCGCTCAAAGCGCTGCCGGGCGTGGCGACCGTGATCATCGGGGGCGAGCGCAGGTATTCGATGCGGGTGTGGTTGGATCGCGACCGGCTCGCGGCCCAGGGCCTGACCGCCCAGGATGTGGAAGAGGCCCTGCGCCGCCAGAACCTGGACTCGCCGGGCGGCCGCATCGAGAGCAGTTCGCGCGAGTTTACCGTACTGGCCGAGACCGACCTGCGCAGCACCGAGGCGTTCAACAACATGATCATCCGCGAGGTCGGCGGCTATCCGGTCCGGCTCCAGGATGTCGGTTATGCGGCGCCGGGGCCCTACGAGAACCGCAAGATCGTGCGCGTGAACGGCAGGGAGGCGCTCGGGCTGGGTGTAGTGAAGCAGTCCGTCGGCAATACCCTCGCGATCGCGCAGGCGGTGCGGGAGATCCTGCCGCGGCTGAAGGCGACCCTGCCCGAAGGCATGGACATGAAGGTGGCGGTGGACACCTCGGAGTTCATCTCTTCGGCCATCAACTCCGTGTACAAGGTGATGGTCGAGGCGCTCATTCTGGTGGTGCTGGTCATCTTCCTCTTCCTGCGCAGCTTGCGCGCCACACTGATCCCGGCCGTGACTATCCCGGTCTCCCTGATCGGTGCGTTCTTCTTCCTGTACGTCCTCGGCTTCTCGGTGAACGTGCTGACTCTGCTCGGCATCGTGCTCGCCGTGGGCCTGGTGGTGGACGACGCCATCGTCATGCTGGAGAACATCCATCGCCATATCGAGGAGGGCTCGTCGCCCTATCAGGCGGCGCTGACCGGAGCCAAGGAGATCGGCTTCGCGGTGATCGCCATGACCCTGACCCTGGTGGCGGTGTTCACCCCGCTGGTTTTCATGACCGGGCGCACCGGACAACTGTTCGTGGAGTTTGCGCTCACGGTCGTGGCGGCGGTGCTGGTGTCGGGCTTCGTGGCGCTGACCCTCACGCCGATGATGTGTTCGAAGCTGCTCAAGTCGCACGAGAGCCACGGCAGGATGTTTGCCTGGTCGGAGCGCTTCTTCGACGGGATGAACGACGGCTATCGGGCGCTGCTGCGCGGCATCCTGCGTATGCGCTGGGTGGTGGGCCTGGTGTTCCTGGTTACCCTTGCCGTGATGGGGTGGCTGTTCACCCAATTGAAGTCGGAGCTCTCACCGATCGAGGATCGCGGTACGTTCATGGCCTTCGCGATCGCGCCCGAAGGCGCGACGATGCAGTACACCGACGGTTACATGCGTCAGATCGGACAGATCCTCAAGGGCGTGCCCGAGATCGACACGTTGTTCGAGGTGGTGGCGCCGGGCCTGGAGCGGCCCAACCCCGTCAACCTCGGCATCGGCTTCGCCGTGCTCAAGCACTGGGACGAGCGCGAGCGGTCCCAGATGCAGATCACCAGCGAGCTGACCCCCAAGCTCTTCGGCGGCCTGCCGGGTGTGCTGTCCTTCACCAAGGATCCACCCTCGCTGGGCGGCAGCTTCCTGGACAAGAAGATCAATTACGTCCTCTACGGCAACAGCTACGAGCAGTTGCAGGGCTACGTCGGCAAAGTGATGGGCCGGTTGGCCCAGAATCCGGGCATCACCGGGATGGACACCGACCTTAAGCTCAACAAGCCACAGCTGCGGGTCGAGATCGACCGCGACAAGGCAGCGGCACTGGGCGTGTCGATGGCCGTCATCGGCGGCACGCTGGAAACGCTCATGGGCGGGCGCGACGTGACGCGTTACAAGCGCGAAGGCAAGCAGTACGACGTAGTGGTGCAGATGGAGGACGACAAGCGCCGTCAGCCATCGGACCTGACGTCGATCTACGTGCGCGGCAACGACGATCAGCTCGTCCAGCTCTCCAACCTGGTGAGCCTGCGCGAGACGGTCGCGCCCAAGGAGCTCAACCACTTCAACAAGCTGCGCGCCGCCATCGTGAACGGTAACATCGCGCCGGGATACAGCCTAGGACAGGCGCTGGACTACATCGACCAAGTGGTCGCCGAAGAGCTCCCGAAGGAGGTCGCGACCGACCTGGACGGTGAGTCGCGCGAGTTCCGCGAGACCGGCTACGAGCTGTACATCACCTTCGGCCTGGCGCTGATCTTCATCTACCTGGTGTTGTCGGCGCAGTTCGAGAGCTTCGTCGGGCCGCTCGTGATCATGTTCACCGTTCCGCTCGCCACCACCGGGGCGGTGCTTGCGATGTGGATCAATTCCAAGCTCGGCCCTGAAGGCACGCTCAACGTCTACAGCCAGATCGGACTGGTGATGCTGGTCGGCCTGATCACCAAGAACGGGATCCTGATCGTCGAGTTCGCCAACCAGCTGCGGCGCAAGGGCGAGGAGAAGTTCGAGGCGGTGATCGAAGCCTCGACTTTGCGCCTGCGACCGATCCTGATGACTACGTTGGCGACCGTCCTGGGCGCGCTGCCGCTGGCGCTGTCCACAGGCGCCGGCGCAGAGGCCAGGCGCGCGATCGGCTGGGTGATCGTCGGCGGCATGTCGCTGGGCACGCTGCTGACGCTGTTCGTCATTCCGGCCATCTACACATGGCTGGTGCGCAAGGTCAGCGTACCGGGTCAAGCGCCGGAGTCGGAGCGGCCCGCACACCCGCCGCTGGGCGAGCAACTGCCTGGGAGCACGGGCGCGAGGCACTAGGCGCCAGGCACGAGGCGCGAGGCACGAGGGAGGGACCGGAGGAGGCCGTAGTGGGCTTCCTCGTGCGACGAGCTGGTCAAGACGGCGGCAGGTGTGATGCACCTGCCGTTTCTTTTTGTGGAAGGAGGGCTCATGGCACATCAGCGAGTGGACGTCGGCGTTGCGGCGAAGATTGGGACCTACAGCGACGCGATGGTCGTGCGGCCGAATCTGCGCTGGCTGATCACCGCCGGCACTCCGGGTATGACGCCGGATGGCGTCATGCCCGAGGGCATCACCGCCCAGGCGGAGCAGGCGTGGAAGAACATCGTCGCCATGCTCGAGCAGGCGGATATGACTGTGAGCGATCTGGTCAAGGTCACGCACTACTTGATTCGCAGCGAGGACATCAAGCCCTACGTCGAGGTCCGCAAACGCTACCTGGGCGACGCGCGGCCCGCCTCGATGCTTCTGGTGGTGCCTGCGCTGGTGCGGCCGGAGTTCCTGGTGGAGATCGAGGTCTGCGCCGCGAAGGCGTAAGCCGCCCTCATCGGGTCGGCCCAGGCACCCCGGCCTCCCGCTGCCGCGCGGCGACGGCCAGACCGACCCGATTAGAATGGTGCCGTGTCTACCTGGGGCGCCCTCTACATCGCGAGCGAATGGGTCGTCCGGCTCGTGATGCTGTTCTACGTGCCGCAGCGGCGTGATCCAGCCGCCGCGCGCGCTTGGCTGCTCCTGATCTTCTTCCTTCCCTGGGTCGGGGTGGTCCTGTACGCCATCGTCGGCCGCGCGTACCTGCCCCGGGCGCGCCTGGAAATGCAACTCACGGTGTCCAAGCTGATCCGTCAGCTGCAGCCGCGTATCCTCGGTCACGCGCTGGCCGAGCCGGACCTTCCGGCGCAGTACCAGCCGGCGGTGAAGCTGACTCAGGCGCTCGGAGACTTCGCCGCATGCCGGGGCAACCGCTTCGAGCTGATCACAGACTATCAAGGCGCTATCGACCGGCTCGTGCAGGACATCGAGGAGGCCCGACGCCATGCGCACCTGATGTACTACATCTTCCGGGACGACGCCACCGGGCAGCGGGTGGCTGCTTCGCTGGCCCGTGCCGCGGCGCGCGGCGTGAGCTGCCGAGTGTTGGGGGATGGGTTCGGCTCCTGGTTCTCGTTCCGGCGCTGGGGACGCTCGCTTCGTGCTCAGGGGATCGAGGTCCGACTGCTGATGCCGCCCCGGCTGTGGGGCCCCAAAGCGATTCGGCTGGACCTGCGCAATCACCGCAAGATCGCCGTGATCGACGGGCAGGTGGGCTACGTCGGCTCGCAGAACATCGTCGACCCGGACGCCAACCAGCGATTGACCAACGAGGAGTTGGTCGCCCGGGTCACCGGACCGGTAGTGCGTCAGCTTCAGGCAGTGTTTCTCGCGGACCGCTACTACGAGACCGGGGAGCTGCCGGGCGAGGCCTACGAGGAGCTGCTGCCGTTGGGGCAGGACAGCGGCACCTCACTCGCGCAGGTGTTGCCCAGCGGGCCCGGCTATCACCGCGAGAATACCCAGCAGATCATGATCGCGCTGATCCACGCCGCGCGCAGCCGGGTCGTGCTCACAACGCCATACTTCATGCCGGACGCCTCGTTCCTGCAGGCCATGCGGATGGCCGCCGAACGCGGAGTGGAGGTGCATCTGATCGTCTCCGACCGCTCCAACAAGCCGATCGTGCAGCTGGCCCAGGAATCCAACTACGACGGCCTGCTGGAGGCCGGCGTCCGGATCCACCGCTACTTCGGCAATTTCCTCCATGCCAAGCACGCCACCATCGACGCCGACATCGCCTTGATCGGCTCGAGCAACCTCGACAATCGATCCTTTGCACTCAATAACGAGGTGAGTGTGCTGGTCTACGACAGGGCAGTGGTCGCAGACCTTGCCTCCATACAGGCGCGCTACCTCGCAGCGAGCCATACGGTCGACGCGGCGCAATGGGCGCGGCGCAGCATCGGCCGCAAGGTGCTGCAGAACATCGCGCGGCTCACTGACACGCTGATCTAGTACTGCAACGACTGCAACACACTAATTCCACCTCTCACCACGAAGGCACGAAGACACGAAGAAAACCCGGAACGACCCGGCGCTGGTTCCGTTCTTCCAGAGCTCTCGAAGAGCTGATCCCGGGTTCGGGAATGGGCACGGAGTGGGGGTGTGCGCCCAGTGTGCAAGCAAAGTTCATCAGACTCCCTGAACGACCCCCTCGAAACATTTCGCTGGAAACTGGCGAACCCCGCCCATATTGTTGGCATGACGGTTCAGGTCGACTGAACCATTGGAGGCGACAATGATTGCACTGCGCAGGGCCAACGAACGCGGCCACGCCAACCACGGCTGGCTGGACAGCTATCACACGTTCTCGTTCGCCGGCTACTACGACCCGCGCGAGATGGGGTTCGGGCCGTTGCGGGTGATCAACGAGGACCGGGTCCAGGGCGGGATGGGCTTCGGCACCCACCCTCACCGCGACATGGAGATCATCAGCTATGTGCTGGAAGGCGCTCTGGAGCACCGGGACAGCATGGGAACGGGCTCGGTGATCCGCCCGGGTGATGTGCAGCGGATGAGCGCGGGCACCGGCGTCACCCACAGCGAGTACAACCATTCGCCCACTGAACTTGTCCATTTCCTGCAGATCTGGATCGAACCCAATCGGTTCGGCGTGAAACCCGGCTACGAGCAAAGGAACTTCACGCGCGAGGAGAAGAAGGGCCGTCTGCGGCTGGTCGCCTCACCGGACGGCGCGAACGGCTCCGTCACGATCCATCAGGACGCCCGTGTCTACGCCTCGGTGCTGGACGGCGCCGACGCGGTGACCTACGCACTGCCGCCCGGGCACAAGGCGTACGTGCACGTGGCTAGAGGCGAGGTCTCCCTGAACGGGCACACGCTGGGGGCGGGCGACGGGGCCAAGATCACTGCAGAGGCCGAGCTGCGCTTGGCTGACGGCAAGGGTGCTGAGGTTCTGCTGTTCGACCTCGCCTAAGGCCTAGTTCAACACCTCACCGCAGAGGCGCAGAGGAACGCAGAGGGAGTAGGTAGTAGATGAGCGGATATCTCGAGAAAGGCATCTGGAAACCGGGCTGGTACGACACGAAGAAAACCAGAGGCGAGTTCGTGCGCACCGTCGCCCGGTTCCGCAACTGGATCACGGCGGACGGCTCCAGCGGCTTCCAAGCCGAGCCGGGGCGGTATCACCTGTACGTGTCGCTCGCCTGCCCGTGGGCGCACCGTACGGTCATCTTCCGCAAGCTCAAGCGCCTGGAGGAGGTGATCTCGCTGTCCATCGTCGATCCCGTGATGCGCGACGACGGCTGGGAGTTCAGCGACGGCCCGGGGTGCATCCCGGATGCGGTGAACGGCTTCCGCTACCTGCGTGAGGCCTACACGGCTGCGGATCCGCAGTACAGCGGGCGTATCACCGTGCCGGTGCTGTGGGACCGGCGGACCGGAACGATCGTCAGCAACGAGTCTTCCGAAATCATTCGGATGCTGAACTCGGCCTTCGATGCGTTCACCCCAGTGAAGATCGACTACTACCCGGAACCGCTGCGCGCCGAGATCGACGCGATCAACGAGATGGTGTACGAGCGCGTGAACAACGGCGTGTACCGCTGCGGCTTCGCCGGCTCGCAGGCAGCCTACGAGCTGGCCTTCGATGCGCTGTTCGCGGCGTTGGACGAGCTGGAGAGGCGCCTGGGCAGCTCGCGCTATCTGGTCGGCGGGACGCTGACCGAGGCCGACTGGCGGCTGTTCACCACGCTCGTGCGCTTCGACGCCGTGTACTACGTGCACTTCAAGTGCAACCTGCGCCGCGTCGCCGACTACCCGAACCTGTCGCGATTGCTGCGCGACCTGTACCGCGTGCCCGGGGTGGCCGAGACGGTGAACATGGACCAGATCAAACGCCACTATTATATGAGCCATCCGCACCTGAATCCCAGCGGCATCGTGCCGAAGGGGCCGGTGCTGGATTTCCTGGAACCGCCAGTTCGCTAACCACAGAGGCACAGAGAAAGCACCGACTTGGCAGACTCACACCGCCCGCTCGACGGTTCCATGCGCTGGACACTGCTCCTGCGACAACTGTATTGAGCTAGACCCTCTGTGCCTCTGTGGTTCAATGCTTTCTCTAGTTCTGCACCGGACCGTGTTGCCTCAGCCCGCCTCGCGGCCGAAGAACTCGCGCGGCGAGCGGCCCAGCACACGCTTGAACATTGCCGAGAAGGCGCTGGCGCTCTCATAGCCGAGCTTCTCGGCGACCGCCGCCAGTGACTGACCGGTCGAGACCAGCGCGGCTGCGTGTGCCAGCCGCACGCGCTGGCGCCACTGGCCGAAGGTCATCCCCAACTCCTGCTGGAACAGACGGGCCAGCGTGCGCGGGCTGGCGCCGGTACGCACTGCCCATTCCTCCAATCCAAACGATGCGCCGGGCTGCTCCAGCATTGCCTCGCACAGGGTGCGCAGACGGCGGTCGGTCGGCAGTCTGAGATCGAGCGAAAGTGTGGGTGCCGCCCGCATCTCCTCCAGCAGCAGGCGCGTCAGCAGTTCGTAGCGCAAGGCTTGCGTCTTCGGCTCGGTCGTCGCCAGCGCCTCGATGACCTCGCGCATCAGGGGCGACACGTCGATCACGTCGCAGGTCGTCAGTCCCCTCGGCGCGGCACTTGCATCCACGTAGACGGTGCGCAGCGCGACCTCGCCGATCAGAGTGACTTCGTGCTCCACGCGCGGCGGGATCCAGACGGCGCGCGTGGGCGGAACGATCCAGCTGGTTTGTCCGGCGCGCAGGCGCACGGCGCCGCGCAGCGTGCATGCGAGCTGGGCCCAGTTATGGGCGTGAGTCGCGACATGCCCGTTGGCCGGAAGTGTGCGAACGTTGACGCGAACCGGGTGGTCCCGAGTCGGCGCGACTCGCGGCAGCGGGTCGATGGAAACGGTTGGCATTTTCTCGACACTAAAAGACCGGATATCGTAAACCGGACAGCCCCTGGCACGCTAGCATGGGAACCTTCTCCAAAATCCCCGGAAAGTTCATGCCGCCCTTGTTGAAGGACCCTGCCGCCCGCCGCGACGCCCGAGTCATCGGGCTCGTCGGCCTGGCGCACGGCACCTCCCACTTCTTCCATTTGCTGCTTCCGCCGCTGTTCCCCTGGCTGATGCGCGACTTCGGGCTCAACTTCACCGAGGTCGGTGCGCTGATGACGATCTTCTTCATCGTCTCGGGGACCGGGCAGGCCGCCTCCGGGTTCGTCGTCGATCGCTTCGGCCCGCGCCGGGTCCTGTTCTTCGGTGTCGGGTGTCTGGCTCTGTCCGGCTTCGCGCTGGGGCTGGCCGACGGTTACGCAACGCTGGCCGTGTCCGCCGCGCTGGCGGGGCTCGGCAACAGCGTGTTCCATCCGGTCGATTTCACCATCCTCAATCGACGCGTGTCGTTGCCGCGGCTCGGGTATGCGTTCTCGGCGCACGGACTGTCGGGCAACCTGGGGTGGGCTGCGGCTCCGATGTTCATGGCGGGGATCGCGGCGCTCGCGGGCTGGCACTGGGCCGGCCTGGCCGCTGGGCTGCTGGCAGCCGGTGTGTTGGCACTGCTGATCTGGCAGCGCGATCTGCTCGCAGTCGAGGAACGCGGCGCACAAGCCGCGCAACCGGCGCGGACTGAGAGGCTGCACAGCCCGTTCGCCTTCCTGCAATCCCCTGGTGTCTGGCTGTGCTTCGCATTCTTCTTCGTCACTACGCTGGCTCTGGGGGTGCTGCAGACCTTCTCGCCGGCACTACTGAACAAGGTCTACGGGTTGTCGCTGGCTGCGGCGACTTCCTGCCTGACTGCCTACATGCTGGGCGGCGCAGCCGGTATCCTCGTGGGGGGTGTCCTCGCCAGCCGCGGCGGCTCGCACGACCGCGTCATTACCGGGGCACTGTCCTTGTCGACCGCCTGTGCTCTGATCCTTGCGCTGAGCATCGTGCCGGCCTGGAGCGTCGTGGGGCTGATGGCGGTCCTGGGCTTCGGCGTTGGCGTTGCCGGCCCATCGCGCGACCTGCTCGTGCGTCAGGCGGCCACGGCCGGCTTCGGCAAAGCCGCCTTCGGACGGGTATACGGCTTCGTCTATTCGGGCCTGGATGTCGGGTTTGCCATTGCGCCCCTCATCGTCGGGCCGCTCATGGACCGCGGCCACTTCGTCGCTGTTCTCGGCGGTGTTGCGCTGCTGCAGGGGCTGGCCATCGTCAGCGCGCTGAGCGTGGGGATGCAATCGCGTATTGGCAGGCGGGCTGTCTCGGGCGCAAGCTGAACCTTCCCTGGATCTGCCCAAGCCTGAGACGGGATCCTGAGCGATCCCGTCAGCCCTGTCGATTCTGTTCCGGCTGTGCCGGTCAGGAGTCGGTCCATGTTGCACGCGATCGCTGCCCTGCTTGTCTTTCAGCTCGCCGGTGAAGCGATCAGCCAGCTGCTAGGCCTGCCCGTCCCTGGACCGGTGGTCGGAATGGCTCTGTTGTTCGCCGCGATGGCGGCCGTGCCTGCCATGGCGCAACGCATGCGCGACACCGCGAACGGGCTGCTGCAACATCTTTCGCTGCTGTTCGTGCCGGCGGGCGTGGGCGTCATGCTGCACGCTCAGCGGCTTGCGGCCGAGTGGGTCGCCATCGCCGCAGCCCTGGTGGTGGGCACGGCCGTGACCCTCGTCGTGACGGCGCTCACCATCAAGGCCTGCATTCGCCTGCTTGGCCCCCGCGTTGCAGGCGGCGACGCATGAGCCCGCACAAGCTCGGCGAGATCTGGGTTTATCTCTCAGCCTCACCGCTGCTGCATCTGACGCTCACCGTTGCCGCCTATCTGCTGGCGGACTTCCTGTATCGCAAGTCGGGACGGAAGTCGTTGCTCAACCCGGTGCTGCTGGCCGTGTTGATGCTGGTTGGCCTCCTGACAGTGAGCGCAACCTCCTACCCCACCTACTTCGAAGGTGCGCAGTTCGTCCACTTCCTGCTTGGGCCGGCCACTGTCGCACTGGCCGTGCCCCTGTACTTCAACTTCTGGAAGCTCAAGCGGCTGTGGCTGCCCATCTCAGTGGGACTGCTGGCCGGGGCAGTTACCGCCGCGCTCTTGGCTGCGGCCATCGCGTGGCTGCTGGACGCATCGCCGCAGACCGTGCTGGCGCTGGCGCCCAAATCGGTCACCGCGCCGGTGGCGATGGGGATCACGGAAAAGCTCGGCGGGCCGCCCTCGCTTACCGCCATCCTGGTAGTGTCGACCGGGATCCTGGGTGCCGTGATGGGCCCGGCGGTGCTCGACCTCGTGCGTGTGCGCGAACCGGCGGTGCGCGGTTTCGCCATGGGCACCACCTCCCACGGCATCGGCACCGCGCGCGCTTTTCAGGAAAGCGAAGAAGCGGGCGCTTTTTCGGGGCTGGCCATGGGGCTCAACGCGCTGCTCTCATCCCTGATCCTGCCGCCGCTCTTGCGCGTGCTCGGAATCGCAGGCTGACACTGCCACTCGAGCCGGGGAGGCGTCGTGCCCCTTGCTATGATTCGCCCGTGCTTACTATCCGAGCTCTGAGCAAGACCTACGAAGGGCCCCGCCGCCGCATCGTGTTGCAGAACGTCGATCTCGAGATCGGCGCCGGAGAGTACGTCGCGGTGATGGGCGAGTCGGGCATCGGCAAGTCCACGCTGCTCAACCTCCTGGCCGGCCTGGATCGCCCCGACAGCGGCAGGGTCACGCTGGAGGGCCAGGATCTCGCGCAGCTTCCGGACGATGCGCTCACACGCCTGCGCCGCAGCCACATGGGCTTCGTGTTCCAGGCTTTCCACGTGCTGCCCTACCTCTCGGTGTTCCAGAATGTCGAACTGCCGTTGCGGCTGCTACGGACGGATCTGCGTGAGGCAGTGGGCCGGGTCGAGAGAATGCTGAACGCGGTGGGGTTGGCGGACCGTGCCGGCAGCATGCCGCGAGAACTGTCCGGCGGCGAGCTGCAGCGCGTAGCCATAGCCAGAGCCCTGGTGCATCGGCCGAAGCTGCTACTGGCCGACGAGCCTACGGGCAACCTGGACCCCGAGAATGCCGGCCAGGTTCTCGAGCTGCTGCGCGAGCAGGTGAAGGGAAGCGGCGCGGCCGGCATTCTGGTGACGCATTCGCGGGCAGCAGCGCGGACTGCCGATCGCGTGCTCGTGCTCGGACCGGAGGGCCTGCGCGAAGCGGTACTGAAGGAATGAGCTTCCTGGCCCCTGCCGCTGCGGGCTAGTACAGCGAGACGGTAGTTACGAAACATCGCCCGCCAGACGTGGAACATCGGCAAGGCGCACCTGTCCTCGTCCTTTCGGTTTTCTTCGTGTCTTCGTGCCTTCGTGGTGAGAGCTGGAATTAATGGGTTGAAGTACTAGACCAGGTACTCGGTCTGCTCCCCACCGAGCGGCAGAACGGGTTCGAGTTCCCCCTGGACGGTCTGCCGCGAACGCACTGGCGCGTCGTGCGGGTGCGTGCGCACCGCGCTCCGGTAGCTGAACCCGTGCTCGATGGTCGGCTTGACGACCTGGAAGTACGGCGAAATGTCGAAGTCGCGCGGCGTGTAGACGCTGTAGTGGCGGATGTAGAGGATTTCGCGGTTGTGTTCCTCGGCGCCCGGGTCGCTGCGCCGCCGGCGTAGCGCCGGCAGAATCGGGTATCCCACCGAATGAAAGGCCTGCGCGATGAGGGTCGAGCAAATCGCCTTGGTCGGATCGCCGCTCCCCAGCGCCAGCATGCGGCGCCGCCAGCGGCTCGGCAGCGGGGGCATCGGCAGCAGGTAGCGCACCAGGTCGATCATGTTCTTCATGTCGTAGGTGTGGCCGAGCCGCGAGATGGCGTAGGCCACCACCCGTTTCGCATCGTCTGGCGTCAGCGCAGTGGGACGGCAGATGCGCGTGTGGAGCGCCGCATACTTGCTGACCGGCACGGCCCACACGCCCTCGACCATGTCCGCCTCGATCAGCGCGGGCGGGTCCTCACCGGCGTCTGGACCAGCGAGCGCGTCGCCGACATACAGCGCCGCGTGCGACCAGGTGGATTGGGTAAGGTACTTGATGGCGGCGCTGACGCGGGTGTTGCCCTCGATCAGAAGGACATCGCCGGGCTGCAGCGTAGGCGCCAGCAGGGTCGGCTGCGAGGTGGTAAGCGGCCGATACTGTGCGACGGGCTGGCTCAGATAGCATCCGATCGCCCGTCCGATCGAGGCCCCTACGCGGCGCACCATGTCTCACCTCACTTCCGCCGTCCGCGGGCTGCAACGCTCCGCCGACGCCTACACCCTCATCCCACCCTACGCACCGGGCGCCAGGCTGTCCATCTGCCTTCAGTCATATCCCTGATAACAGCGTACACGCATTAGTCGGGCCAGGCACAAAAAATTACGCCGCCCGTGCCGTCTCGATACATCGGGGGCAACGATTCTTTGGCACCTAGCAACTCCCCGGCGTTGCCTGCCGCAGACGCGCCACTCTGCGACGAATATGCGCGCTGCCAGCGTCGACACTTTAGCGCCAAAGTAGCAGGCACTACGACGGTCAGCTAGAAATGTCAAAAGACCCGCCGCTGTGCCGTGACTTCAGCTTCGGTGCGCGTGCGCGTTGCCGGATACGTGCGTACAAACGTACCGTGAGGGGCACCCGTGCCGCAGTGTGTCGGCCGGCCTCCGTCGCCCGCGCTGCAGTGCGGGAGGCGTCGCGGTCAGGCCAGCCGCACATACTCGTAGTCGACTGGCAGGTTGTTGATGCCGCGATCGGGAGGGGCGATCCAGCCGGCGATCTTCCCGGGCGCCTTGGCCTGCTGCATCAGGCTGCGCACGAAGGCCTTGTCCGCCTCGCTCGGCAGCCAACCGGAGAGCAGACGATCGTACTCGCCCCGGTCGATGAGTCTGCCCTGGGGATCCACCGGCAGATTGGCCCAGGCGCCGATGCCTCGGCGGAAGCGGTGGTGCGGCAGAGACAGGCGCAAGTCGTAGCCCGCGCGCTGGATCTGCATGTTCCAGCGCTTCACGCCGATCTCGCAATCCTTGATGTAGGACTCGCGCATGACCTCGTTCATCGCATTGCGCAGGCTCACCGTGTCGGTGCCCTTGGGCGTGGACAGGTCGAAGGTTGCCTCGCGGCAGATGTGGTCCTCGTACTGCCCCTCGTCGGGCCGGCCTTTGATGCCATTGGCGAAGGAGCTGGCTGCGTTGGAGGAGACCTCCGACCCGAACAGGTCCAGCGAGGAAGTGAACCAGAAGTTGAGATAGCGCTGGATGGTGGGCAGGTCGATGGCGCCCTGGCGGCGCACCGCCGCGGGGTCGTCGGTGCCTAGCTCTTTCATCACCTCGAGGGCGCGCTTGACCACCCTGCCCACACCCGTTTCGCCCACGAACATGTGGTGCGCCTCCTCGGTGAGCATGAAGCGGCAGGTGCGGGACAGCGGATCGAAAGCCGACTCGGCCAAGCTCTTCAGCTGGTACTTGCCGTCGCGGTCGGTGAAGTAGGTGAACATGAAGAAGGACAGCCAGTCCTCCACCGGCTCGTTGAACGTACTGAGGATGCGCGGCTTGTCGACGTCGCCGGAGTGGCGCGCCAGCAGCTCCTCGGCTTCTTCGCGGCCGTCGCGGCCGAAATACGCGTGCAGCAGGTACACCATCGCCCACAGGTGCCGGCCTTCCTCCACGTTGACCTGGAACAGGTTGCGCAGGTCGTACAGCGACGGGCAGGTGTGGCCGAGCAGGTGCTGCTGCTCGACCGACGCCGGCTCGGTGTCGCCCTGGGTGACGATGATGCGGCGGAACTGCGAGCGGAGCTCGCCCGGCACCTGCTGCCAGACCGGCTGGCCATAGTAGTCGCCGAACCCGATGGTGCGATCGGCGAGCGCGTCGGCCAGGAAGATTCCCCAGCGGTAGTCGGGCATCTTCACCGCGCCGTAGCTCGCCCAGCCTTGTGCGTCCACGCCGACCGCGGTGCGCAGGTACACATCTGCACTCTCGAAGTCGTGCGGACCCATCTCGTGCCACCAGTCCAGGAACCTGGGCTGCCAATGCTCCAGCGCGCGCTGCAGCGTGCGGTCGTTCGCCAGGTCGACGTTGTTGGGGATTCTTTCGCTGTAGTTGATGCTCATGGTCCGCTCCGCGGAGTGAGTGAAGGCGTGAAGGGTGAAGGCGTGAAGGGTGCGCTAACGAGGGCGTCGCTTGATCGAGGCGGAGAGCCCCATGAGCAGTCCGGCAACAGCGTCGATCTCCATTAGCAGTGTGTCGTCCTTCAGATATCCGAGACGCATGGCGATCTCGACGTGCGTATCCAGCTCGGATAATGAAGCGGCGGCGATCGACAGAGACTGCAGAAGCTCTTTCGTGCCGGCGCGGGCAGCGCCTTCCGCGATATTGGCCGGAACAGAGATCGCTGCCCTGCGCATCTGATTCGTCAGACCGAATAGCTCCTCCTTGGGGAAGGCGCGCGTAACCGTGTAGACATGCTCGACCAGGGCAACGGCTTGCTGCCATGCCTTGAGAGACCGATGATTACGCTTCACCCTTCACCCTTCACGCCTTCACCCTTCACGCCTTCAGTCAAACCCTCTCCCAGTTGAACTTGGCCTTCGAACCCGTCCCGAAGACCTTCAACGCCCCCTGCTCGCCGACCGCATTGGGCCGGTTGAAGATCCAGTTCTGCCAGGCGGAAAGCCGCCCAAAGATACGCGTCTCCATGGTCTCCGCACCGGTGAACCGCAGGTTGGCTTCCATGCCAGTCAGCGCATCCGGAGACAGGCTCACGCGCTCCTCGATGGCGATGCGCACTTCATCCGCCCAATCGAGATCATCCGGCGTAACGGTGACGAGCCCCAGTCCCAGGGCAACCGACGCCGGGAGCTTGTTGCCGATGATGCCGCGGGCGACTTCCACCGGCCCGCTGTCGCCGCAGAAGCGCGTGACGAGACGGCTGAGCTGGTTCACCATCGGATAGGCGTCGAAGTTCATCTCCGACAGCGCAATGCGGGGTGCTTTGATGTCGTGGCTGGCCGGGTCGTCGTCATGCAGGAGCAGCATGTAGCTGCGGTCGGCGGCCAGGGCCAGCTCCAGAAGAGTGCCGACGAAGCAGGAGCCCTCGTCGATGATGGCGAACAGCGTACGCGATGACACATCCAGCCGCGCCAGCGTGCGACGGAGAAGCCCGACCGTCTCCCGTACCAGCCAGTCGGTGTCATGTGATCTCAGCGTGGCATCGACGGCCAGAACGGCGTCTGCGTCTCCGCGTGTCTTGAGGATCCACAGGCCGATGTCGGGCTGGTTGGTGCGCAGCATCAGGATCGCGTCATCCAGCTCCCGCGCCATCGCCAGGGGCCACCAGCTCGCACCGGCAGCGTAGATCGTATCGGGATCGGTGGGCTGCAGTTGTGTCGGACCGGACACCGTGATCGTCGCGGTTCGCGCCGAGCGGTCGACGGCGACGTCCACGTGATGGTAGTGGTAACCGGCATCGTCGACCCTGCGCTGCAGGGGCGTCAGGACGATGCCCTTGCCGGTTCCGGGCCGCGTGCTCTCTCCTATCAACGCCTCAACGCGGTCCTTGACGATCTGCGCGAACTGCTGGGGCTTTGCGACATGGTCGACCAGCTTCCACTGCCTGGCGCGGTCGGCACGCACCCCTTCGGCAGTGCTCGCGAAGACGTCGGCCAGGTCGCGGCGCACCTTGCGCTTGTCGGTCAGCCGGGTCAGTCCGCCGGTCCCCGGCAGCACGCCCAGCACGGGGACCTCGGGCAAGCTCACGGTCGAGGAGCGATCGTCGATCATTACGATCTCGTCGCAGGCCAGCGCCAGCTCGTAGCCGCCGCCGGCGACCGTGCCGTTCACCGCCGCCAGAAACTTCAACCCGTCGTGCCGGCTGGAGTCCTCCATGCCGTTGCGGGTCTCGTTGGTGAACTTGCAGAAGTTCACCTTCCAGCCATGGCTGGACAACCCGAGCATGTAGATGTTCGCCCCCGAGCAGAACATGCGCTCGCGGGCCGACGTCAGCACTACGCACTGCACTTCGGGGTGCTCGAAGCGGATTCGCTGGAGCGCGTCGTGGAGCTCGATGTCCACCCCCAGGTCGTAGGAGTTGAGCTTCAGCCGATAGCCCGGCATCAGTCCTTTCTCCTCATCGACGTCCATCGACAGCGTCGCCACCGGCCCGTCGAAGCTCAAGCGCCAGTGTGCGTAGCGGTCGGGGTGCGTGTCGTAGGTGATCAACGTCCTGGGTTCGGACGCTTTGGGTTGTGCTGCTGTGCTCATCGTCTACCCCATAAAGCCATCAGCCACACAGACAGAGAGAGGCAAGCGCAGAATTCGAATGGTCCGACGCACGACACGCCCGTTGCGATCACCGTTCGGGCGATGGCTTCTGCATCATCACTCGGTCGACCCGAAGCAGATAGCCTCTTGCGCGGGGTCTTCTCTGTGATTCTTGTGCCCTCTGTGGCTCGATTCAGATCCGTTCAGACGCGTACCGCGCGCTTGAGCTCCTTCAAGCTCTGCTCGACAGTCCGGCCGGCCGTATCGACGACGGCATCGGCCTGCCCGTACAACACTCCGCGCCCAGCCAGGATGCGGCGCAGGTCATCCATCGCTTCCACGTTCCCGGCCATGGGGCGGGTGTCGCCCTGCGCCACGACGCGTGCCATATGCTCCTCGGGGTCGGCCCGGAGCCACACCGTGTAGCACGCAGACAGCAGCAGGTCGTAGGTCCCCGGCTCCGACACGATGCTGCCACCGGTTGCGATCACGCAGCGCTCGTGCCTTTCCAGCACCTTCTCCAGGGCGCGCCGCTCGTAGCGCCGGTACCCGGCCTGCCCGTACAGCAGGAAGATCTCCGACAGGCCGGTGCCGGCCTCTCGCTCGATCTCGCGATCCAGCTCGACGAAGGGCACATCGAGCTCTCTGGCGATCCGCGCCCCCAGCGTCGACTTGCCGGCGCCCCGCAAGCCGATCAGTGCGATGCGCTGGCGGCGTTGTGCTGGAGACTCGCCGAACTGCTGCCGCAGTTGCTCGCGCACGGCGCCCAGACGCGCTGGCGGCAACCGGTGCAGGAACTGCAATATCAGGGACAGCTCTACCGGTTGACCGTTCTCCTCCCGGAGCAGGTCCGTCACCGGCAGGCTCAGGGCCTGTGCGATCTGGCGGAGCAGCAGCACCGAGACGTTGCCCTCGCCCGACTCGAGCTGCGCGAGGTAGCGCTCCGACACGCCCGAATCCTGGGCCAGGATCTTGCGGGACATCCCGCGGCGGGCACGCGCGACGCGGACCCGCTCGCCGAGCGCGCGCAGGAACTGCGATCCATCCGCAGGCGAGGCCTCAGCGGCCTTCCGTGCGGGACGGGTGGCGCGGCTGGGACCGCTCCGCGCTATAGTGCTTGTCTTGACCATAGTATGCATTATAATGCAGGATCACTCGATTGCAAGCCGGAACCGAGCAATGGGGCTGGATCTCACCATCCTGGTGGGCACGATGACAGGCACTGCGCAGCTGGTCGCGCAGGAGCTGGAGTTGCGCCTGGACGACGGCGATACGCGCGCCCGCGCGGTGCTGATGGACAATCAAGATGCGTCGGTTCTCGCAGGTGGCGGGCTGTTCCTGATCTGCACGTCCACCTACGGGCAGGGCGATGTCCCGGACAACGCCAAGCAGCTGTACGGGTCGCTGCTCACCGGTCGGCCGGATCTGTCGAACCTGCGCTACGGCGTGATCGCGCTGGGCGACCGCACCTATGCCGACACTTTCTGCAATGGGGGCAAGCGCTTCGACCGCATCCTCAGCGAGCTGGGTGCGCAGCGCATCGGCGAGGTGCTTCTGCACGATGCCAGCGCTGGCACGATGCCGGAGGAGGTGGCCGCCGAGTGGGCGGAGGGATGGATCGCGTTGTGCCGCGATCTGCTAGCCGCCGCCTCGACCTAGCCTGAATAACGGGGGCGTCCCGCCGGACTTCGCCCGGCGGCGAGTGAAACCACTGTCGCGGACGTGCGGCTGCAGTCCTGCGCTGCGGGCCCGCTCCTGTCCCCTGGGTCTTGCCTGAGACCGCGCAGGTCCCGCGGAATCGGCCGTGACGCCAGACGGGCGCTGAGCTATCTTACGGCTCCGGCAGTTCGACCGGGACATCACGACGGAGGAGAAGTGGCGTGCCTGCCTTAAGCCTCGCCGACCACAGCGTCAGCCCGCCTGTCATCGCAATCCCCCGCGACTACAACGCCGCGCACGATCTCATCGAGCGCAACCTGGCGGCGGGGCGCGCCGGCAAGGTCGCCTACATCGACGACGCCGGCCGCTACACCTACGGCGAGCTGGCCCAGCGCGTGAATCGCGCCGCCAATGCGCTCACCGGCCTCGGGCTCGAGATGGAAAACCGCATCATGCTGTGTCATCTCGACACCATCGAGTTCCCCAGCGTCTTCCTCGGCGCGATCAAGGCCGGCATCGTGCCCATCGCGGCCAACACGCTGCTCACCACTGCCGATTACCAGTTCATGCTCGAAGACAGCCGCGCCCGCGCGCTGGTGGTTTCCGAGCAGCTGCTGCCCGCGTTCGCACCCATCCTCGGCAGCCTGCCGTTCCTGAAGTACGTTATTGTCTCGGGCAAGGATGGCCACGGGCATCTGCACCTGCAAGCGCTGATGGCTGCGGCCAGGACCGAATTTGCCTGCGCACCGACGACGCGCGACGACGTCTGCTTCTGGGCGTACTCCTCGGGTTCCACCGGAACGCCCAAGGGTACGGTGCATATCCACTCGAGCCTGATCCAGACGGCGGAGCTGTACGCCCGCCCCATTCTGGGTATCCGCGAGGACGACGTCGTGTTTTCCGCGGCGAAGCTGTTCTTCGCCTACGGGCTGGGCAACGCGCTCACCTTTCCGCTGGCGGTCGGCGCGAGCGGGGTCCTGATGGCTGAGCGGCCGACACCGGCCTCGGTGTTCAGGCGCCTCAAAGAGCACAGACCCACGATCTTCTACGGTGTGCCGACGCTGTTTGGCGCAATGCTCGCCAGCCCCGACCTGCCGCGTCGCGAAGAGCTGGCAGTGAGGATCTGCACCTCGGCTGGCGAGGCGCTGCCTGCTGAGCTCGGCAGGCGCTGGACCGATCACTTCGGCGTCGAGATCCTGGACGGCATCGGCTCGACCGAGATGCTCCACATCTTCCTGTCCAACAGGCCGGGGGACGTCCGCTACGGCACCACCGGCAGGCCGGTGCCCGGATACCACATACGCCTGGTTAACGAAGACGGCAATATCGCAGCGACCGGCGAACTGGGGGAGTTGCAGATCAGTGGGCCTACCAGCGCTATCCAGTACTGGAACAACCGCGCGAAGTCGCTGGAGACGTTCGTCGGCGCCTGGACCCGCGCCGGGGACAAGTACAGCGTGGATGCGGACGGCTACTACACGTACGGCGGGCGTTCCGACGACATGCTCAAGGTGAGCGGCATGTACGTCTCCCCCTTCGAAGTCGAGGCGGCGCTGGTGACACATCCCGACGTGCTGGAGGCCGCCGTCGTCGGCGCGGAGGACGAACAGCAGCTCGTCAAGCCGAAGGCCTTCGTCGTGACCCGTCCAGGCGTGCAGCCGGGCGACGCGCTGGCCGGCGCGCTCAAGCAGCATGTGAAGGACCGGCTCGCTCCCTTCAAGTATCCGCGTTGGATCGAGTTCGTCACCGAGCTGCCCAAGACCGCGACCGGCAAGATCCAGCGGTTCAAGCTTAGAGCGGGGCGGCAGTAAGTGCGGGCAAGCCCTTGCGACCTCGAAGCGAATTGATCTACGACGCTCTGATCGTCGGGCTGGGGCCGGTGGGTGCCACGTTGGCGAACCTGCTGGCCCGCCGCGGGTTGCGCGTCGGGGTGGTCGAGGCCGAGCGCGAGATCTACGACAAGCCACGCGCCATCACCATGGACCACGAGGTCATGCGGATCTTCCAGGCTTGCGGCCTGGCGCACCGCATCGAGCCGTTTACCGCGGCTCATCCCGGGACCAGCTATCTCGGCGTCGATGGTGGCGTCATCAAGCGGGTCGATTCGCAGCCCCCGCCTTATCCGCTCGCCTGGCCGCCGACGGGATCGCTCGTGCAGCCCGCGGTCGAGGCGATACTGCGCGAGGCGCTCGCCGCGACTGGCAACGATGTCTTCCTGGGCGTTCCTGCGCTCGATTTCGCCCAGGACGCCGACGGCGTGACGCTTGCCGCCGGCAGTGCGGACGGCCCCGAGCGGACGCTGCGCGCGCGTTACCTGCTTGCCTGCGACGGCGCCAACAGCTTCGTACGCAAGAAGCTCGACATCCCGCTGGAGGACCTGGCGTTCGACGAATGGTGGATGGTCGTAGACGTGCGTGTCCTTCGTCCCGTCGACCTGCCGGCGAAGAGCATTCAATACTGCTGGCCGGAGCGCCCGGCGAGCTTCGTGATGGGTCCGGGGAATCTGCGCCGCTGGGAGATCAAGCTGCTGCCCGGCGAGGATCCTGCGGAGTTCGGGCGACCGGAAAACGTCGTACGCCAGCTTTCGCGCTTCGTGGATCCCTCGTGCATCGAGGTGTGGCGCTCGGCCGTCTATCGCTTCCACGCGCTGCTCGCCGAGCGCTGGCGCGAGGGCCGCGTCTTCCTGCTGGGTGATGCCTGCCATCAGACGCCGCCGTTTCTCGGGCAGGGACTGTGCGCCGGCATGCGCGACGCCAGCAATCTCGCGTGGAAGCTCGCGATGGTCGTGCGCAACGATGCGCCCGATGCTCTTCTGGACAGCTACGAGCTGGAGCGCAAGCCCCACGTGCGCACCGTGGTCGCGACAGCCAAGCAGTTCGGCTTGATCATCGGTGAGCTTGATCCGGCCGCTGCGCGCCGCCGGGACCAGACCTTGCGCGCACAACTCGAGCGTGGCGAAGCCGAGACGATCCGCCAGCGCTACATCCCGGGTCTCGCCGCGGGAGTCATCGACCCGCAAGGGTCGAGCGGAGTTGCCGGCACCCTGTTCGTCCAGCCGCGGGTCACCGGTCCTGCCGGGGCCGGCCGCCTGCTCGACGATCTTCTGGACTTTCGCTTTCTCATTGCGACCGCCAGCCCCGACGCGCAAGCCTGGCTATCGCCAGCGGCGCGCGAAACCTGGCGGCGCCTCGGCGGGGAGCGGATCACCATCACGCAAGCGCGCGAGGCGCCTGCAGGTGCGGACGGGGAGGTGCTTCAAGTCGTGGAGGACGACGGACTCTTCGCCGCGTGGGCGCAAGGCCATGGGTGCAAAGCAGCTGTGGTTCGCCCCGACCGGTACGTGTTCGGAGTGGCGAACGACGCTCACGAGCTCAACCGCCTCGTCGCAGCCGTGGCAGCATGCGTGCTGCGCCAGCCCGCGCACGCTCACGCGCAATAAGGAGCCCGAACCGGGGCCAATGATGAACCCGCGCGATTTTCGTCCGTTCGTTCCCACCTTGTCCTACCCGCGGGTTGCGGCCTTGCAGGGGCGCGACGCGCATCAGCACGGCGAAGCCTCTCTCGCCAACCCGCTGCCGCGCGACCTGCTTTTCGGCCCCTGGGAGAAGTTGTACCGCGACGGATTCGTCGGCGTGACCACGGACGCAACGGCGCTGGGTGGTCTTTACTCGCTGCAGCCCAACGGCGCGCCGGTCGAAGCGATGGTGGCCGCCGCCACGCGGCTGCTCGCGATTGTTGCTCCGGAGCTGAGCGCTGCGATGCGGTTTGCGGTCGATGCGCGCGAATGGCGGCGCTGGAACAACACGGAGATGTACATCTACCACTACGGGTTGCGCCTGGAAGAGCTCTCCGTGGAGGTACGCGAGGCGATCCTGTCCGTCGTCCGCGAGAGCCTGAGCGCAAAAGGCTACGAGAAGGCCCGCGACGTGATGCGGCTGAATCATTTTCTCGGAGAGCTGGTGGGCAACACGAAGGTGCTCGGCGAGTGGAGCTACAACTTCAGCCTGTTCGGCGAGCCTTCACTGAAAGACCCGTGGGGATGGCAGGTGACCGGTCATCACCTCGCGCTCAACTGCCTGGTTATCGAGCAGCAGATGGTGCTCTCCCCGGTGTTCATGGGCGCCGAGCCCAACTACGCGGACGCCGGACCCTTCGCCGGCACGCGCCTGTTCCAGGACGAAGAGCACGCCGGGCTCGAGCTGATGCGCTCGCTCACGCCTGCGCTGCGGGAGCAGGCTATCCTCTACCACTCCACCCTGGGGGGAGACCTCCCGCCCGAGCGCCGCCACCGCGCCGATCAGCTCCACCTCGGCGGTGCCTTTCAGGACAACCGCGTCATACCTTACGAGGGCGCGCCGGTCGCGGCGTTCTCTGCGCAGCAGCGCAAGCGCCTGCTCGCGCTGATCGACGCTTACGTCGCCACACTGCCCCCCGGCCCGCTCGCGGCGAGGATGGATGAAGTCGAGCGCCATCTCGGTGCCACGCGCTTTTGCTGGATCGGGGGGACGGACGACGACAGCACCTTCTATTATCGGGTGCAGAGCCCGGTGATCATGATCGAGTTCGACCAGCACTCGGGCGTGTTCCTCACCAACGAGCGGCCGGCGAAGTTCCACATCCACACCATAGTGCGCACACCCAACGGCAACGACTATGGCGCGGACCTCCTGCGGCAACACTACGAACAGGCCCATCCGGGCCAGCGGCCGGGGTATATCGAGCCCCTGAAAACATAGCGAGCGAAACCATGGATCTCGGAATCGACGGCCGCAAGGCGATCGTGTGCGCATCCTCGCAGGGACTCGGTCTCGCCTGCGCTACGGCGCTGGCGCGCGAGGGATGCGTCGTCTACATCAATGGACGAGACCCGGGGCGGCTCGAAAAAGCCGTCGCCGCGGTGCGCGACGCCGTCGGCCGGCCCGTCATTCCGGTTACCGCGGACCTCAATACGGACGAGGGGCGTGCGGCGCTGGTCGCCGCATGCCCGAATGCCGACATCCTCGTCAACAACAATGCCGGCCCGGAGCCCGGCAAGCTCGCCGACTGGGACCGGGCGGCCTGGATGCGCGCGATCGAGTCCAATATGCTGGCGCCGATCTTCCTCATCCAGGCGCTGCTGCCCGGCATGCGCGAGCGGAGATTCGGCCGGATCGTCAACATCACCTCGGCGATGGTCAAGTCGCCGCGGTCGCACATGGGCCTTTCCACCGCTGCACGCACCGCCCTCACCGCGCTGTGCAAGGCCGTGTCGTTCGAAGCCGCGCCCGACAACGTCACCATCAACAATCTGCTGCCCGAGCGCATCGATACCGGCCGCCAGGTGTTCATGGTGGAGCGCATGATGAAGCAGCGTGGCGTGACGCGTGAGGAGGCGCGCCGGCTGATCGTAGATACCGTGGCCGCCAAACGATTCGGCCGTCCCGAGGAGTTCGGCGACGCCTGCGCTTTCCTGTGCAGCGCGCAGGCTGGGTTCATCTCCGGGCAGAATCTTCAGATCGACGGCGGGTCGTACCCGGGGCTCATCTAGCTTCAGCGGCAATGCCGCATAGGTGAGCGCCAGACTGAGCATCGAGGTAGTTCGGCGCATGAGCATCGTGTGCTCGAGTTCTGTGCGGGCGTGTTCTGTGCGGGCGTTGACAGGCCAGCGGCACGGCGCTATGTTGAAGTGCGTTATCGGTCGGGAAGCAGGCGCCCGGCATTCCCAAGACGGTGTCCCGTCCAAGCCCTGTGCATCTGCACCAAGAGGCAGAGATGGACACCGTCGTCCCCGTTCACGACTTGTTGCAGCGCCTGGGTGGCCGGAATTGGCCGCTCGTCCTCCACTTGCGCGGTGCCGACACGGACCGGCTGGATCTGACGCCGCAGTCGCCCGGGCTTCTGGCGGTGTCGCTGGGGCTCGGCTGCACGCATCCGGACGCTCTGCAGCTGCTCAACGCGGGTATGGTGCTCTACGACGCGCTCTACGCCTGGTGCCGGCACGCGCGCGGCGAGACCCACGGCTGGCACCCGGAGACGATGCGGTGACCAAGTCTCCGCACGCGGTTCCCTTTGGCGAGGCGCTGCGCTTCTGGCTCAAGCTCGGCTTCATCAGCTTCGGCGGACCGGCCGGGCAGATCGCGGTCATGCATCAGGAGCTGGTCGAGCGGCGGCACTGGATCTCCG
>Ga0209705_10000112_pt1 | contig 41259 bp, 25 predicted proteins | sample PPLLaktember2015_5_FD_187262 | JGI IMG/M metagenome (GOLD analysis project Ga0209705, IMG submission 187262) | Freshwater sediment microbial communities from Prairie Pothole Lake near Jamestown, North Dakota, USA - PPLs Lake P8 Core (1) Depth... | ecosystem: Environmental > Aquatic > Freshwater... | reverse complement strand
CACCCGATACGTGTGACCGACTTTTACCACGCTAGCCGGAATGGTGACGGTAGTATCGAAATAGTTCGTAATCTCATCGCTTTCCCATACAGCCGGCATCTCGTATATCCGCGGATCGGTCGGATCGTAGATCGGATTAGCCAAATCGGTCAACTCGCCAATCCGCCATTTTGACGCCTGGAACTGACCGGTTCCGCCGCCCTGAGGATCGCTAAACGTACTGCGCTGGAATGTCAAATCGTTAATCGGATAACCACCGGCGCCTGTGTAGCTAACCGTTGGCGTATAAGGAATGCACACCCAATCGCCCCCGGAATTAGCCCAATCGTCAAGATAATCATCTATTCCGTTTTCAACACCATCAGGCATTCCTCCAGCCAACCAATTATACATGTCTGGAACTGGTGCAATAAAAGCAAGTTCTTTCATCTCAGTAACCTTGGGTTCCATCGGTCCCCAATCCTGATAGCCCGCGGCCGCCGGAGCATCTTTCCAACGATCACGCTCAGCAGGCACGAAATCCTCAATGATCGCCGCCAGATCGTCGATCATCTGATAAATAACCTCTTCGGTCCACACCAGATCACGAAACGCACGCATGACATTGCGGTGTTCGAGTTTGAAATTCTCCTTCGGCGTACCACCCAAATGATCGGCGTAGATGGCCTCTTCCGGGTAGTCACCATCGTTGTTCCAACTGGGACGACCCCAACTGGCGTCGGTATCGAAAGGCATCGTACGCAGCCGACCCATACCGTAAGTATCTCCTTCGTAAGGCTCGAAGTACCACGCACGATTCTTCAGGTGGCTGTCGTAGGGGCTATAGTCACGGTGCAGAACCGCCTCGCAAACAACATTGTACCAATTCCAGTGGTTATAATCCACATGCCCGTTGAGCCATTCATCCGACTTGTCCGAACGGCAGTCATAGTGAATTGTATCAAAATCAGAAGCGTCCGAGACCGAATCAAGTCCCTGATTACGTTTGAGCTCGTTGCCATCATACTCGCCACTTTTGAGCTTGTAGAGATTACCGTCCGCCAGATTGTGCGCATCGATATACCGGGAATCATAGTCCTCAAGGGCAATATACAGACCCCAGAAGTCGCCCAAATGTTGGCCGTCGGTTCCAGAAGGAGCTTCTTGAACACCATCAACCACCCGGAAATGAAAAGCGTGAATCCAGGGTGAAGGCACGCCTACCATATTGAATAACTGGTTATTTATCGTTTCGCTCAAACCAAAGTTGGCCACGCCGCCGGATGTGCCGCAAAAGACCGTACACTTACCCGTATTCAAAGTACGCCATTTCGTCGGGTATTTCTTCCCATAGTTATCACGCGCCTGCAGATAGTTCCCCAATGGGAAACGGAACCGCATACTTCTTTTGCCAAACGCACCGCCGGTAGAAAAGTTATAACGCTCCCAATACTGACGCAACCGGTACATAACATGGTCGTACACCACACCTTCATAGACAAATGTGCATTCCCAGTTGAACTTGCTCCGCCCTTCTACTGCGTCCGTTGGAATCTGATCGGCACCGTTGTAGCCCAGACAAACATACATATCCGCCGCCCTGGTAATAATGGAATAAACAGGCAGAGACGTCATAATTTCCTGACTATAAGTATGAGGCGCTCCCAGCACCGAGCGCGTCTCGGCCGTGTAAGACGGACAGCCGTTCCAGACGTAACAGGCAAAGTTCAGTGATGGATCGTCCTCGTAAGGCACTCTGACCGACTTTGCCGTTGTATCTTCCGCCTTGATGCGATAACGCACCAGCGTTCGGTTAGTCGATTGTGCCGGAATTGTTGCCGTATAAGTCGCGTCACCCGCTATCTCATCGTTGCCACTACCATCATCGACCATGGCTATCTCGGTCCAGTTAGCCGGATTCTCAAAATCGGGATTGGGATCGAACGGCGTGTCCGGGGCGTTTATGACGGTACTTACCGGTAAAGGCAGCCAGGCCGGTATATAACTGCCAGGCATCACCAACTGATAAAGCAACTTCACATCAGATACGCCGTCCGGATCGGTAACCTTGGCCGTAATGACAATATCTTCACTGGTGGTCGGCTGTTTGGGATCGTGATCGACCTGACGAATCTGCGGCGGCGCATTGGTCCGCCATACGGTGTTTTGGGCGCCAGGTGTGGGACCGGTACCTCCTCCTCCACCACCGCCGATTGGTATAAAATTAGCGATCAATTCAGCCTCAATCGCAAGATCGCTGCTGCTAATCTTCTCGTTGAGGACATGCATAGCCAGAATATTTGTCCCTTCCGCAAGAGAAGAAACGTCTAGTAGTTCCTCCTGTACCCATGACGGATTGAGATAGTCCAGGCCACTGGTGTCGTTGTAGTCTTTCGGGCCGCTCGAAACGTTAAAACGATACAACTCGTCGTTGTTGATTGAGACGATACAACCATCATCGATAAATAACCTCAGCGTCAATGTATCGAGTTCATATCCGGGAGGAGTGTTAAGCTCGAAACTGTGACGCACATAAACCGTAGTGTAGCTTTGGTACATGTCGGTAAGTTCGGTATTTAGTTCAAATTCACCCCTGTTGCTATAGCCGATGACCGCCTGGCCCACATGCCATGTGCCATCTTCTGTGAAACTCAGTTCTCGCCAATTGGAAGGTGGTTCTGATTGCCCTTTGCGATAATGCCACTGGGTTGATTCCGCCGAAACCAAATCTTCCGAAAAAGGATCCCCTGCCGGTTCACTTGCGTAATAGCCGCAGGGCCGCCAGCTTCCTCCAAGATTATTATCCATATCCGGATGCATCAGTTCCATCGACGGCCCCTGGCCACCGGAGCTGTTCGGCCATGGAAATCCCAGTTGGTAATCCACTTCATCTACCGTTTCACCGTATGCGTTACGCAATCTTATCGTTTCCCCATCATTGCCGAGTCTGCCTTCGTAAGCTCCGATTGCCGTAACACCATACTTAGCGTTCAGCGCATCCACGTCCTGCGCCAAAACAATATATTCACCGGCGTCAAGAAGCGTGGGATTAGGAAAGACGTACGTAATGCCCGCGGAAAAGTACCAGCCGGACATATCTACCGGGCTATCCCCGGCATTATACAACTCGACGAACTCCGCCCTGTCGAGTTTATTCTCCGGTTCATAGTGAATCTCATTGATGACTATTGGTGGGATGTCCCCTCCGAGCCAGTTTTCGCTCATCACACCGAAATCAGCCATATCGACGCCATCGCCCTCGCCGACCAGATCGGCGCAATCACCCGGATGACCCACGCAACCCGGACCATCCAGCCACTGTCCCGCCAGAACCAGCAAGTCATTCATATTCACCTGCCCATCGTACGTCAAATCACCCACCACGTTATCCGCCTGGGCAGAGCCTACAAAAAGCACGGCTGACATCAATACAAACAATGAGATTTTTGTAACATTAAGGCCTGACATTTCTTACTCTCCTTTGTACACCATTTAATATCACTACTTTTCGTTATATTATATGTCCGTCTCCTACAGATTTCCGAAACTACTCGCAAAACCATTGGTATTTCCAAGCGACGCGATACCATGGCTGTGCCAGTTATCGGTCCCATCTAGACAGCATCCATGAGACACATCGGCTACTTTATGGCCCAAAATAACGGAATCAATTTCACTTATTCCGTCTTTGGTTCAGCCATAAAACATAATCTACAACATTAGGGCTGGGTGTTCTTTAGGAGAATCGCCATATCTGTTGACCCACACGGCCAATACGCCTCCAACGCGTCGGCAAAATCAGCTTGGACGCACGAACCGGCCAAAAAAATAGTCAAAATAGATACAAACAGGGGCGTTTTGAGGAAGTTATCCACTTCTGCCCTCCTTTGCGGATTACTATCTCCTTAGATGGCATGTTTAGCGGCTCACGCCATACACGAGTGAGCCATTGTACCACATTCCGTTTGAATAGTCAATGAATATCATTCAATGGAACAGGGCAACCGCATCTAAATTAAATCGCGGTTTTCAGTATCAAAAATGAGGGTACACAAAGTCGGTTTATGTTTGTGTGATGATCTAAACCCGATTTTTTGGCTCCTGAGGGCGGTTTAGAGAAATTAGATGCGGTAGCCCTGCAGCCCTGGTGAATAACCGAATTTTGTTGAAAATAACCGATTTTCTGGGTAATATAATAAGATTACGTATATAAAACTATGGAGATTGAACCAGAAATGCACCACTTTAGAGCTATTATTGTAGTAGTTTTACTATGTTTCTTGATGTTGATTCTTCAGGCTGGTTGCCAATCACCCAGTGAACACCGCAGCAACGCTGACGATGTGGCTTACCGCATAATAGAGGAAAAACAAAGACAGTCGCTGGGCAAAGTGGAAGAATTCAGCATTGAACGGCCAAGTGATATTCTTCGTCGCCGGCTGCTGGCTGGGCAGGGGCTGAGTTACTCAGGCGGGGCGTCACTGGGAACAGATCAGTTGGAACCGATAGAACACTGGCCTGAAAAAGGGCATCCCAAAACTGTTTCCGGGGCCGATCCAAACGAATCGATTAAAACCGATGAAGTCATCCAACTGTCGCTGATCCAGACATTACAAGTTGGCGCCCGTAACAGTTTTGAATACCAGTCGCGCAAAGAAGATGTTTTTCGAGCAGCACTGGACCTCGATCTGGAACTTGATTGGTTTCGTAATACTTTCGCAGGCCAACTCGACAGCGTTGTCAGTACAAGCGCAAGCGGAGACAGAACGGTCAGCGGCGCCGAATACGGCGGTTCGACAAGCTGGACAAAAAAACTGAAAAACGGTATAAGTCTGGGCGGTGGACTGGCGGTCGATCTGGTCAATCTTCTGACGCTTGGCGGAGCTTCTTCTCTGGGGATCATGGCAGATGCGACCATTACCGTACCATTGCTGAGAGGTTCTGGGGAGCATATTGTGACTGAGTCGCTAACGCAGGCGGAACGTAACGTCGTTTACGCTATTTATGAATTTGAAATGTATAAGCGAAGTTTCGCGGTTGATATTGCCCGGGAATACATGGCCGTTCTGGAACGAATAGATCAGAAAGAAAATGCCGAAGAAAACTATAAGAGTTCGATAGCTTCAGCCCGTAGTTCGCGTCGGTTGGCCGATGCGGGGCGTTTGCCTGCGATACAGGTTGACCAGGCGATTCAGAGCGAATTGCGGGCACGGAATCGCTGGATCAGCGTGCAGGAATCGTACAAAAGAAGTATCGACTCATTCAAGAACTTATTGGGACTGCCTCCTGACGCTGGAATTGAACTGGATAGAAGTGTTTTGAATGAACTGGTTGGTCAGACATCCGAGATCGTGGAAAAGATTGCCCTGCAGGAGGTGGCGCAGGAAAACATGGAAATACAGTCCGCCGATGCGCCAATCGAACTGGTCGGGGTTAGCCATGAGAATGCCGGTCCGCTGGAAATAGACGAATCTTTGGCGATAAAATTGGCGTTGGATAATCGTCTCGATCTTCGGATAAGCCAGGGAGGTGTTTATGATGCGCAAAGGGCGGTAGTAATCGCGGCAGACGCATTGGGAGCGGAATTGACATTTTTCGGTTCGGCCGATTTCGGTTCTGGGAGATCCATTTCTTCCGCCACGGCAGATGATGCCAAACTTCGCGCCGATAAGGGAGCGTACTCTGGTTTACTGACACTTGATCTGCCGATTGAAAGGACCGCCGAGCGCAACGCCTACCGTAAGAGTTTGATTGCTCTGGAGCGTGCCGTGCGTCAGGTGCAGCAGTTGGAAGATCAAATCAAGCTTTCTGTTCGTAATAAACTGCGTGATTTGCTGGAAGCGAGGGAAACCATTCAGATTCAGGCCCAGTCGGTTTGGGTAGCCGAAAAACGCGTCAAGAGCAGCAATCTTTTTCTGGAAGCCGGCCGAGCACAGATGCGAGATCTGCTGGAGGCTCAGGACGCTCTGCTGACGGCGCAAAATGGATTAACCGCTGCTGTGACAAGTTACCGAGTAGCAGAATTGGAACTGCAACGTGATATGGGATTGTTGAAAGTGGATAAAAACGGATTATGGCAGGAATACTCGCCGGAAGGAACTGATAATGTCAGGCAATAAAACAAAAATCGTTTCTTTTAATAATAAACTTTTTCGGGTAACCACAATAGTAATACTAATAATTTTATCGGTTATCGTTGCGGCATCGCTGGGACTATTCACGACGAGTGACGAATCCGAAAGCAATCATGCTGTTTACGAGGTCAAAGAAGGTCCACTTACGATTAGTGTAACGGAATCGGGAACCATCAAAGCCCTGGAACAGATTATCATAAAATGTGAGGTTGAAGGCAAAACGTCGATTCTTTGGCTGGAAAAGGAAGGCAACCGGGTTAAAAAGGGAGATTTGCTGGTCACATTGGACGCAAGTGAATTAGACGACGCCAAGATTGATCAGGAGATTAAGGTGCAGAACGCCAATGCGGCTTTTATCGGCGCCAGGGAGAACCTGGCGGTGGTCGAAAACCAGGCTCAAAGCGAAATAGAAAAAGCACAATTAACCCTTGATTTCGCCGAGTTGGATCAGAGAAAATATCTGGATCCGAACGGTGACTATCACAGCGAGTGGGAAACAGCCAAAGCCCAAATTGAATTAACGCAGGAAGAACTCACGCGCGCTCAAGAGAAATTACGATGGTCGAAAAAACTCTATGATGAAAAATATATCTCTGAGATGGAGTGGAAAGCAGATGAGTTGGCCGCCAGTAAGAAAAATACGGACTTGTATCTGGCTCGAAATAAGCTGCAACTGCTGGAGACATTCACTCATGAAAGGCAAGTGAAGCAACTGGAAAGCAACGTCAAACAGGCTCAAATGGCCCTGGAGCGCACAAATAGCAAAGCCAGTGCGGACGTAGCTCAGGCTGAGGCCACCCTGATCGCGAAAGAGTCGGAATATAAGCGAGAACAAGACAAATTGAAAAAGAACGAGGAGCAGAAAGAAAAGACCGAGATTTACTCACCGGCCGATGGGCTGGTGATCTATGCCACAAGCGCCCAGAGAGGCGGTTTTCGCAGCAGCAGAGAACCGATGGATATAGGCCAGGAAGTTCAGGAGCGACAGGAATTGATATATCTTCCCACGGCCGCCTCGGCCAAGGCGGAGGTGAATATTCATGAAACGCACTTGAAAAAGGTACGACTGGGCCTTCCGGCGAAAGTTACAGTGGATGCCATACCCGGTAAGGTTTTTTTCGGCACCGTAGCCTCTATTGCTCCGTTACCAGATGCGCAAAGCATGTGGATGAATCCGGATCTGAAAGTGTATAACGCTGAAGTATATCTGGCAGGCAGCGATGAAAACCTTCGTACGGGGATGAGCTGCAAAGTGGAAATTATAATAGAACAATATGAAAACGCATTATACGTACCTGTCCAGACGGTTTTGCGGGTCGGTGGAGAACCGACAGCTTTTGTGGCAAAGGGGAAGAATTACGAGGCACGCAAGGTCGAGATCGGCATGGACAACAACACAATGGTACGAATCATAAGCGGACTGAAGGTGGGCGATCCGGTACTGCTTACGCCTCCTTTGAAATCGGCTGCCTTGGAAGAAGATTCCGAATCAATGGACGGGGACGAGGGCTCCGGTTTGGTTAACAGAAAAATAGACGAAAGATTAAGGAACGTAAACGAATCGGGATATGAGGAGCAAATCGCCCCGGGAAATGACATCGAGAGACCACAGAACGGAAGAGTCGGTCTCGACGAAATGCCCGGCATAGAGGGCGGAGGTGGCAGTAGAGGCGAACAAGGACAAAGAAACGGCAGATACGAAAATATGTCCGATCAAGAGAGAGAAAAAATGCGGGAAAGACTGCGGAATATGTCGCCTGAAGAGAGAGAAAAGATGCGGGAAAGATTTAGAAATATGTCCGACGAAGAAAAAGAAAAAATGCGTCAACAACCGACGGAAAGCAGATAAATGGACAGAACCTCACAACCAGATCGACAAATGGATACAGTAATCAAGCTGGAAGATGCGCGTAAGATATATCAGATGGGGCAACAGCAAGTGCACGCCCTGGCGGGCGTAAACATATCGTTCAAACAGGGCAGCTTCTGGGCCATCATGGGAGCGAGCGGTTCCGGCAAAAGCACTATGATGAATATCCTGGGCTGTCTGGACCGTTTGACATCGGGACGTTATTTTCTCGAAGGCCGGGACGTAAGCTCACTTGACGACAATGCTCTCAGTGAGTTTCGGCTGAGGCATCTGGGTTTTATTTTCCAGAGCTTTAATCTTATAACACAATTAACCGTTCAGAGAAATATCGAATTGCCGTTATATTATCTTGGCTGGGATGCGGCACAAAGTGCCCGGCGAGCACAGGAGTTGGCCGGGGTAGTTGGCCTTGAAGATCGGCTGAACCATCGGCCGATGGAACTTTCGGGCGGGCAAATGCAGCGTGTTGCCGTCGCCAGGGCGCTGGCCAATGACCCTCAGGTACTCTTTGCCGATGAGCCTACCGGTAATCTGGACACGGCCACGGGAGAACAGATACTGGCTCTTCTGTGCGAACTACATAAGCAGGGCAAGACAATAATTATGGTGACTCATGAAGACCACATCGCGTCGTACGCCCAAAAAAAACTACACATGAAAGATGGGCTCATTGATAAGATCGATGAGGGTACCTATGAGGCAAACTAAGTTTTTACGAAATGTTCTCCTTGGCATTGACAACTTGCTGCTCCATAAGCTCCGCTCTTTTTTGACTATGCTGGGCGTGGTTTTTGGTGTAGGCAGTGTGGTAGCGATGCTTTCGGTAGGCGAAGGAGCCAGCAAGGAAGCCCTGGAGCAGATTCGCAAACTAGGCAGCAACAATATAATTATCAATGCGGTAAAATCGGTAGATGAAATGTCCGACAGCACCACCCACTCACACATGAGCATCTATGGGCTGACATACGAGGACTATGATAGAATATCGGAGAGCTTCAACACTATAAAACAGGCGGTTCCGGTCAAACTTATGCGCAAGAACTCGCGACTTGGCGAAAGGTCTATGGAACTGCGTGTTGTGGGGACGACTCCCGCCTGGTTTGAATTGGTGCCACGCGAGGTAATTGCCGGACGCGTTCTTATGCCTTCCGACGAACAAAATCGCTCGCCGGTGGCCGTCTTTACCGAATTCGGCGCCCGCAAACTCCTGGCCACCGAAAGCACAATCGGTCAATCTGTTCGCATCGGCGGTGACTGTTTCGAGATTGTAGGAATTGTAAAAAGTGAAAGCGGCCTGGCCGGAAATATTCAGATTCCCGACCAGGAGGTGGATGTTTATGTCTCCATAGATGTGGCGCAAAAATATTTCGGTGACATAAATAGCAAGATGACCTCCGGTTCATACGAGCGGGAAAAAGTCGAGTTACATCAGATTATTGTTGAGGTAAACGATACTGAAAATGTGGAGTCAACGGCTGAAGCAATCGAAGAAATGATTGAGCGTTTTCATAAGAAAAAGGATTATCTCATCAGTGTCCCGTTGGTCTTGCGCCAACAGGCGGAAGCCACCAAACGCAGGTTTAATATCGTGCTCGGTTCGATTGCCGGTATTAGTCTGCTGGTGGGAGGAATCGGTATTATGAACATCATGCTCGCTTCGGTAACGGAACGAACTCGTGAAATAGGCATCCGCCGGGCCATCGGCGCGAAGCGCAAACAGATCATCAGCCAGTTTCTTATCGAAACGATTGTGCTTTCGACCATTGGAGGTCTGATTGGAATAGGCATCGGGGTTCTTGTCCCCTGGTTGATCACATATTTTTCCGGTATGCCGACAGTGGTCACCCCAATGAGCATCGTACTGCCTATGGTTATCAGCGTCAGTGTCGGGATCATTTTCGGCTTGTATCCGGCTGTCCGCGCCGCCCAAGTAGATCCTATCGTAGCCCTGCGACATGAATAGCCGACAAAACTCCACCGTTATAAGTATAAGTATATCAGGTTGCGGAGTATATCTCAGCCCGGTCGGTTTATGAAACATATAACAGTTCGGCAAAAAGCGTCAGGGCCGAGACCTTGGTTACTTTCAGGGAAACGAGTTTCCCGATAAGATTTTCATGGCCGCTGAAAACGACAATATGATCGCCGGGCGTACGGCCGACAAGTTGCAGGTTGGGAGAGTTTTTGGAATCAGTGGAACTTGGCTGGGGCCCACCGGTGATGTTAAGATGTGGTTTTTTACTGGGGCCTTCGACGAGCACCTCTACGGTTTGCCCGATAAACTTCTGATTGTCCGCATAGGATATTTCGTTTTGCAGATCGAGAAGCTGCCGAAGGCGCTGCTGTTTGACTTGGGCAGGCACGTCGTCGGGCATTTTATGGTCGGCGCGTGTGCCGGGGCGAGGAGAATATTTGAAGATAAAACAGCTCTTGTAATGAGCCTTGCGAATAAGGTCCATAGTCTCGGCATGGTCCTGATCCGTCTCGCCCGGGAAACCCACGATAAAATCACCCGCTACGGTAAAGCCAGGCACCATAGCACGGGCACGGTCGATAATTTCCATATACTGTGCGGCGGTGTAATGGCGGTTCATGGCCTTCAAAATACGGTCGGAGCCGGACTGGGCTGGAATATGTAAATAGGGACATACCTTTGGAAGCCGAGCCATGGCCTGCAGAATTCGTTCGTCGAAATTACGCGGGTAGCTGGTGACAAAACGAAGTCGCACTAAACCTTCAATTTCGTGGATCGCTTCGAGAACATCAGCCAGGCCGATTTCCCTGGTGTCTTTGTGATATCTGTAAGAGTTGACGGTCTGTCCCAGCAGTGTGATTTCCTTCACGCCACCGGCGATCAGGCGGCGGGCTTCAGCAATAATGTTCTCCAAAGGCCTGGATCGCTCCGGGCCGCGAACATAAGGAACGATGCAGTAACTACAGTAATTATTACAGCCACGCATAACACGTAAATATGCCTGAAAAGGAACGCCGATGTCGATACGCTGATGGTGAACGTCCAACTGCTCCAGTTCATCATTCTGATCGGGGTCGTTTAAGGATATGACCCGATTGACACGGTGGTTTTCCCGAACCTGCTGGATCATCGCCGACAGCCGGTGCAATTGGCCGGGTCCGCAGACGATGTCCACCTGGCGATAATCGTCGAGCAGTTTCTGACCGAGTCGCTCAGCCATGCAGCCGACAACCGCCAGGACAAAATCATCTTCCTGCCGTCGCGGCCTTTGGAACTGCCCGATTTTACTGATAACCTTATCTTCAGCGTGATGGCGGACAGAACAGGTATTGAAGATTATCACGCCGGCCTGATCGGGATCGTCCGTACGCCGATAGCCACATCGGATAAGCTGATTGACGATAAGCTCCGAATCGAGCTTGTTCATCTGACAGCCCATAGTTTCGATGTAAAAAGTCTGTTTCATAGGGATGGATTATAACAGTAATAAATTAGAAATGCATCACAATTTCGCATAAACACCTGATATGGACGGGCAGATGGCGTTAATGTTACGGTTGTTGTGTTCGGGCCTGTTGGCGGAGGAGTTTCAGCCGCTCGATCCATGGGCCGGAATAATCGGGACGCGAGCGGATCAGCACGTCGATAGTGTGAGCCGCGTTTTGAGGATCGCTGCTCGCCGGCAGGCAGCACAAGCCGAAATAGCGGGCTTCCCACCAGTAATACCGCATGGTTTCGTCGGTAGCTTTCTCGGTAGAGCGACGAATGCGATACCACAACTGCTGTGAGGCGGCATAGTCACCTCTGGCAAAGGTCAATAAAGCTCGGCAGCGAATATGCCATAAACTGCGTTTAAGAACTGGATATTGTTCAAGCTGTGTCATTAAGGCATCCGCTTCCTGCAACATTTGATCGAAATCGCGGGGCCGGGTATTTTCGATAAAAGTGACCGAAGCAAGAGTAACCTGTTCGAGGAAAATGCGGCTGGCAAGAATCGTCTGTTCGTCATTAACATCAGGTTTCAGCGAGCGGGATATCTTCTGCAATAAAGGCAGTGAATTGGTCAGATGCCGGATCAGCTCTTCCTTGCGAGATGGTCCCAGGGCATGAAGTGATAATAAATCAGCCTGCTGTCGCTGGAGAAGATTCAAGGCCGTTACAATAAGCTGAGCACTGTCAGAGTGGACTTGTAAAGCTTTGCTGACCACTTCAATGGCAGTGGAGATTCGGTCTTCCTGCTGAAATATGTGAGTCAATAGTAATGTAGCATTTATCGTTAAAGGGTCGGCGGGGTTGTCTTCGATAAGGGCGGTCAACTCGCCGATACATTGCTGATTTATATTCGCAGGTGCTGTCGGAGAATTATCGTTTTGATAATGATAATACCGGCAATGGATCGCCCAATAGCGGGCAGCGAATTTATGCGGATCATCGTCGGCAACAGCGGCAAACATATCAGCGGCTTGTTCATAGTGTTCACCCTGCCGCAGTGTCATGCCGTAGTGGTAGCGATATTGTTTGGCCGCGGCGGTTTGGGCAAACGGACCATCGGGGACAGCCTGTCCGGGCTTGATCTGTCCGACAAAAGTAGCCAGTGTCCGGCGCGCCAAGTCGCCATAACACTCAGGATCGGTTACAAACAGATTATAAGAAAGTGAACCGCCCAGTCTGGCCGCTTCCGCGGAACTGATCTGCTCCGAATCACCCGATGCCGACCAGACGGGAAACTCACGTGCCAGGCGATCCCATTTGTTTATTGCCATGATGGTTTCTTTGACAGCGTTTTCGTCGTCATTGAATTGGCGATAGTGTCCGGCAAGTTGATAATGACACAAAGCGAGATCGTACAAGACCTGTGGATAATGCGGGTTTTTAGAGGGACGGCTGCGCAAAACGCTTTCGTAAAGGCGAATCGCCAGGTCACAACAATCCTTAACCGACGGTCCGCCGGCACGCGGCCGGGTAGTCTGATAGTAACTGCCCAACGCCAACAGATCGAAGTCCGACCACTCGCTGGTAAATTGGTCGGGCTCCGCAGCGGTGATGAATGGTTCGTGCAGGCAGCCGGCAATGAAAGTGCTCACGGTTGGGCATAACTGTGGATACTGCTGAGCCAGCGCCGACAAACGCCCAAAAATAGATTGCATCGATTCGCCGTAAGGTTTACAAAGCTTGTATTCCAGTAAATACAATCGCAGCAGCTTGACAGGATAGTTTTCGATCTGCTGTTCTATGGCCTTCAACCATTTTTCCAGTTTTCTTATTCGGCTTTCGGCAACGTTAACATCATCATTAGTAAGAACCGTATAATGCAAAGATTCCAGACGAATCTCGTAGCCCAGTTCGGCCGAGGTCGGCAACTGGATCGACAAATTAAGGTATTGGCGGAATTGATCGAGATATTTTGGTTCGTCATAGGCCAGTGATCGGGCCAGCCGAACCAGCCAAAAACGCAAATTGCCCAGGCTGGCGGTGATATCGTTAGGTTCGGCCTGAACATGGGCCTGTGTCGGATCCTGTGTCGAGTCCTGTGTCGAGTCCTGTGTTTGGTCCTTGCCATTGTAAACGAACAGATGACCGGAGTTGCTATGCAGTTCGGTCAGTTCCTGAAAAGATTGTTTTATTTCTAAATCAGGATCATTTTTTGTGACAACATCTTTTCCCCCGTCGGATTCGTAACGGCGTAAACCGGCCTGATAATACGAGAGCATAGCCTTGGTTAAAATCAAGGATTGCCGAAGCTGGCAGAGATGGTCATAAAAACCATTGTCGCCGAACCGTCGGCTCCAGTCGTTGTCGGGATACCAATCCAGGTAGTGGTGCAAATCGGTAATAGCCCCTTCAGCGATTTTTAGGTATGAGCCGGTTTTGTCGAGCAGATGGGCAAGCTCTTCAGCGCTGCCGGCAGCGGCATCGGCGGAAAAAAACTCCACCGGCATAAAAAGATCGGGCGACTGTTGGGCGAGCATGGTTTGAGCGGTCGTTAGTATTTCATCGAGCAGGCCGGTCTTACCCTGTTCGATCATAGTTTGCAGGGGCCTCGGCAAATCCTGAAGCGCAACGGCGGTATCCTGTTCTGCGGCACGAGGGGTCTGGGCCTTGTAATGCAGGTATAACTCTGTCAATCGCTTATCTTCAAACCGAACCGCTTTTTGCCGATCACCTTCGGCAACGACATTTTCGGCGACAGGGGCCCCCTGTATCGGCGCCGGTAACAACGCAGCCGACGCCGGCAATCCCAGCAGTAGATAACCTGTCAGTGTTATAAAGTGTGTCTTGCTCATCTACGTCCATAATAGTACATCTTCCCTGCCAAAAAGCCACACAAATATACTGGATTCAACCGACCGGTTGTCATTCGCTATCATACGATATTACCGTATGCACATTATAATCAGATATTTTGGCTTGACCGTTGAGAAATGCCAATTCTATCAGGAAACTGATGCCGACTATTTCGCCGGCCAACTGTTTTACCATCTGACAGCATGCCTGGATCGTCCCGCCGGTAGCCAAAAGGTCGTCAACTATCAGAACTCGTTGGCCGGGGGTGATGGCGTCCGCGTGCATCTCCAGTTTGTCGGTCCCGTATTCCAGCTCGTATTCCTGAGCTATGGTCTGGGCGGGCAGTTTGCTCGGCTTGCGCACCGGGACAAAACCACAACTCAATTCCCTCGCTACCGCTACGCCAAGGATAAACCCCCTGCTTTCCGGGCCGACAACCACATCGATCCGTTTATCACGAAAAGGCTGTGCCATCGCCCGCGCCGCTTTTGCCAGCCCACGTGCATCCGCCAATATCGGGGTAATGTCGCGAAAGACTATCCCTTTTTTAGGAAAGTCCGCTACGTTGCGTACCAGTTTTTGCAATTCACCGGCTATGACGCTGTTACTTTTTTGTATCTGGGATTTCTCATATAACATTGTATATTTCATCCTACCTACGCCGCTTGGCTTCTTTTCTGATAGAATATCAAGTCTGTTTCAAAGGACTTTGGACAAAATGTAAGAACAACTTATCCGTAGATGTGTCACCCAAAACATCCTCGGGTAAATCCCACTTTTTTGTAAGTTTCTTGTCAGGCTCTTTCATGCTGTCTAAATGCTTCATTAACTCCAAATCCTCCTTTTTTCCCGTGCCCTCGATGGCTGCATTCTGCTCGGTTTGATTGATACTCCCGCCAATCTCAGTTTTCGCAAACGGACTCGATTCGGCCAGGATTTTTACTGGCCCCAGCAGGCCGCAGGGCAGCAGCTTGTCGAGTCCTTCAGTAGTGGCAAACGTATAACGGCCGGTCTTATACTCTTTACCGCCCAGCAATCCTGATTCCCACCGGACCGTTCGCACATCCTTATCCGGTGCCTGCTGATCCCCGAGCAGGCGGTTGGGCCAGCGGTTGGCAACTTCGATTTCCAGCTTGTTATCCTTCTTCTTGAGTATGTCCGTGATCTCCACCTGCCACGGAGCGCACCATACTACGCCAAGGTCTTGACCATTTAGCTTGACCCGAGCTATATCATTGACTATACCGAGATCGAGATATATCTTTACATCTGTTGGAACGGCAGCAGAAAAATTAAAACTTTTTCGGTAGGTTGCGATACCGGAGTAATATTTTATGCCTCTTTGCTCGCTTTGTGTCCAATCGGTAAGGGTCTCGAAGGTAACATTTTTCGGGCCGCCCCACTTCGGATCGAATGAAACCTGCCAGGCGCCTTCGATAGTTGCAACCGGCTTGACCGCGGGGAAATTCACACCGCCTGCAGACGCCGGCGGTTCACCAGGTTCCTTGCGAGAGAATATGACGAAGAAACTTTCATAAGGATGGAATTGCATCGGGATCGTTGTCAGGCCGTCTTCGATTTTGCACTGCGGTAAGGCCCGCGTTTCCCCGGTAACAGCATTCCACAATTGCGGTCTTGGGCCGGCGACTCTAAAGGTGCAATCAGCATGGATAAGTTCATCAGACTTATTGGAAACAAAATAGATGTCCCGATCTTTATTCGTTCGATGCCCGTAACGCACAGGACCGTCGGACGTAAAATCTTCTGTAACACCCATCTCTTTCAAAACCGAAACCGTGTTATCATATTCAGGGTAAAGCCCTTCAGGCTTAGGGCCTCCTAAGTAGATGACGCCCCTGCCGTATTCGCGTTTAGTTATTTCCGCAGGTCTTTCCAAGGTGCCCCAGAGCTTCTTTGCGAGTTCTTTAACCTTGCTGTCGCAGTCAGGATAATTTTCAAGCGAGGGCGATTTTGTGGGCGGCGAGCCGATGATCGTGGCGCCGGCTTTTACGAAACTCTCGATCTTGGTGAGTAGTTTTGGCGTCATGGTTGCAAATTCAGGCAGCACCATTATGCGGTATGAGGTTCCACCGGGAAATTCAATGCGACCGTTGTTAACCTCGGCTCTGTCCATCAAAATGTTCGGCGAACACCCATCAAAACCATAACCCTTTTTGTCGGCAAGCGGGCCTTTGCCCTCCAATGCGCTGTCCGGAGCACGAAATACGTGAGGAGCGCCTTCGGGGGTTAGATACAAAATATCGGATACCGTAACACCATGCCTGAGCAGGTAACTGCATCGAGTTATATATTTATGATAATCCTTTACCATCGGCCACCACGTCTGGCCGCGATCCCAGTGAACGCCGATTGGACCCATCGTCATACCCGGACGATATTCATCACCAAGCGGCTTGTGTGCAAAGGTGTGATACACGAAACGGTTGACACCCATGCAAAACGCCCAGTCTCCCTGGTTCTTCATCGACCAGGGATACTGCTGCCATTTCTCCCCACCTCCGGCCGTGAACGCTTCAGCCGAAACTATCGACCGGCCCATCGTATGGGCAATGGAACTTGATTCAATACAACTGAAGGACGAATCAAACCCAAATCCGACACTCCAGAATTCACACATCGGCACATCGGCCACAGCGCCCAGATCCAGATCGGCGGTGGGATTCATGTCGTACAGCTCTATGGACAGTTCGAAACCGTGTTTGCGGCCGAATTCCTTCAAATGACCGGCATGGTTTTCCAGCACCAGTTCCTGGCACGTCAAACGTACATCCCAAAGGAAACGCTCGGATTCTTCCAGGCTGCTCACGGCGCGTCCGCTGTATGTAAGCAGGTATGGTTTTGCGCCATAGCCGCGACGATTCTTAAACTCGGCTAGAAAATTTTTCGTCCAATTCTGAGCCCCCATCTCCCAACTGTCTATATGCACAGCCGTCCAGCCGTTTATACCTTTTCGCGGGCCGACTTTTTCCAGCAGCTTGCCGTAATAGTTGGCAAAGTGATGATCCAGTGCAGCAGTGTCGAACTTATCGCATTCCAGGCCAACTCCCGGCTCAGGCGCAGGACGTGTACTTGCACAAGTTGCCCGACGAACCATCCGAACGATCGTCCATTCGCCTTCGGGAACATCCCACTTCAGACGCCCGTCAGAACCCAAATACTTGCTGATATCTATAATGTCCTTTGGCGAAATAACATTCCCGGCGCCCGGCTCATCGAACTTTACCGGCGCCGGCAAAAATTGTTTGACTCCTTCCGCGGACGTGTACGGATACCTGTCGTAGAGGGCCTTTTCGTTGATATCAGAAATACCCACCCCGCATTTAGGGAAGGCGTAAACCGCGATATCCTCATAAAAATCAGTCTTCATCTCACCCCATGGGGTTGGATGTTGATCGGGTACCGGCAACACAGCATCGTATGTTGACGGGCCTTCTACTTCGACTGAACTTGTCAGTAGATGCTGCATCGCCTGCTCGGGTTTGACCCACGGACCGCCGCTGCCTGTCCAGCCGGGTCCGCTGCCGAGAGTGATATCGATCCCAAGCCGTTCAGATTCACGAACTGCATGGGCAAATAGATCCTGCCACTGATCGCTCATAAAATCAACCGGCCCGCGGGGTACACCAACGTTTACTTCAAGAAATACCAGATTACCAAGCCCAACCTCTTTCATAGACTCCAGATCGGAGGTCATAGCCTCGCGACTAAGGTTGCCGTCCATGAAGTACCAGTACACTCCGGGCCGCGACGAGTCAGGCGGATTGACAAAATCATCTTCAAGCGAAGCGGAGGCACTAACACTAAGCAGCAGCACAAAAATCACAGTCATGATTAATTGTAATATCTTCATTAGTTATTTTTCCCTGACATTTCCCACTTAAACAGTAGCGGATTCAACTCATAAGTGCAACACGTAGCGAAACAGGTGGTGAGCTGCTATACTGGTTCACCACTATAAACCACGCTATACGGAGCGATTATGAGACAGTACCAACAACTCACCAAGGGAAATCATATCGGAATCTATGCCATGAAGCAAGCCGGAAAAACACAACGAAACATCACCTGAAAACTAGGTGGTCAGACTCGCAGATAAGTAGTTAATCCGCCGTGAGGATCTCATTGAGTTTCCCAAGAGCTTCTTTTTCGATCTGGCGGATGCGCTCCCGCGTAAGGCCGACATGTTTGCCGATTTCCTTTAATGTCATCGGCCCATCGCCGTCCAGTCCGAACCGCAATCGCAACACCTCGGCCTCCCGTTCATCAATTTCGTTCAATAACTGCGAAATAGTCTGTAGCTCGTCGGCGTTGAAGACAGCATCGTCCGGTCGAGGCGTCTTGTTGTCCTCCAGCATCTCGTTGAGAGTCATAGACTCATCCGAAACGCTCATCTGTGTTGGCGAAGTACAGGCCTTGACGGCCCGTCGGATAATATTTAATTTTCGCGGGGAAACTTCCAAAGCCCGGCTCATCTCGTCCATTGTCGGCGTTCGTCCCATTTCGCTTTCCATCTCCAGCACCACATGTTTCCAGCGGGCAATCATTTCCACCATATAGGCCGGGATATGAATCGGTTGAACACTGTTGATTAAAGATCGCTTGATCGCTTGTTTGATCCACCATGAGGCGTAAGTACTGAACCGCGCACCATGACCCGGATCGAATCCCTCCACCGCCCGCAACAGACCAAGATTACCTTCTTCGATCAGATCGGACAGGGGCATACCACGTTTGCTGTATTTCTTTGCGATATTAACGACCAGACGTAAGTTGCTCCGGACCATCCTGTCACGTGCCTGCGGATCGTTATCTTCGATAATGCGCCGAGCCAATTCCTTTTCTTCCTCGGCACTAAGCAAAGGAGATGCATTAATCTCCTCCAGGTAAACTTGCAGGGTTGATTCCATTTCGCCTCCCATGTCAAAATTCCTCCAATTTCGTCATTTTATCATTTCCATCAAGCGACCAACGGTAATTGTCCTTTGCCGACCCTATAGAACAGAAAAAGTGGCCGTGCCACATCACTTGACGGATTCCAACGCTTGACATCTGCCTCGTCCTTGGAGTTTATACGTTAGCAAACCAAAAATCAAGCTTTGCTTACGCACAAATAACAATTGCAACCACGGTTTTTCTTAAGTGCCTGCAAAACAAGGACTTGCCCTTTGGAAAAACCGCAAAAAAGGACAAATCGGTAAGTTCGAGCTTATACAGCTTGAGCTTGTACAGTATATTAATATCGGCCGATAGACCTTAAATGGTTAAATTGTATTAACTTAATACTATTCGCCGCATATATGTTATTGGGCTCTAAGTCGAATATTTGATTTGTCATCGTAGTCGTTTTGCGTTATAATTCCAGACATCTGAGATGGTTAACGTGGATAGTGCGTCTAAATGAAAGTTCAGGTATTATTCTTAGGATTACACGGCAACTGCCGTTCGCAAATGGCCGAAGGCTTTGCCCGCTGCTGGGCCGAGCCTAAGATCGAGGTCATCAGCGCCGGAATCGACCCTCACCCGCTCGACCAGCAGGCCGTCGCCGTTATGAACGAACTCGGCATCAACATCGCCGATCGTCCCTGCCGCTCACTGGCGAACATGGACCTTAATTCTATCGATCTGGTGGTGGCGATGACCGCTGAAGCTGCCCGGCCATGCTCAGTCCTGCCTAGTGCACCTGCCGTAATTCGATGGGACATCCCCTCACCGCTCCGCAAGGGTCAAACCGGCTCGCTCGAAGACTATCGTTGGGTACGCGACCAGATAAGCAATCGCATTGCCGACCTGTTTGTCGGCGGCTATCTCGGCACCATCATTTCGCTCAAACGAAACAGTGAATCTGTTCTCGACCATTTCCACGAAGGCATTATCGTACACGACATCCACCGTAATATCATCTGGTTCAACCGCGCCGCCGAAAAAATTACCGGGTACGATCGCCATGAAGTCATTGGACGCGACTGTCACGAAGTATTCCCCGGCGGCTTCTGCGGCGGCCAATGTTCGTTCGCTGACGAAACGCCGCCAAACTTTGACAAGGCCAGCTATTCTTTCACTTTCACCGACAAAAACGACCACGACAAGCATATCGAAATGATGATGGTAACCATGCGCGACGAACAGGGCCTATTCCAGGGCGTCCTGGCCAGTTTTAGAGATGTCACCGAGGTCACCCATCTGCGACACAAGCTCAAAACGGTACAAAGCTTCCATGGCATCATAGGCAGCGACAGCAAAATGCAGACCATATACGACCTCATCCGCGACCTGGCCTCCAGCGATTGTTCGGTACTCATCCTCGGAGAAAGCGGAACAGGCAAGGAACTCGTTGCCGGCGCCATCCATGGTGAATCGAGACGCGTCGGACGACCGTTTGTCACTGTCAATTGCGGAGCTTTGCCAGAGGGAATTCTCGAAAGCGAGCTTTTTGGCCATGTCCGGGGCGCCTTTACCGGCGCCATTCGCGACAAAAAAGGACGGTTCGAATTGGCCGACAGCGGAACGATATTCCTCGACGAAATCGCTGAAATCTCACCAAATATGCAGGTCAAACTACTACGCGTTCTACAGGAAGGTGTTTTCGAACGGGTCGGCGGAGAAAATTCCATTCGGGTAAACGTTCGCCTCATCAGTGCCAGCAACAAAGACCTGCGAAAACTCGTACAAACCGGGCAGTTTCGCGAAGACCTCTTCTATCGGCTTTGTGTAATGCCCATTAACCTGCCGCCGTTGCGCGACAGACGCAACGACATCCCACTGCTCGTGAATCATTTCATCAGTCGGTTCAGCAAAGATATCAATCGGCCAATCAGGTCCATCTCGCCTGAAGCCATGAGCCACATGCTCGATTACGACTGGCCCGGGAATATACGCGAACTGCAAAACGCCATCCAGTACGCCTTTGTCAAATGCAAAAGCCAAACCATCGATATAGAGCACTTACCGCCCGAGATCGTTTCGTACCGCCCAAAACATCCGACTGCCGCCAAACCGCGACAAAAAAAACTCGATATAGACCAGGTCCAGGAAGCATTAAGAAAAACCAATGGCAATAAAAGCAAGGCCGCCCAAATGCTCGGCGTCGGTCGAGCCACCCTACATCGCTTCCTGAGAGCCAAAAACCCCCCCGGTGAGGGCACATAGCATCGGAAAAATATCGGTATTACCGCCCTATATTTCCCTTGCCTTCCCGGTCAAACAAGGTTTAATGGCGATAACTGCTGTAATCGGATACCAAATACAGAAACTGGCAGAGTTGCTTTTTTTGCCCTCCCTGCTGGGCTTGCATTTGTGAAGATTATCTATGGCCGAGAAAATAGCCATCATAGGCGACGGTGCGATGGGGACCGTTTGTGCACTGATACTGGCCAATAAGGGCTACAGTGTCAGTCTGTGGAGCTACAGCGACGAGCAAATCTACCAAATACAGCAGCATCGTGAAAACCGCCGTTTCCTGCCAGGCGTACACCTTCCTATCTCCATAGAGCTTACCGCTGACGACAAGACGGTCTTCCGGGATGCCGCTATGATAATATCAGCCGTGCCCTGTGTGTTTCTGCGTGAAGTCTGGACACGCCTGATCGAAAACCTCCCACAACACACTCCAATCGTCTCTGTCACCAAGGGCATCGAGAACAGTTCTTTGCAACGCCCCACACAAATCATCGCCGATCTCGTATCGCAACGTTCCCTGGCGGTCCTGTCCGGCCCCAACATCGCCCACGAGTTGGCCAGGTCTCTACCTGCCACTTCCACGGTAGCCAGCATGGACCCCACACTGGCCCAATTGGTACAGAAAATCTTTAGTACCAGTTGGTTACGGATATATACCAACTCCGACGTAATCGGCGTGGAATTGGCCGGTGCCACCAAAAACGTCATCGCCATCGCCGCCGGCATAATTGACGGCCTGCAGGCCGGCGATAACGCGAAGGCTGCTCTGCTGACACGCGGACTGGTCGAAATCACTCGTTTAGGCGTCGCCATGGGCGCCAATCGCGAAACATTCGCCGGGCTTAGCGGTATGGGCGACCTGATCACCACCTGCATCAGTCCCCACGGCCGAAACCGCTCATTCGGCCAGGCCATCGCCAAAAGCCAAAACATCAAACAAGTTCTTGACAGCATTCCAGGCCAGGTCGAAGGTGTCAACACAGCTCGCAGCCTGATGGGACTGAGCCGACAATATGATATCGAGATGCCAATCACCAAAGCTGTTTACGAAATCATCTTTACCAACAAACCGGTCAATCAGGCCATTGCCGAACTGATGACCCGCCAGCTAAAACCAGAAAACATCCTCCAGTCCTGACCACCAACCCCCAACCTAAACTCGCCCGGGTTTCTTTCCTACAGCCACCCTGTGCGCCCCGACTCGCTCTGCCCAGAAAACCGCACCTTGTTGCGTCTCACCCCCGCAAACAATTGTCACCCCCGCAAACAATTGTCACCCCCGCGAACAACTGTCACCCCCGCGAACAACTGTCACCCCTGCGAACAACTGTCACCCCCGCGAACAACTGTCACCCCTGCGAAAGGGGTCTATCTTCCACCGCCCCGCCCCACTCTGTCATTCCCGCGAAAGCCCGACACGAAGCGAAACCCAGAGCCGCGATAGCGAATCCATCTTCCGCCCTGAAAGAGCAAAATAAACCAGCCCAGGGCAAGCGAAGCGACGCCCTGGGTATAATTCACCACCCACTTCCTTCAAAAGGTATTCTTGATTCCCTTATGCCTAAAAAAACCTTGATGTGCCAAAGGCCAATCCGATAAAAATACGTGTAACCGCTTAAATGCGTTTGGCCAATTCACGCTCAACCAGTACAACCCGAAACCATTGCCTGCGCTAATGCAATTACTTCTGCTTCTTTCAGTGGAAAACGTGCCATTTTACAATCCTTTCAATAAAAAGTTATATTCCTTTTTCACTGGTATGGTGTCACCAGATTAGCCCGAAAAATATACCGGATACATTTAATTCATTCCGATGGAGCAAGTCCTTTTCTTTTATTGGTATTGGATTATCAGGAATCCTACGATGTGTCTATTCTTTGACGACAAAGATTACATCAGAAAGGGCTGTGTACCTTTTGCCATCCATCCAATCAAATTCTATTTTTAATTTATCGGCTTCTTTGCCATTGAATTTATCGAGATGGCCATTGATTGTATCCCTTAATAAATCAAGGTTTCTTTTCATTTTCCAACTTTCCTCGAGATTATTTTTGTCAACGAGCACCAAGAACAAGCGGTTTGCCGCGTCGAAACGTCGCTCTCCCTGTTCCTCGTAAAGCCACTTTATGAGTTTACGTGGCTCTTTAACAACTTTTTGGATCATTGACCATCTCGTTTTTCTAAATTCCATAATGAATTTTTTCGCTTCTGACTTTTGACTTTCTTCAATTCGTGTTAGTAATTCCGCAAATAGGACTTTATCTTTTTGCTTTCGGTTGTACTGAATGCCAAGTGTTTTTACAAAGCGTTTTAAAACCTGTAATTCGGTAGGTAACCCATCTGCTTTCCTACTCGCTGTCATAAACCCTTCGGGAAAGTATGTAACTTTCAAATCAAAAGGAATATCGCCAATGAAAAAATCGACTTTTTTGATTAACCCTACTGTGGGCGTAACTTTCTTATGATCCTTAAAAATGTCCTCAACTAAAATAGAAGTCCAGTGGTTATACCAAGATGATTGAACATAGCCACGCATACTATCGTGTATTTCGTTCTCGATTTTTTCATTGAGTAGATCAAAACTACGAATCTTCTTGATGTAGTTATCAACTATCGTTTTTTCAAGATTATTCTGATACAACCCGCCCCAATCAAAAACTTTCATCTTGTAAAGCTCGGAGACAAGAGCGGTTTCGTTCGCTTTCCGCTTTGATCTTTCAGCGAGGTATTTTTGGGCTATGAATTTGTCCAGTAGCTCTTCTGATGGTTTTGACTCGTAAATGTGCTCAAAAAGAACAGTTCCGCGAATAGCTAAGCAGTCAATATTGGCGAGAGAGCAAAATTCAACTAAGAACTCTTTTCTTGAAATAGAGCGAAGTTTAAGCCAGTAGATACTGCCGTCCTCTTTTAGAAGAACATCAAATTTATTGTCCTGATAAAGTTGTTTGAAGTGTTTGAATTTACTCATGGCAATAAAATAAATATTCCTTTGTGCCTTTTTTCGAGCCTTTACCGCCGTAGTGATTTTGATACTCGTGCTCAAAAACTTTTACTTTTTTATGTTGCTCAATCAAATCTATCATTGTTTCTTTTTCGGGATAACTCTCGCTGTTGTAGGAAATAAGCCAATACGGAATGTGTACGCTCGCAGAAAATAAATTCTGGAAAGAAATGGCTATTTCCTCCTTACGAACAAATCCACTTTCTTTCTTGGGGAAATACTGCTTTGTGCCGTTAACGAATTCTTTGTCTTCCCAGTATTCAACAAAAGTTTCCAGGAAATGATAAAAGGCCTGATAGTCCGGGTGGCAACCGCAGTAAGGCGGATCAAAATAAACTAAATCAACATTTTCCAGCTTCGGGATTAACCGGATTGTGTCTTCGCAGTAAACTTCGTTATCTTTTTCGTTATCAAAAACGGCATTGTTATATTCTGGCACGAGTTCAAGAAACAAATCTCTTAGTGGGCGAGCAATGGTAGGATTTCTTTGCACACGCTTTGGGTCTTTACTATAACGCAAAGCGCTTAAATGGGCGAAGTGCCCGAGCAAAACTTTCCTAGTCAAAGCCCTATTCATTATGACGAGAGCAAGCGATTTTTTATATTCATTATCAAGCAAATTTATATTTGCCCTGAAATTATCAAGAAAATGAGCTTGATCTCGTTCAAAAAAAACCTCAGTAAAAGTGTCTTCTATAAGGGAGCCTGTCTTTTTGTTTTCCGAGAGAAGCAAAGCGATGTCACCATCATCAAGAGTAACATTTTTATTTTCAATGAGTGCTTTACCAATATGGAAATTGAATCTTAAGAAGTCGTTTACGATAACTCTTTTCTCTTTGTTTTTAAAATAATAGCCAACGACAGAAGTGCCGCTAAAAGCGTCAAAAAAAGTTTCTATTTCCTTTGGGGCGTTATCAAAAATCCACTTTACTAAACGTTCCTTGCTGCCGAGGTATTGCGTCTTTGGCAACTTATGGGTTTTAAACGCTTCCCCAAATAATGTTGTTTGTGCTTGTTGTGATAACAGCATAGCTACTTGATTAAACCATCCACCTCGACTTCTAACGCTTTGGCGATATTGATAAGCGTTTCGATAGTCGGGTTTTTATTAACCTGGTATTTCCCATATTAAACGCTTGGCTACAAAACCAAGCCTTCCAATTCCACAATTATATCAAAATCTTCGTGATTTTCAATCTTTACGTTTTTTTGTCCTTTTCGGCGATTTCTCGCCTAACTGCCTTAAAATTAACGAGTTATCCACCTTTCCCCGCCTGCGCGAGGACAAGTTTGCCCGTTTAATCTGCGGCATATCACACCTTATATGCCTAATATAACGCCTCATCTGCAACATATCACGCGTTATTTATGGCATATCACGCCTCATTTGCCTCAAAGCAAGCCGACTCCGCTACGGAGTTAACCGACTTTACGACGGAGTAAACAGGCAAATCGCCATTTTAAGGCCAAAAACACGCTTTTCGGCCTTTCCCCGCTATTCCTTTACTTTCCAATGCCACGATGTAAGCCGACAGGGCTGACCCTCTTTTTTCCCGGTATGGTGTCCCCAGAATTTCTAACCAGCCCTTACCATACTAATTTATCTTTGGGCCATTCCTCATCAAAACTTGAAAAGATAGCTGCATCCATTACGCAAGGAAAAATATCGCAAGCCTCACAAATTCTTTGGAAGCCAACCAAAACAAAATTATAATAATTCTTATCCGATAATGCCGTTGCTGATAATTTCAGGGGAAATCCGAAAGCAGTTAGCCACTTTGTAATTCTGCTGTCAACTGGAATTTCAAATTTTGTGAGACCAAGGGATTGTAATAAATTTCTGGACTGTTTGGGGCCAAAACCTTTCAGGTTGTCAATGATGAGTTCAGCGGATTTCCTTTCTGTTTCTGTCGTCTGATTTTTGGTCATATCTTCAACTATTTCATGTACGATTCCCCATCCGCCGTTTTCCAGCCATTTAAAGTTAAATTCAACCTCTTCGCCAATCGTTTTGCCTCTTCTCAAGCCTCCAAATTTCCTTATAGTTTCTTCTACAGTATTTTGAAGATCGTCAGATGCTTTACATTTTGAATAATTCAACAGGAACGGCTTTGTGCAAATAAACTTTGTCACAGAACTATTTGGGCCAGACCGCTGTTGAGTAGTAATCAAACATGAAATCATGGCTTCCCAAAAAAGTTCATTTGAAAATTGAGGAAGGGCCTTCTTAACATTTCGTTCAATACGATTTAAAACAAAGGCATTGGTTTTTTGAGCCTCGTAAAATGATTTAACCTTTTGAATATCGCTATGTTCGATTTGCCATAAAAGTTTCATAGTATTCCTTCTTTAAGGGCGTTTTTTTATAACTTGATTATGGACAACACAACCGTTTATTGCCTTAATTATCATTTTATTTATTCGTACAACAATGATTATACAGTCGGCATAAAACGTTTTACAGTACCACCATCACCGTATTACTCGGCGAACCATCGCCTGCTTTATTTATTGCTATAACGCGATACCTGCCTGTGCGTAACCGCGAGCAGACAGGTTCGATTTCAATTCCTTTCGGCTGGTCAACCCATGTCCCTATTTTTCAATCTAACCCACCAAATCCGTGCCATCCGCGTTCTATTCTTCTCACCACTGATCACTTCTTCATCCTCCCTCCCCCGCAATACGCAATACGACATACGCATCACCCTTCTCTACCACGGCCCGTCCAAAAAAACAAGGGAAATCTCCGTTTTTATCTGTTTTCTTTCCCGATTTCCCCATCCCCCCTCTTTCCCTCCCCAACCCCCTGACTTCTGACTTCTGTCCCTCCCCCCCCCCACCGGTCCGCCCTCTTTCCTTCCGTCTTCTGACCCTCCTCCCAGGTCTGCCCAAAACTCAAACCGCCCAACCTTCCGATTTTACATTTTACATTTTACATTTCTACCCCTCCCCCCAACTGGTCCGCCCTCTTTCTCCCTTCCAACTCCGCGATCCCAAGTGGTCCGCCCTCTTTCTCCCCCTCATTCACCCATCTACTCATCTACCCATTTACTCATTTACTTTTCATCAAAACATAGTACAAACATAGTGCAAACATAGTGCAAAGTGGGTACAAACATGGTGCAAACCACATCACTTTTCATCGGAATTCGTCGGAATTTCGCACTTTTTTCTTACCCATCTTGCCTAATCGTTATAATCGTTACGCAAAAATAAGCACTTACATCAATTCCAACAACGTAAAATAAGCACTTACATCAATAGGCGGAACCCAATGGTCTGTCATTTAATATGGGTACAAAATAGGTGGAAATCGCCTTAGACAGGGACTGCGAAACCATCCATAAATTTCAACTACCCCTGAAGGATTGATCGTTTCACACTACCGCGAAATCACACAATATTGAGTCGGCTATCGGCAGAGCTTCGCGTGTCAGGTGCAATCTGCCGTGCTCTACCGCCAGCAAACCCAGTTTTTGATACCGCCCGATCGGTTCGGCAAACATCTTTAGCACATCGAAACCTGTCCGCTGCCTGTACTCTTCTAAATCGATCCCCTTTATCCGTCGCAGCATCAGCACTGCCGTCTGGCACGCCGTGTCCGGCTCATCAGGCGTTTCGCACTCTCCTGACACATCTTTTCCCTGCTCTATCGCTTCGACATACACTCCCACATCAGCAACATTACTCGTCCGTCTGCCCTGCCAATAGGAACTTGCACCGGGACCTATCCCTATATAAGGCTCATTCGCCCAATAAACCAGATTATGCCTGCATTCAAATGATCGCCCATCGGCCTTCTTTGCAAAATTCGATATTTCATAGTGTTCGAACCCGGCTGCGATAAGTTGGTCAATTGCCAGCTCATACATCGCCCGATCAGTTTCCTCATCAGTCACGTCAATCTGATTCGCCTGCCGTCTTTTATATAACAGCGTACCTTTTTCATAAGTAAGGCTGTACGCCGAGATATGTTCCACGCCCAGTTCCATCGCCGCGGCCAGGTTTCTTTGCCATGACTGGAGCGTCGAACCAGGTATGGCGAAAATCAAATCCAGATTAATATTATCAAACCCCGCTCGCCGTGCCTGATGGACTACTTCAACAATTTTATGACCTTTGTAACCCCTTGCCAAAAACTCCAGTTCACGATCTTCGAAAGACTGCCCCCCCACCGACAGCCGATTAACTCCAAGACCGCACAATCGCTCTAACAAGTGCTCATCAATTTGGTCAGGGTTAACTTCCACCGTAAATTCACTGCCGACCCCTACTCGCTGCGTTATCTGCTCAAGCAACCGCAGCAGTCGGCCCCGGGGCAGACAGCTTGGACTGCCCCCACCGACATATACTGTCCGGGCGGGTCTTTGCAGATTATACCGATCCAATTCCGTGACCAGTGCCGCAAGTACCCGTCCTATATCATAGGCCCCCATCGGCTCGGAATAAAACCCACAATACGGACACTTACGATTACAGAACGGCACATGCACATATAACGCCAGGGGCTTAGGTTGTACCATCTCACATTTCACGGCGACCACAGTATGTGTTTTTGTCGGTTTTGTCAAGAGAGGTGGGAGCGTTGATCCGACACGAATACAAGGCTGTAACCAATCGCCTTTAAGCACTTACTTGAGCTTTCTCAAAACCACCGCTATGAAGGTGAATTCCCTCCTGTGCCACGCTGTGCAACGATCCGCACATTTTGGAATATCCCCATCTTCGTACAACTCAAATTCAAACCTGCCCGCCAATTCTATAATATCTTCAATATCTTTTTTACAAAGAATATTCCATGCTAACCCGTATTCGCCGGAATCGCCGCTAATATCGATTTTTTCCTGCCAGTAATCAGCCGTTACGAACAGCAGTCCGCCCGGCTTGAGAATGCGACTTGATTCAATCAGAAACTTTTCAAAATCGAGGCCATGCTCAATAACCGATACGCAAGTGGCCAAATCGAACGTTTTCTGTGGAAAGCGCGTTTGCGTTATGTCTCTTCTGTAAAGCTTGAATGGCCGGGTCAGGGTCCGGCCCCGCCACATCCGCAGAACCTGATTTATCCTGTCAGTAACCGCAGGTTTCAGATCCACTCCTGTGAGCTTTTGAAACCCCAATGCATATAAAAACTTCAGCGTATGAACTCCACTGCAACCCAGGTCAATAATCTTTGCCGTCCGTGGCAGCGGTTCGACAATATCGTATAACAGACGCAAATCCCAACACTTCTCCGCACTGCCGTGCCGTGGCAGGTCATTCAGGGCCAAAAATTTGTGAGCACTGCCAATTTCCTCCCAGTTTTGTAAGACTCGAATCACAGCGTCTTCCTATTGTTAATGTCTTCCTACACTATTGCCGATTTCTATATATATCGGACGTACCAACCGAATTGGTCAAAATAATCGCTCCAATCAACAGTTCATAACAGTTCCAGCAGTGTCCGCAGGAGTTCAAGTTCATCAATTGCGATGTCCGATAATATCAATGTCTTTCTTTGTTTGCGCGGCGATTTGAACCTGCATGTTCGTTTATTATCATTAACAGGTGTTCTGATGAAGGTTGCCATCTGCATTCCTACCGATCTCAATGGAAACGGAGGCGTTGAAAAGCACATTCTCAGGCTCGCCGAAGCCATGTGCCAACTTGGCGTGCACGTGGACGTATATGGCAAAACCCCGCCCTCATCTTCAGCAAGCACCGAACACTTTGTGCCTTTGGAGACAATCAGACATGAACAATATCACATTATTCACACTCACAGCGGTTTCCATGGACCACGGCTGCTCGCTATGCAAATGACCCGCCGTGCTCAACAGCGTTACGTCCACACCTTGCACACCGTATCATTGGACTATCTTTTCGCCTGCCGTGCATGGTGGAACTGGCGATGTTACTGGGCTACGTTCATCGAAGCCACATGGTCCCGATACGCCAACCACGTCATCGCCGTGAGCAACAGTATTCGAAACTGGGCTCTGAAATGCTTCGGTATCGACGACCAGAAAATATCGGTCATCACCAACGGCTATTCCCCTGTAAATCTGCCTCCTGAAAGTCGTACCCAAATACGCAGCCACCTGAACCTGGCGCCGGACGATATGGTCTTGCTGTTCGTTGGCCGCGGCTGCGACCCTGTCAAAGGTACCGCTGCCGTCACCACGACCATGAACCAACTATACGGGAAATACCCTCGCATTCGTCTTTTAGCCATTCCCGGCGCCGGTTTCGATTCAGATCCCTGGCTCTGTCCCACCGGGGCGGTCCCCCATCAGCAAATGCCCCACTATTACGCCGCCGCCGACATCTTTGTCAACGCGTCCCTGAGCGAAGGCATGCCCCTGACCATCGTCGAAGCCATGGCCGCCGGTTTACCTGTCGTCGCTTCCCCCGTCGGCGGCATCCCTGAGGTCATCACCCACAATCAGACCGGCCTGCTGCTCCGTCGGGACCGTAGTGACCTTACCAAACAACTTACCCGCCTGATAGAAAACGCCCCGCTGCGCAAAAAACTAGCCCAAAACGCCAAGACCGCCGTCCAAAACCTCACTTGGCAAAACCTCGCAAAAAAAACTATCAACGTTTATGAATCAATTCTCCGAAATTAGTCAGGCAGTCATGACTATTTGTATGATTAATTCCATTGCAAGCACTATTCAATGCGCGTAAACCCGATAAACACGTTGTTTCGGCTCTCAATTGGTTCCCGGCTGCCAGAGGTAGAGAAACTGCGGGCCACTGGAAGTGAGCCAATCGGGCAGTTCCACGTTGATCAGCGCCCCCACCTCAATATCACCTGATGCCGAGCCATAGATGTTAGGTTTATAGCCGATCGGCCGATGGTAGATGACCACCTTTGCGTTTTTCACCGCCGCCAGCCTTTTTGCCCAGGCAATCGCATCATTTGGATAACCAATCCGATCTATCAGCCCTTTCTCAAGCGCCTGCCCGGCCGTAAATACCCTGCCGTCAGCCAACTCCCCCAGCTTTTCCCGGCTCAATCCCCCCCTGCCGTTGCGTACCACTTCCAGAAACTGCTCATAGAATTGCGTGATAATTTTCTGCAGCACTTCCTGTTCTTCACTACTCAGGTCGCGCAGCGGTGAAGCCAAATCTTTCAGGCCGCCGCTTTTGATCGCAACCGCCTTGATACCCAGCTTATCCATAGTGCCGGCAAAGCTGACGGTCTGCATTATTGTGCCGATACTGCCGGTCACACTACTGGGCTGAGCTACGATCCCATCGCAGCCGCAAGCCAGGTAATACGCTCCGCTGGCCGCCACATCCAGCATACACGCCACCACCGGTTTTCCGCTTTGTCTTTTGAACTCCCGCAGCGAATGATACATCGCGTCGCTGGCCGCGACCGTACCGCCCGGCGAATTCAGACGCAGCACCACCGCCTTGACAAACCGGTCTTTCCGGGCCTTATCGAGCTTTTCGACAAACAAGCTTACCGGGTTATCCCCCGTCCGCAGTAAAGACGACCTTTGCTGATTGGCCATCAATCCATCCACATCAATAACTGCTATTTTATCGAAGACCAGCAATCCTTTATCGCGTTGGATTTGTCTTTCAGACAGTTTCTGATCCGCCGGCACCGGCCGAACCAAAAACGCACCCGGCCCACACCCCGTCCCCATCAACGCCACCAACGACATCACCACAACATTAACAATGTTCCTAACCATAACACCATCTTTCATAATCTATCCCCCTTAACAATATTGCTATTCCACTGCCTCAACGCCCCACCGACTCACTGACTTATCGTTTGTACGTACTGCATACGCAGTTCATGCAGTGTCATCGCCATCGCCTTATTTTCGTCATCGGTAAGATTCCCCTTGGTTTTATCTTCCAACACCTGTATCAGGTCGATATGATGCTTGGCCAAATCCATATTCACCATGCTTTGATCTTTCTCGCCGAGTTTATCGCTGAGTCTGCCCATATACAGCAGTGCCTGCAGCGCCAGCGAGTTGATCAACACCATAAAATTAGCCGGCGGCAGTTGTTCCATCGGACCGACCCTTTGGGCGTTATCTGGTTGAGCGGCCTGGTTTTTCTGTTGTTCTTTTTCGCCGAGTTTTTCCTTTTCCTTCTTCGCCTGCACCTTCCAGTCATCATCCGCAATTATTTTTGGTTTTTCTTCTTCGTTACCCATCGCACCACCTTTCTCTTAAACACTTTTTGTTCCACGTTCTACGGTTCTCGCTTTGCGTTCAACATTCTTCATCGCCGCCGCTACCAGCCCTATGAACAGTTCCTGCGGGCGCAACGGCCGGCTCGTCATGCACGGATGCGCCTGCGTTCCGATGAAATACGGATGCGTCGGCAATTCCAATATCTGCATGATCGGTTCGCCCGGCGCCTTACCGGAAAAGACCAATCCATGTTTGGTCAGCGTATCGATATACTTCGGATCGACCTCCAGCCGATGGCGAAACCGCATACGCACCTTGTCTTTTCTACCGAAAAGCCGCCAGGCCATCGTATCGCTCGTCAGTTCCACATCTTTGCCGCCCAAACGCATATTCCCACCCAGCCCCTGAATACCCCTTTGTTCGGGCAATATATCTATCACCGCATGTTCACAGCCCGGCGAAATCTCCCTGCTGCCCGCGTCTTTTATCCCACATACATTTCTGGCAAACTCTACCACTGCCATCTGAAAACCAAGACATATCCCCAAATACGGAATCTTATTCTCCCGCACATATTTTACGCAGCTTATTTTACCTTCCGAACCTCGCGATCCGAAACCGCCGGGCACGATTATACCATCCACCTGCGACAGTTTCTGTGCCACATTTGCCTCAGTAATGCCGGTGGTATCGATCCAGTCAATCTTTACGTTTGTCCCCAGATGCGTACCGCTGTTTTCCAAAGCGTGAATAATGCTGGCATAGCTATCCCGCACCGAGGTATATTTACCCGTAATCCCGATAGTAACCTCCTGCTCAGCCGAGCTCAGTCGGTCGGTAAAATCGCACCATTCCAGCCACGCTTGTCTTTCGTGACGCAAGTTCACCCGCTCCTCCAGCTTCAACAGTCGAATCACCTCAAAATCGTACCCCAGATCGCGCAGCATACTGGGTATGACATATATACTCTCGCAATCGTGCATACTGAAAACACGTTCCAGCGGTACGTTGGTATATTGGGCGATCTTCTGCCTGACCTTATCGGTCACCGGGTTGCCTGCCCGACACGCGATAATATGAGGCTGCACTCCCATCTCCATCAATCGCTTGATACCCAACTGCGCCGCTTTCGATTTCTGTTCTCCCAGCGTCTTCGGCTCCAGCACCTGCGTCAGCGCCACAAAACACACCGAGTTCGGTCCCTCTTCATAAGCCAATTCTCTCATTGCTTCGATATAGTACGCGTTTTCCACATCACCCACCGTACCGCCGATCTCAACAAACACCACATCCACTTCGCTGGCCACCGCCAGTTCACGCAAACGCAATTTCACCTCACCAGTCACATGCGGTATCATCTGCACGTCCCGACCCAGATAATCCCCATGCCGTTCTTTTTCCAGAACACGCGTAAATATCTGACCGCTGGTCGTAAAATTAGCCCGGCTCAAATCCATATCCAGCATCCGTTCGTACGTACCAAGGTCCATATCGCATTCCATACCGTCATCCAGCACAAACACCTCACCGTGCCGAAACGGATTGAGCGTACCCGAATCGATATTGAGATATCCTTCCAGCTTGATCGGGGAGACCGCCAGCCCCTTATCCTGCAGCAATTTTGCCAGACTCGAAGAGAATATCCCCTTACCCAGTCCGCTCATCACCGTCCCCATTATCACCACGTATTTGCACCGGCCCCGAATATAACCATCCGGCATCGGCGTATAAAACTCCGTTTCATCCGAAACGTTACTCACGCTATTCAATAATTCTTCGCTACTCAATTCGAAATCCCTTTCTTTTGGCTCTCGCCTGTTGTCGGATGGGACTTTGTTTCCTAATCCACCTTAGGAGGAACCCATTCATGCGCACCAGTGCCACTGCCGATAGTTGGAAATGCCGATATCCGCAGCCGCGCGCACCCCATCGGAATAAGAGTCACCATCTCCACCGGCTCATTGGAAATCGCCGGGCTTTCCTGCAGCGATCCCACCAGCCCCAGGTGATCCTTTTCCCATCCTGGTATTTTCTTCGCCCGCACCTCCAGTTCAATCGGCGCCGCACTCACATCAAACGGCTGATCATCCCTGGGCCATTCCTTTGGCGTTACCTTAAACTGCGCCTTCGGCTCTCGGTCATCCAGCACCAACCCGTAATTCCATGCCGAGGCCGGATGAATCTCCCACGCCGGCCACTTATCCGTATCCGTTCCCATCGCCCGCACATGTTTCTCCCCGATCTTCAGCGAATACGTCAACGGTCCACGGTTCACTGACACACCATTCTTGTTCTTTTTCCACGTGGTCAGCGTAACCTCCATTGGCAGCACAATCAGCACCTTATCGCCATCCGTCCATTCACGATCGATCATGATGTACGAACGCCCCTTGCCGCCCACGTCTATCGCCCTGCCGTTAATGGACACACGCTGAGCCTCGCACCACCCCGGCACACGCAAATACAGTGGAAACCGCACTACCTTGCCAGTCGCAATTTCCAACTCTATCTTTTCCTCGAATGGATACTTTGTCTTCTCGGTAATCGTCACCGTCGTACCATCTCCAACCTTCGCCTTCACCTTACACGGCGCATACAGCACCGCCGCAAGCCCATTGCCCGGCGTCGCCAGCCACAGATGCTCCGCATACCGCGGCCACGCATGACCAACATTATGTTGACAACACCGATGATAATGCGGATTGAACAGCAGCATCGCTCCATCGTTCTCGAAACCAGGTGACTTGCTATGGCGATCACACAAAATCATATTCGGAGCCGTCAGATAATGCAGCGCCTTCAGATCGGCCGTCATCGACGCCGGAAGCGAATTAAACGTAACATCCTCACACCGGTCCAGCCACAGCGGATCACCTGTAATCTTTGTCAACATCTCAAACGACAGCATATACTCAGCCATCGTGCATGTCTCCGCAGCCTGCCGCGGGCCAACATATCCCGCACGGCAGTTCTCATCCGCACCGAACATCCCACCCGGTACCTGCCCGTACATCCCCATCACTTTCTGATAATTCCGCTCACTGGCGATCAGATGAATATCCTCTTTCGACTGCTGATAAAACACCGTCGGCCCACGAAAACACTGAGAGATATTCACACCATGCCAGTTCGCCACGTCCGCCGTCCAATTCGCCGTATTGCGATGCACCTTCTCGGCCACTTCCAGCAAAAACTCCTCGCCGGTACGATTATACAGCCAATATATGCTCGCCAGATTATCACTTGCACGCTGCTGCTGCCAGAACGGCTCAAGGAATATATCATCCGGCACCGTCAATTCCCACCGGAAATACTTGCTCATCATCGCAAGCACTCTTTTGTCACCACACCACTCATAATAAGATTGCAGGCAGTTCAGCACAATCATGTTCGGCCACACGTCCGGCTTTTCCTGATATTCAGCACGCTCACCTCCCGGCCCATGCGCACCACGCAGATTCGCACGCGGCCCGAAATACCCATCCTCACGCTGCGAACCCAGAAAACCTTCGATCCATATCTTCGCTTCCTTGATAATCCGCTCATTCCCAAGGATATATCCCAAATCGCCGAACCCTTTCAGCCAGTAAGGCATCTCCTCCCATGGAAAATCCCCCACTCCTTCAGAACTCAACCACGCGTTATTCTCCTTCTTCAGAAACTTGCTGATCTCCGTTAGATGCCCGGTAAACCCATCCGCCTCCAGTTCCAACTGTTTTCTCACCCATCCTTGCGGTTCAATCGCCCCGATCGGCAACTTTACAAAAGGACTCGCCAGCAACGGCTCTCGGTTCCCCACATAATAATCATTCCCACCACTCACATCCGGCTTCTCTACCAACTTAACAACCTCTCCCGCGCCCATCGCACTATGCACCATCCCCACCAAAACCAACACCACCGTCAACGCGGTCCACTTACTCATCATTGTTTCCTATGTTAAAACTTCTTTAATTTCGTGATTTTACCATTCCAGCGAGCGACCAACGGGAGCGGTCCTTTGCTAATCATCTGGAACATAAAAAGTGGCCATGCCACCTCCATAGCCACAAAAAGTGGCGATACCTAAATTCATCTGCGATTTCACTTATTCACTTTCCACTCTAATATCCCGCCTGAAAAACCCTTCTGCAACTCAACCTCTATTCGCAGTCCATCTGTTTCGACCGCATCAAACGTCACACGGTTGTACTTATCTTTTCCTACGCTGTACCCGCTGGCGCCGGCGACCGGCTTCCATTGATCAGAGTCTTTGTACATCAACCGCCAACTCTCCGGCGTCCTGCAACCACCGCCCGGCCCGTCGTCAAACCAATATACCGAAGACGACGACACCTTCGTCACATCCCTGAGATCATACTGCACCCATTCCTTGCCGCCGCGATGATCCCACCATGTAAACCGCGGTACGTTGTTATCATTGGAATTCTCCGGCTCAATCTGATCGTTAATCGCCTCGACAGAATCACTGCCCCAACAGTGAGATGCGCTCACCTCGGATCGGCTGGCAATCGTCGGTTCAGGCATCACCGGCACATATTCAGCTTCTCGCGGCAGCCACACTATCATCTTTCCCGTTTGCCGATTGTTCCAACTGTAATATGGGACCGCCGAAATATCTTTAGATATGAACCTGCCGTCATCTCCACTGCGAACCATCGCCTTGCCTTTGACGACCACAACCCCACCCAGCAGATCACCACGATATTCGCTGGTCAACTGACCCTCATCAGGCAAACAAATATACCGCAAATTGTCGCCATTGTCAGCTTCTTCCAGGCAGTACACAATCGGCCCACGCTGCAGCGCCACCCGCCCGACGTCCGCTTCCACCTTCGCATGGGCCGCAACCCGCCGTATCGGCATGGGAATGTCAAGCTCAACCACATCACCTTTCTTCCATTTGCGATGCAGCCTGACATATCCCTTATGAATATCCAACTCACTCATAGTCTTTCCATTAACCTTCAACTGCGCCGCCGACCTGCTTGTATCGATTCCATCCGCAAACCGATATAGATCGTTCGGTACCGCCGCCCCCCTGCTCCAGCCCGGAATCCGCAAATTTACCGCAAATTGTTTCGCCTCTCCAGGCTCCACAATCAATTTTATCTTCCCATCCCACGGATAGCGAGTCTCTTGTGTCAGCTTAACCGTGTTGTTTCCTATGGCCACCTTACCTGTGCTGCCAACATACAGGTTCACATAAACACCATCATCATCCACCGCATAAATATAACCACCAACCGAACCCACAAACCGAACGATATTGCTCGGACAACACGAGCAACCGAACCAGGCTGTCCGCTCATGAGTTCCCTTGTCGGATTCCAGCAGATTCACATAGAAAAACTTCTCACCATCAAGCGAAACCCCTGACATCAACCCGTTGTACAGCACCCGCTCAAACACATCGAAATAGCTTGCGTCTCCGTGCAGCAAATTCAAACGATGGCTCCAAAGCGCCATTCCTACCGACGCGCACGTCTCCGCGTACGACTTCGCGTTAGGCAGTTCATAATCCTTACTGAACCCTTCACCGCAATCGGCCACCCCGATCCCTCCGGTAATATACATCTTGTGGGCCGCCACGCTATCCCACAAGCGATCCATCGCCTTAATGTAACCTTCATCGCCCGTTATCCCCGCCATATCCGCCACTCCCGAATACAGATACATCGCACGCACCGCATGGCCGACAATCTCACTCTGCTCACGCACCGGCTTATGATCCTGAAAATGTGGACCGAAAAGTTTCCTGCCATTTGCATTGCCACGCTCATCCAGAAAAAATTGCGACAGTTTCAGATAACGCTCCTCACCCGTCACCCGCGCCAGCTTCACCAGCGCCAGTTCAATCTCCTCATGGCCAGGAACACCGCGTTTCCCATTCGGACCAAATACAGAATCGATATGATCGGCCAAACGAGCCGCCACGTTCAGAAAAGTCTTTTTCCCTGTGGCACGATAATGAGCCACCGCCCCTTCAAACAGGTGTCCTGCACAATACAACTCATGCTCATTTTGCAAATCCCGCCAACGTTGTTTGACATCATTCTTCAGCTTGAGGGTATTGAATGTGAAAAGATATCCATCATCCTGTTGAGCGGAAGCAATTTTATGGATAATTTCGTCAAGCTTTGCGTCAAGAACCGGGTCTTCCTGATTATGCAGGCAATACGCCGCTCCCTCAATAACCTTGTAAACATCCGAATCATTGAAATATATTCCTTCGAACTCCCCTTCCATCAGCCCACCAGCCTTCGCAAAATTACTGATTCGGCCGGTTTCCTCACACTTCTTGATAGAATGCCAAACCGTCTTGACACGGTTCGTCTCAACACGCGGACTCCAAAACTCATCCGTAATCTTCACGTCCGTAAAGGCCACCGATTGCAGCTTCTGATACCTGGCATCCATCCCCCCCGCCGCATCTGCCGACGCACTTGCCACTACATTTGCGGCCATGGCCAAAATCACACCACCGATAACTATTCTTCTTACTCGTACCATTATAATCACCTTACATTTTTTCAACGCGATTTGTAGCGTTTGACAAACTTCGAATACTGTTCAGATGTATCTATACCCTCTGCGCTGCGATCTACCTGGCCCACAGCAATCACTATTCCGTTTTCCAGAGCACGCAACTGCTCTAGTTTTTCCGCCTTCTCCAACGGCGTTGGCTCCAACTTACTGAGCCGAGCCAGCACCTCCCTGCGATACGCATATACCCCTAAATGCTTCCGGTATAATGGTTTATTGTCCTTCTCATCCCGCTGATACGGTATAGGCCAGCGAGAAAAATACAGCGCATGCCCATTGCGATCCACCACCACTTTTACCACATTGGGATTATTAACATCCTCATCCTCGCCCGGCGGGAACGGGGCCGCCAATGTCGCCATATCCGCCCGGTCGTCTCCGCGCAACAATTCTATCATTTGATCAATGCTCTCAGGTTCAATCTCCGGTTCATCCCCCTGCACGTTAACTATAATATCAGCTTCCAGACTCCCGGCTACCTCCGCAATGCGGTCTGTACCGCTGATATGGTCGGTTCTGGTCATCCGCCAGGGTGCGCCAAACTCATCAGATGCCTGACCGATCCGCCGGTCATCCGTGGCTATCAAGACCCGATCCACCAGCCCAGCCTGACAGACCTGTTCGTAAACATGTTCTATTAAATACTTTCCTGTTTCTTTAGCGAGAAGCTTCCCTGGGAAACGACTTGACGCATATCTGGCTGGAATTACCGCAACTACATTCACGTAACCACCTGTTGCTTACAGGGTTAATGTTAATTAACCAACTGCACGGGAATAATAACAAAACGCCGCCAAACTGTCAAAACTATTATCAACACCCGGCCACATTTGAGGTGACCTCGAACGATTCTGCCGAGTAACCCAAATCATTACGGCGGTATCGAATAGGCCAGTTTTAACACCTGTGCCGTTCAGGTAAATCTTTGTGGTTTTTACGCAACAAAGGCCATTTTGAACACAACGTGCGCACTTTCTTTATAACTGCTTATATCATACAGCATTACGAACATTGCTGCCCGGGCAATGTTGCGAATTGGCAACGACCGGTAATGTAGTATGGCAAAGACGCCTTGATAGTTATATTCCTATATTTCGAGCCATGCCAATATGTTATAGGTACTTATCTATATTATATGGCAGTACCTGCCTTTTTTGGCATTGCCTTTGCGCAAAATAATCTTATTGTTGAGCTTTTTGCTATATATTCGGGTAGCCGTCCCGGACCAGACAAAGATTGCAAGGTTGATCGGCCTCAAGAGAGCTTTACTACGATGGAAACTTCGACTGCAAGAAATCCCAGGCCCGAACCAGGTCCCCAAGAGGACAGAAGGGCTCATCGCCGGCTAGATATTCGCCTGCCAGTGACCTTTCACCGTGTGGGTAGAGCCATATCCAACATTAACATTAGCCGATCTACAACTATAAATGTAAGTACGGGCGGTGTTTACTTCGAAACGAACCGTAGCGATATTGAAGTCGGGGATCGCCTGGCTCTATCGTTTGAAATCGATCCGCACGATCAGCGTTTTCCCCCCAACGGGACGATAACAACGGTAGCTGAAGTGGTTCGCCTGGAACCTCTGGAAAACCAATCTGTCCTGAATGATATGCCCTTAATGCGTTATGGCCTCGCAGTTAAGTTCAGACAGCCACTGAAGTTATCGTTATAACGAATGCTCTACTTGGAAGCGGCGGAGTTGGCATTTGCAACATTTTTGCGACAGAATTGACTCCAACGCCGGTCACAGAGAACGTCACAAGGGCTTGGGGGCGTGTCGATACGCATCTCTATCAAGCGCAAAAGTGGCGATGGTTATGCCTGAATATGCCGTAAACAACACCACTACTTAACCGCAACAGGAAAATGTCCAATTCACACCCAACCAATACACCCCTACACTCCCAAATTCTGCATGGAAACCAAGCAGCACCAATAAGTTACGTCATTTGCTGAAAAATAATAAAAAAAAACTTGCAAAAAAAATGTGATTTGTTATCATTGCAGTTAGCTGGTTGTTTCTTATGCTGGCGGAGGCGTATATGATCAGGATCGAATCCGGCACAAAGTTTTCTGAGTTGCCTGTCGTCGCGGGTCGAATGGGGTGTTGTCTAACAGTAAGC
>Ga0209705_10000111_pt1 | contig 41306 bp, 45 predicted proteins | sample PPLLaktember2015_5_FD_187262 | JGI IMG/M metagenome (GOLD analysis project Ga0209705, IMG submission 187262) | Freshwater sediment microbial communities from Prairie Pothole Lake near Jamestown, North Dakota, USA - PPLs Lake P8 Core (1) Depth... | ecosystem: Environmental > Aquatic > Freshwater... | reverse complement strand
TAGCGGGGGGGCATTGACGCGTGCTAGACTTTTTCGGCTTCGAACCCATCACTACTAAATAGGAGAAAGCCATGGGTGCGATCTTCCAGTCCCTCGGACGCACGATCGTCGCGGGCGTCGTCATCCTCCTCGTCATCATGGCCATCGCCGGCAGCTTCGCCAAGACCGGCGACATGAACTGGTGGCGCTTCTTCATGCGCTGGCTGCACGTGCTCTCGGGCGTGATGTGGATCGGCCTGCTCTGGTACTTCAACTTCGTCCAGACGCCGTCCATGCCCAAGATCCCGGACGAGCAGAAGCCCGCGGTGAGCAAGGTGATCGCGCCGGCGGCGCTCTTCTGGTTCCGCTGGGCGGCGATGTCGACCATCGTAACCGGCCTGCTGCTCGCCTGGATGAACGGCTACATCGGCGCCGCGCTGAGCCTGAAGCCGCCGTTCACGGCCATCGGCTGGGGCATGTACTTCGGCATCATCATGTGGTTCAACGTCTGGTTCATCATCTGGCCGAAGCAGAAGAAGGCGCTCGGGATCGTGCAGGCCTCGCCCGAGGAAAAAGCCGCCGCGGCGCGCATGGCGGGCATGACCTCGCGCTTCAACACCATGCTGTCGATCCCGATGCTCTACCTGATGGTGGCGCAGCAGAACGGCGGGCTGTAGGTACCCTATCGCCCGGGGATGCCGCCCAGTCGCATCCCCGGCTTGATGCCGCGCGCGGCGAACCAGCCGCGGTTCATCTCGAGCGCGTAGCGCGCCGGCCGGGCGGCGCAGTGCGCCTGCTCGCTGTGGGGCGTCATGTCGGCGATGTTGATGATGCCGCCGCCGTCGTCCAGGAAGGCGACCGACAGCGGGACGAGGGTGTTCTTCATCCACATGCAGTGCGCCGCGGGCTCGTCGAAGACGAACAGCATGCCGGCGTTCGGCGCGAGCGCTTCGCGGTGCATGAGGCCGCGCGAGCGCGAGGCGTAGTCGCCGGCGACCTCGGCGCGGATCAGGTACATGCCCGCCTTCAGCTCCACCGTGGGCAGCTGCGCGAGCGCCGCGGCGCCGTAGAGCAGCGCCGCAAATAAAAAAGGCAGGGACGCGCCCTGCCTTTTTGCCCTTGCGGACGACGTTACTTGCCGTCTCCCGCCTTCGCCTTGGCCTTGGCCTTCGCCTTCGCCTTCGCCGGCTTCTTGGCCTTGTCGTCCTTCATGGCCTTCTTTTCCATCGGATCCGCTTTCTTGTCCTGCGCGAACGCGGACACGCTGGCCGCGGCGAATACCGCCGCGAACAGCACTGCGAGCAGCTGCTTCATCGAAATCCCCTTCTCTAGAGTGGTTTGGGTGAGACCAGGCTGCTTCCTCCCGGTCTCCCACCCTTAACGCGCCTTGCGCCGCCCGGTTGACCATCGCCCTAAACGATTGAAATAAAATATAATCGCTGCCTTTTCCCGGCAGCCAATCCCACCAACCCACCCCCGCAGGAGCTTGCGATTTCCATGGCCTATCAGCACATCAAGGTGCCCTCCGGCGGCGACAAGATCCGCGTCAACAAGGATTTCTCGCTCGCCGTGCCCGACAACCCGATCATCCCCTACATCGAAGGCGACGGCACCGGCGTCGACATCACCCCTGTCATGCTCAGGGTGGTCGATGCGGCCGTCAAGAAGGCCTACGGCGGCAAGCGCAGAATCGTGTGGATGGAGATGTATGCCGGCGAGAAGTCCTGCCGCATCTACGGCGAGAACGTCTGGCTGCCGGAGGAGACGCTCGCGGCGTCCAAGGAGTATGTGGTGTCCATCAAGGGGCCGCTCACCACGCCCGTCGGCGGCGGCATCCGCTCGATCAACGTGGCGTTGCGCCAGGAGCTCGACCTGTACGTGTGCCTGCGCCCGGTGCGCTGGTTCAAGGGCGTGCCCTCGCCGCTGAAGGACCCCTCCAAGGTGGACATGGTGATCTTCCGCGAGAACGCCGAGGACATCTACGCCGGCATCGAGTGGCCGGCGCACTCGGCCGAGGCGAAGAAGGTCATCGACTTCCTGATCAAGGAGATGAAGGTCAAGAAGATCCGCTTCCCCGGCTCGTCGGCGATCGGCATCAAGCCGGTCTCGATCGAGGGCTCGGAGCGCCTCATCCGCCGCGCCTACCAGTATGCGATCGACAACAAGCGCAAGTCGGTGACGCTGGTGCACAAGGGCAACATCCAGAAGTTCACCGAAGGCGGCTTCCGCGACTGGGGCTATGCCCTGGCGGTGAAGGAGTTCGGCGCCCAGCCGATTGATGGAGGGCCCTGGCACTCTTTCAAGAATCCGAAAGGCGGGCCGGACATCGTCGTGAAGGACGTGATCACCGACGCCATGCTGCAGCAGATCCTGCTGCGGCCGGCGGAGTACGACGTGCTCGCCACCACCAACCTCAACGGCGACTACATCTCGGACGCCCTCGCCGCCGAGGTCGGCGGCATCGGCATCGCGCCGGGCGCCAACCTGAGCGACACCGTGGCGATGTTCGAAGCCACCCACGGCACGGCGCCCAAGTACGCCGGCAAGGACTACGTCAACCCGGGCTCGGAGATCCTTTCGGCGGAGATGATGCTGCGCCACATGGGCTGGGTCGAGGCGGCCGACGCCATCGTCAACTCCATGGAAAGAGCCATTGCCGACAAGATCGTCACCTACGACTTCGCCCGGCAGATGGCGGGCGCGAAGCAGGTGTCGTGCTCAGGCTTCGGCCAGGCGATGATCGAGCGGATGTAGGAACAAAAAAAGGCCGCCTGCGGCGGCCTTTCTTCTTCTTTTGAGCGGTTCCGCGGTCAGACCTTCTGGATGTTCGAGGCCTGCTTCCCCTTGGGCCCTTGCACGACGTCGAAGCTGACTTTCTGGCCTTCCTTCAGCGTCTTGAATCCGGACATGTTGATCGCCGAGAAGTGGGCGAACAAGTCCTCGCTGCCGTCATCCGGGGTGATGAAGCCGTAGCCTTTCGCGTCGTTGAACCACTTCACGGTGCCTGTTGCCATGCGCTCTCCCTTGTTGCCTTGGTTGTTGATCGAGCTACCGGGCTTTGTGACCGGAGCCATGCCTGAACTCCACGACCCCGCCGCCCCGATTGCAACCTGATGGCGAAACAGACAGCCTGAATCCAAACACAGCCCGCCTTTTACGCGCCCCTCCGGGGCCCGTCAAGGGCCGTGCCCGTGGCTGTTGCTTGCGCGCAAGACCGTGATAAAGCACCGGAAACCGGCTTCCGCCGCGCTTGCGGCGCGTTTGCGCCGCCCCCCCACATTGATTACGATAGGCTCGGGAACCGGGCAAGCGGGACCGGGTCAGATTTTTGCGGGGGGCACGGCGCGTAGCAGCGGCATGGCGCAGTTCAAGGACGACACCTTACTGGAGGCGCAGCGGGCCAAGCTCAAGCCTCCGCCGATGTTCAAGGTCATGCTGCTCAATGACGACTACACGCCCATGGAATTCGTCGTCATCGTGCTACAGAAGTTCTTCAGCATGACCCGGGAGAGAGCCACCCAGGTGATGCTGAAGGTCCACCGCGAGGGAATCGGCGTGTGCGGGGTGTATCCGCGCGATGTGGCTGCTACCAAGGTGCAGCAAGTCGCGGCATACTCTCGGAAGCACCAGCACCCGCTGCAGTGCGTGATGGAAGAAACATAGCGGCAGGAGGCAACGTAGCAAGATGATCGCGCAGGAACTCGAAGTCAGCCTCCACATGGCGTTCGTGGAAGCCCGCCAGAAGCGCCACGAATTCATCACCGTGGAGCACCTGCTGCTCGCGCTGCTGGACAACCCCACGGCCGCCGAGGTGCTGCGCGCCTGCGGCGCGAACATGGACGAGCTGCGCAAGAGCCTGACGCAGCACATCGCCGAGCAGACGCCGCGCATCGCCGCCGACCGCGAAGTCGACACCCAGCCGACGCTGGGCTTCCAGCGCGTCATCCAGCGCGCCATCCTGCACGTGCAGTCTTCGGGCAAGAAGGAGGTCACCGGCGCCAACGTGCTGGTCGCCATCTTCGGCGAGAAGGACTCGCACGCCGTGTACTTCCTCCAGCAGCAGGGCATCGCGCGGCTGGACGTGGTGAACTACATCTCGCACGGCATCACCAAGACCCCGCAGGCGCACCAGGGCAAAGCCGACCAGGAGGCCGACCAGGAAGGCCAGGCCGAGACCTCCAACAGCCCGCTCGACAACTACACGCAGAACCTCAACGGTCTCGCGCTCGCCGGCAAGATCGACCCGCTCATCGGCCGCGACAAGGAGCTCGAGCGCGTAGTGCAGACGCTGTGCCGCCGCCGCAAGAACAACCCGCTGCTCGTCGGCGAGGCCGGCGTGGGCAAGACCGCCATCGCCGAGGGCCTGGCGCGCCGCATCGTCGAGGGCAACGTGCCCGACCTCCTCGCGAAATGCACCGTCTACGCGCTCGACATGGGCGCGCTGCTCGCCGGCACGAAGTACCGCGGCGACTTCGAGCAGCGCCTGAAGGCGGTGCTCAAGCAGCTGGTCGACAACCCGAACGCCATCCTGTTCATCGACGAGATTCATACGGTGATCGGCGCCGGCGCCGCCTCCGGCGGCACGCTCGACGCCTCGAACCTGCTCAAGCCGGTGCTCTCCACCGGCCAGCTGAAGTGCATCGGCGCCACGACCTACAACGAGTATCGCGGCGTGTTCGAGAAGGACCACGCGCTGTCGCGGCGCTTCCAGAAGATCGACGTGATCGAGCCGTCGGTGGACGAGACGGTGGAGATCCTGAAGGGCCTGAAGACCCGCTTCGAGGCCCACCACAGCGTCAAGTACACCGCCAACGCGCTGACCACGGCGGCCGAGCTCTCGGCGCGCTACATCAACGACCGGCACCTGCCCGACAAGGCGATCGACGTGATCGACGAGGCGGGCGCCGCGCAGCGCATCGCGCCCAAGGCGAAGCAGAAGAAGATCATCGGCAAGACCGAGATCGAGGAAATCATCGCCAAGATCGCGCGCATCCCGCCGCGCAGTGTCTCGACGGATGATCGCAGCGCCCTTGCGAATTTGGATAGGGATTTGAAAGCGGTTGTCTTCGGCCAGGACCAGGCGATCGACGCGCTCGCCTCGGCGATCAAGATGGCGCGCTCGGGCCTGGGCAATCCGCAGAAGCCGATCGGCTGCTTCCTCTTCTCCGGGCCCACCGGCGTCGGCAAGACCGAGGTCGCCCGCCAGCTCGCCTACTGCATGGGCATCGAGCTGCTGCGCTTCGACATGTCGGAGTACATGGAGCGCCATGCCGTGTCGCGCCTCATCGGCGCGCCGCCGGGATACGTCGGCTTCGAGCAGGGCGGCCTGCTCACCGAGGGCATCACCAAGAAGCCGTACTCGGTGCTGCTGCTCGACGAGATCGAGAAGGCGCACCCGGACATCTACAACGTGCTGCTGCAGGTCATGGACCACGGCACGCTGACCGACAACAACGGCCGCAAGGCCGACTTCCGCAACGTCGTCATCGTCATGACCACCAACGCCGGCGCCGAGTCCCTCGCCCGCACGCAGATGGGCTTCACGCCCTCGGTGAAGATGGGCGACGAGATGGAAGCGATCAAGCGGATGTTCTCGCCGGAGTTCAGGAACCGCCTCGACGCCATCATCTCGTTCCGGGCGCTCGACCACCAGATCATCATGCGCGTGGTCGAGAAGTTCCTCATGCAGCTCGAAGAGCAGCTGCACGAGAAGAAGGTGGAAGCGCACTTTACCGCCGAGCTGAAGGAGCACCTGGCGAAAAAGGGCTTCGACCCGCTCATGGGCGCGCGGCCGATGGCGCGGCTCATCCAGGACACCATCCGCCGCGCGCTGGCCGACGAGCTGCTCTTCGGCAAGCTGCAGCACGGCGGCAAGGTGACCATCGACGTGGGCGAGGAGGAGAAGATCCAGCTGAAGTTCGAGGAAGAGGCGGCGCCGGTCGCCTAACTCCCCCGGGTATCAGTAGCGAAGGCCGCCTTGCGCGGCCTTTTTTATGGGGGCAGCGAATGAAGTAATTCTCAGCACCGCTGCTTGACGCCGCGTGCAGCGCGGCGGAGACTTTTCCCCGCCGTCACATCAGAGGGGGACCAATGAAATTCACGATCATCGCGAGCGCCGCGCTCTTGGCGCTTCCGTTGAGCGCCTTTGCGCAGGACATGGCTGCGGCCCGCAGCCTGGCTGCCACCTGCGCCAACTGCCACGGCACGAACGGACGCAGCGTCGCCGGCATGGAGCCGCTTGCCGGCATGCCGAAATCCGAGATGGTGCGCAAGCTCGGCGAGTTCCGCGCCGGCGCGAAGCCGGCGACGGTGATGCACCAGCTCGCCAAGGGCTATACCGAGCAGCAGATCGACCTGATCGCCGGCTACTTCGCCGCGCAGAAGAGGTGACCATGGACCGCAACAGACGGCAGCTCCTGAAGCTTGCGGGCGCGGCGGGCGCCCTTTCCCTCGCCGGCTGCGCCGGCATGGGCGGCGGCGCGCCCAAGGCGCGCGTGGTCGTGGTCGGCGGCGGCTACGGCGGCGCAACGGCCGCCAAGTACCTGCGCCTGTGGGATCCGGCCATCGAGGTGGTGATGGTCGAGCGCGAGAGCGTGTTCACCTCGTGCCCGATGTCGAACCTGGTGATCGGCGGCAACCGCTCGATCGACGAGATCCGCCGCGGCTACGACGGCCTGCGCCGCCATGGCGTGCAGGTGGTGAACGACGAAGTCACCGCGGTGGACAACGCGAAGAAGACCGTGACGCTCGCGCGCGGGGGCACGCTCGCCTACGACCGCCTGATCGTATCGCCCGGCGTCGATTTCAACTTCAGCGAAATCGAGGGCTACCAGGCCGCCCAGGACCGCATGCCGCACGCCTGGAAGGCGGGCGCGCAGACACTCGCCCTGCGCCGGCAGCTCGAGGGCATGCGGGATGGCGGCGTCTACGTGCTCTCCATCCCGCTCGCGCCGTATCGCTGCCCGCCGGGACCCTACGAGCGCATGTCGCAGGTCGCGCACTACTTCAAGCGCGCGAAGCCACGCTCGAAGGTGCTGGTGCTCGACGCGAATCCCGATGTGACTTCCAAGGGGCCGCTCTTCAAGCGTGCCTGGCAGGAGCTCTACCCCGGCATGATCGAGTACCGGGGCAACTCGAAGGTGGTCGCCGTCGACGGCGGCGCGATGGCGGTGCGCACCGACTTCGACACCGTCAGGGGCGACGTGCTCAACGTGGTGCCGCCTCAGCGCGCCGGCGATATCGCCGTCAAGGCCGGGCTGATCACGCACAACAACCGCTGGTGCGACGTGGACTGGCGCACCTGCGAGTCGAAGGCCGTGAAAGGCATCCACGTCCTCGGCGATTCGACGTTGTCGGCGCCGGGCATGCCGAAGTCCGGCCACATAACCAACCAGCAGGCCAAGGTGTGCGCCGCGGCGATCATCGCGCTCCTCGGCGGCAGCGAGCCCAATCCCCAGCCGGTGATGACCAATACCTGCTACAGCTTCGTGTCGGACAAGGAAGTCATCCACGTCGCATCCGTGCACCAGTGGGATGCGGCGCAAGGGACCGTCCTCCCGGTCAAGGGAGCCGGCGGGGTATCGGCGCAGCGCAACGAGCTGGAAGGCAAGTACGGCTGGGCTTGGGGGCAGAACATCTGGGCCGACATGCTCGGCTGATCAGCGCCCGGTGCTGCCGAAGCCGCCGGCGCCGCGGGCGCTGGCGGCGAATTCCTCCACCACCTCGAATTCGACCTGCACCACCGGGACGACGACCAGCTGCGCGATGCGGTCGAGCGGCTGGATGGTGAACGCGCTCTTGCCGCGGTTCCACACCGAGATCATCAGCGGGCCCTGGTAGTCGGAGTCGATCAGGCCGACCAGGTTGCCGAGCACGATGCCGCTCTTCGCGCCGAGGCCCGAGCGGGGCAGGACGACTGCGGCATATCCCGGATCTCCCACGTGGATGGCGATCCCGGAGGAGACCAGCTGGCTGTCTCCCGGATTCAGCGTGAGGGGAGAATCGATGCAGGCGCGCAAGTCGAGACCGGCGGCGCCGGCGGTGGCGTAACGAGGCAGCATGCCGCGGATCCTCTCGTCGAGGACCTTGACCTCCAGCCGCCTCATTTCCTGGCGGGCAGCATGCCGGCGACGTGGGCCACCAGCTTGCGGGCGAGATCGAGCTTCGCGCCGCGGCCGAGCGGATGCTCGCCCTGGTCGTCGAACAGCGTGATGGCGTTGTCGTCGCGGCCGATCGCCTCCTGCGCAAGGTTCGCGGCCAGCAGCGGCAGCTTCTTCTTCGCGCGCTTCTCGCGCGCGTGCCGCTCGAGCTGCTCGCTCTCCGCGGCGAAGCCGACGCAGAACGGCGGCTTCGGCAGAGCCGCCACCCACGCGAGGATGTCCGGGTTTTCTTCCAGCTGCAGGGCGAGCTCCTTGCCGTTCGCTTTCTTGATCTTCTGCGCCGCGGGGTTCTTGACGCGGTAGTCGGAGACCGCGGCGACGGAGATGAACACGTCGCACGCAGGTACGCCCTTCTTCACCGCCTCGAACATTTCCTGCGCCGTGCGCACGTTCACCCGCGCCACGCCGGCCGGGGTGGCAAGCGACACGGGCCCGCTCACCAGGGTCACGTCGGCGCCCGCCTCCTGCGCGGCGCGTGCGACGGCGAAGCCCATCTTGCCGGAGCTGGCGTTGGTGATGACCCGGACCGGGTCCAGCGGCTCCTCGGTGGGGCCGGCGGTGACGAGCACCCGCTTCCCGGCCAGCCGCTTGGGCGCGAAGAACGCCGCGACCTCCGCGAGCAGCTCGGCGGGCTCGAGCATCCTGCCCATGCCGGTCTCGCCGCACGCCTGGTCTCCAGCGGCCGGACCGGCCACGCGCACGCCATCGGCTTGCAGCACGTCGACGTTGCGCTGCGTCGCGGCGTTCTCCCACATTTCCACGTTCATCGCCGGCGCGACCACGAGCGGGCAGCGGCGGGCGAGGCACAGGCTGGAAAGCAGGTCGTCGGCCAGGCCGTGCGCGAGCTTGGCGAGGAAATCGGCCGAGGCCGGCGCGACCATGATGAGATCGCGGTCCCGCGAGAGTTCGATGTGGCCCATGTTGTCGGCCACGCGCGGGTCCCACAGGTCGGTCCATACCGTCTGGCCCGACAGTGCCTGCAGCGTCACCGGCGTCACGAAGCGGCTGCCAGCCTCGGTCAGCACGACCCTCACGTCCGCGCCGTTGCGCACCAGTAGGCGCGTCAGCTCGGCGGCCTTGTAGGCCGCGATGCCGCCGCTGATGCCAAGGAGAATTCTGTTTCCCGTCAACGTCATCCGAACCAGCCGCCCGGCCGTAAGGGAAGACGATTGTAAGGGAAAGCCCTGCCCATGGCGATTTCCAGCTGGCCCGTTGCGGAGCGACCTCGCGAGCGACTGCTCGAGCGCGGCGCGGGATACCTGACCGACGCCGAGCTGGTCGCCGTGCTGCTGCGCACGGGCATCCGCGGCAAGAACGCGGTCGAGCTCGCCCGCGAGCTCCTCGAGACCTTCGGCGGCATCACCGGGATGCTTGCCGCCAAGCTCGCCGGCGTGAAGGGGCTCGGTCCGGCAAAGCGCGCCCAGCTCGCGGCCGCGCTCGAGCTTGCGCGCCGCGCGATCGGCGAGGAGCTCAAGGCGGGAGCGCTGCTAACTTCGCCGGCGGCCGTGCGCGACTATCTTCGCCTTGCCATCGGCGCGCGGCAGCAAGAGGTGTTCGTCTGCATCTGGCTCGACGCGCAGCACCGGGTCATCCGCTTCGACGAGCCCTTCCGCGGCACGCTGACGCAGACCAGCGTTTACCCGCGCGAGATCGTCAAGGCGGCCCTCGAGGTGAACGCTGCGGCGGTGATCTTCGCCCACAACCACCCTTCCGGCGCGGCACAGCCGAGCCGGGCGGACGAGCTGCTGACCCGCAGCCTCAAGGAGGCGCTGGCGCTCGTCGACATCAAGGTCCTGGATCACTTCATCGTCGCCGGCAACCAGGCGATCTCCTTCGCCGAGCGCGGATTGGTGTAAAATCCGCGCCTTTCGCGTCACTCCGGAGCTCCCGATGTCCCGCGTCTGCCAGGTCACCGGCAAAAAGCCGATGAAGGGCCACCTCGTTTCCCACGCCAACAACAAGACCATCCGCACCTTCCAGCCCAATCTGCATTACCGGCGCTTCTGGGTCGAGAGCCAGAACCGCTGGGTGCGCCTGCGCGTCTCGACGGCCGGGCTACGCCGCATCGACAAGCTGGGCGTGGAAGCCGTGCTCGCCGAGATCAAGGCGAAGTCGAAGGCGAAAGCCAAGGAGGCGTGATGCGCGAGAAGATCAAGCTCGAGTCCTCGGCCGGCACCGGCCACTTCTACACCACCACGAAGAACAAGCGCACCACGCCCGACAAGCTGGAGATCAAGAAGTACGATCCCAAGGCGCGCAAGCACGTGCTCTACAAGGAAGCCAAGCTGAAATGAAAAAAGCCCGCGCAAGCGGGCTTTTTTTCTTCCGAGGGCGGGCCTCTCCTGCTACGCCAGGGCGTAGGACCGCAGGCGCGAGGAGAAGTCGACGAGCGCCTGCACGCCGCTCGCTTCGGCGCGGCTGCACCAGTCCTGCAGCTGGCGCAGCAGCTGTTCCTTGGACGCGCTCGAGCGCTCCCAAAGGGAGATCAGTTCCTGGCGCATGGCCACCACCGTGGCGAGGGCGCGGGATTTCTTCAGCGCCTCTGACAACCTGGCGGCCTCGGTGCCGGCAAGCGCCTGGCCGCGCAGCAGCGCGCGCTTCAGCGAGCGCAGCGCTTCCGCGTCGCCCGGCGCCCAGTGCCTGAGCCGCTCGATCTCTTCGTGGTAGGTCTTCTTCATCGACTTGGCATAGCTAGACAGCACGTCGTAGCGGTTGGCGATGACGGCGTGCAGCGTCTCCAGGTCGGCCGCCGGCTTGGGCTCGGCGAAGCGCGGCTTCGGCGCCACCTTCTTCACGGTGGCAAGCCCGAGCGACTCGAGCAGGCGGATGTACATCCAGCCGATGTCGAACTCGTACCACTTCGCCGACAGCTTGGCGGAGGAGGCGAAGGCGTGGTGGTTGTTGTGCAGCTCTTCGCCGCCGATCAGGATGCCCCAGGGGACGATGTTGGTGCTCGCGTCGGCGACGTCGTAGTTGCGATAGCCGAAGAAATGCCCGACGCCGTTGATGACGCCGGCCGCCCAGAAAGGGATCCACGCGATCTGCATCAGCCAGATCAGCGCGCCGGGGATGAGGCCGAAGACGAGCAGGTAGGTCGGCAGCAGGATCGACACGCCGATGTAGGAGCGCCGCGAGTAGACCTTGCGCTCCATCCAGTCGTCGGGCGTGCCGTGCCCGTAGCGCTCGAGCGTCTCCTGGTTGAAGGATTCCTTCACGTACAGGAACACCCCGGCCCAGAGCACGCGGTTGATGCCGTGGATCTGCGGGCTATGCGGATCCTCGACGGTCTCGCACTTCGCGTGGTGCTTACGATGGATGGCGGCCCACTCCTTGGTCACCATGCCCGTCGTCAGCCACAGCCAGAAGCGGAAGAAATGCGACACGACCGGATGCAGGTCCAGCGCGCGATGCGCCTGGCAGCGGTGCAGGTAGATCGTTACGGCGGCGATCGTCACGTGCGTGAGGCCGAGACCGCAGAGCAGGTAGCCCCACCAGGGAAGATCGAGCAAGCCGGAAAAAATCATTGAATTGAATGCCCTAATAGATGTTATGCAAAGGCGCGGGCCATTCTACGCGAATGTCGCGCGGCAGTCTTTGGCTCGTGTAAGCGCCGCTACGCAAAGGACTTTTCTCAGACAGACGGACTGTGTAATCGTTCACGCGCGGCGGAACGCGGCGGCGAAGAAGCCGTCGGTGCCGTGCCGGTGCGGCCAAAGGCGCAGCCGCTCGCCCGTGTCGAGGGCGATGCGCTGCGCCGCCAGCAGCTCGGCGCAGGACAGGGGCGCGAACTCGGCATGCCCGGCGCCAAACGCGTCGACCACGGCCTCGTTCTCCTCTCGCAGGATGCTGCACGTCGCGTAGACCAGGCGCCCGCCCGGCCTGACGAGCTGCGAGGCGGCCTCGAGGATGCGCCGCTGCTTCTCTGCGAGCTCGGCGATGGCTTGCGGCCCGTGGCGCCACTTCAGGTCGGGATTGCGCCGCAGCGTGCCGAATCCGCTGCAGGGCGCATCGACCAGAACACGGTCGAGCTTGCCGCCGAGGCGCTTCGCGCGCGGGTCGTTCTCGCCCGCGAGCGCGATCGAGTACACGTTGGTGATGCCGGCGCGCGCCGCGCGCGGGGCGAGCGCGGCCAGGCGCTGCGCGGACACGTCGAGCGCGTAGATGCGGCCGCTGCCGCGCATGAGCATGGCGATGGCGAGCGTCTTGCCGCCGGCGCCGGCGCAGTAGTCCGCCACCATTTCGCCGCGCCGCGGCGAGAGCAGCCAGGCAAGCAGCTGGCTGCCCTCGTCCTGGACTTCGACCAGCCCGTCGCGAAACAGCGCGTGCCGGTTGATCGCCGGCTTGCCGGCAAGGCGCACGCCCGAAGGCGAATAAGGGGTGGGTGATGCTTCGAGCCCCGGCTGCCGCAGCACTTCCTCGCGTGCGATGCGGGCGAGATTGACGCGCAGGTCGAGCGGCGCCGGGTTGAGCAGGCCGCGGGCGATCGCCGCCGCTTCCGTGGCGCCATGCTGGGCGACCAGGCGCTCCCAGAGCCAGTCCGGCAGGTCGGCGCGCACCGCATCGGAGAGCGTTTCCGGGCGCAGGGCGCGGATGCGCTCGATCAGGGCGTCGTCGGCCAGCCCCTGCAGCGCCCGCCCCGACAGGCCCATTACGCGCAGAAGCGCTGCAATCAGCAGCGTGCGCGGCTGTGTGGACTGCGCCGCCGCCTCGAGCGAGCGCTTGCGCCGCAGCACGGCAAACACCGTTTCGGCGACGAACGCCCGGTCGCGCTGGCCGAGCTCCCGCCGCGCGCGAAAGTAGCGCGACAGCACCTCGTCCGCCGGCCCGGAGAAATTCAGCACCACGGTCAAAGCGGCCTCGGCGTGCGCGAAGGCCGCGGCGCTGATCGTCACGGCGCCGAGATCCGCGTCGCCACCTGCTCGTAGCGGGTGCCGTCGCTCTCGGTCACCAGGACGCGCACCGGAAGGCGGCCCGCCTGCGTCGCCAGCCAGATCTCGGAGCGCTCGTCCTCCTTTTCGCGCAGCAGCTTCACCGCGTCGAACTCGCCGGCGGGCGTCTTCAGTCGCTCGCGGCCGGCGAACAGGTACTCGTGGCGGGACAGCCCGCCCTTGCCGTCGGCAATGTTGAACACGATGGGCTGCTCGCCCTCGGGCACGAAAGACAGGGCGAGCAGGAACGAGAGGCGGTCCTGCGCGTGCGGCGGCAGCGGGCGGGAATGCCGCTCGCCCTTGTACTGCATCGTCACGGTGCCGCCCTGCCAGTCGAACCAGGCGCGCGCGGTGTCGCGCCCGGTACGCTCGTCCGCGAACTCGAGCGGCCGCAGGCCCTCTGCGGTCACGTTGCCGCGGCTGAAGCGCTTCGCCTTGCCGAGCAGCCGGTAGAAACCCTTGCCTTTCCAGGTCTCGGTCAGCTGGTAGCTGCCGTTGCCGTGCTCGAGGCGCTCGTGCACCTCGGCGATCGGCGAGCCGTTGCGTCGCAGCTCGTACTCGATCTCGACCTGCGCGGGCGGCGCGGCATGCGCCAGGAGCGCGGCGCTAAGCGGCAGAAACAACCAGTTGCGCATCGCCCCCTTTCACTCGCACCCGCTCGCCCTCGAGGAGCAGGCGGTCCTCCAGGAACCAGCGCACCGCGCGCGGATAGATCACGTGCTCCTGCGCGAGGACGCGCGCCGCGAGGCTCGCCGGGCTGTCCTCCGCGCGCACCGCCACGGCGGCCTGAATCACGATCGGCCCGCTGTCGAGCTCGGCCGTCACGAAGTGCACCGTGCAGCCGTGCACCTTGACGCCGGCGGCAAGGGCGCGCTCGTGCGTACCCAGTCCGGGAAAGGCGGGCAGCAGCGACGGATGGATGTTCAGGAGCCGCCCCTGGAAGCGCTGCACGAACTGCGGCGCGAGCACGCGCATGAACCCCGCCAGCGCCACCAGGCGCGGGCGGAACTCGTCGACCCGGCCGGCGAGCGCGTTCTCGAACGCCGCGCGGCTGGCGAAGCGCCGGTGCTCGACCACCGCGGTGGCGATGCCGCGCGCGGCGGCGATCTCCAGCCCCGGGGCGTCGGCGCGGTTGCTGATCACCGCGGCCACCGGCAGGCCCGCGTCGATGAGCGCCTGCATGTTGCTGCCGCGGCCGGAGATGAGGATGACCAGCAACTCAGAACGCCCGGGACGCGGTGTAGCCGTCTTCCTCAAGGAGCGCGAGCACGCCCTTGTCGCCATAAAGGTGCAGCGCCCCGAGAGCGACGAAGGCGCTGCCGCGGCGCAGCTGGCGCTGCATGCGGAACGCCATCACCACGCTGCGGTCGTGCACTACGCGCTTGGTCATCACCGCCTGGTGGGCGGCGATCTGCGGATGGCGCTGCACGAACTCCTCGCGCAGCCGCCAGATCGCCGCCAGGTCGCCGGCGAGGTACGCGTCCAGCGTGCGCGCGGAGAGCTGCAGCAGCTCGTCGCGGTGCGCGAGGCTGTGCTTGAGCAGCGCCACCTGCGACTCCATCGGGAACTCGTCGAAGGTGAAGATCTGCTCCTCCACGCCTTCGATCTGATCGAGCGGCATGCGCCGCGCGCGCGCCCACTCGAGGAGCTGCGCGTCGAGCGGCGAGCCGTCGGCGCCACCCGGGTTGCGCAGGTTGAGCAGCACCCCCCAGGGCTTCAGCTTGTTGACGAACTCGCGCGACAGCCCGATCGGGCGCAGGTGCTCGAAGGCGCGTTCGAAGTCCTCGGCGCCGATCTTCTGCTCGAGCGTCTGGCTGTCCAGGAACATCGCCGCCTCGAGAAAGCGCTCCTTCGAGTAGCCGTCGGCGAGGAACTCGAGCATCAGGCTTTTCGCGCCGGCGAACGCCTCGAGCACCGGCGCGGGCAGCTCCGCGAGGCGGGCATCGGCGACGTGGATCGTGCCGTAGACGTGGCTCGCCGCCACGCCCTTCTTCGCCACGCGCCACAGCAAGCCGCGCTCGAAGCGCGCGCCTGCCGCCACCCGTGGCGCCAGTGCGCAGGCGAGCGCACCGGCGAGGAAGGCGCGGCGGTTCACGCGCCCGGACCGATCATGGCCTGCGGGCGCACCCAGCGGTCGAAATCCTCCGCGCTCACGTAGCCCAGCGCGAGCGCGGCCTCGCGCAGGGTGCTGCCCTCGCGGTGCGCTTTCTTGGCGATCTCCGCGGCGCGGTCGTAGCCGATGTGGGGTGAAAGCGCGGTCACCAGCATCAGCGAGCGCTCGAGCAGCTCGCGGATGCGCGCCTCATCGGGCTCGATGCCGCGCGCGCAGTGCTCGTCGAAGGAGCGGCAGCCGTCGGCGAGCAGCCGCGCGCTCTGCAGGAAGGCATGGATGATCATCGGCTTGTAGACGTTGAGCTCCAGGTGGCCGGAGGCGCCGCCGAGGTTCACGGCGACGTCGTTGCCCAGCACCTGCGCGCACAGCATGGTCAACGCTTCGGCCTGGGTAGGGTTGACCTTGCCGGGCATGATCGAGCTGCCCGGCTCGTTCTCGGGGATGCGCAGCTCGCCCAGGCCGGAGCGCGGCCCGGAGGCGAGCAGGCGAACATCGTTGGCGATCTTCGAGAGGGCGGCGGCGAGCGTCTTCAGCGCGCCGTGGGCGAACACCAGGGCCTCGTGGCCCGCGAGGGCGGCGAAGCGGTTCGGCGCGGCAGTGAAGGCGATGCCGGTCTCGCTCGAAAGCACGCTGCAGACCTTTTCGGCGAAGCGTGGGTGCGTGTTGAGGCCGGTGCCGACCGCGGTGCCGCCGATGGCGAGGCGGCGCAGCCCGGGCAGAACTGCCTGCAGAGCCTCGCGCGCCTGCTCCAGCTGGGCCACGTAGCCGGAGAACTCCTGCCCGAGCGAGAGCGGCGTGGCGTCCTGCAAGTGCGTGCGGCCGATCTTCACGACCTTCTCGAAGGCCTCGCTCTTGACCGCCAGGGTCCCGCGCAGCTGCTCGAGCGCCGGCAGGAGGTCCTCTTGGAGCGCACGGGTCGCGGCGACGTGCATGGCGGTCGGGAACACGTCGTTCGACGACTGGCCGAGGTTGACCTCGTCGTTGGGATGCACGCGACGCTGCTGCCCGCGCTCGCCGCCGAGCAGCTCCGAGGCCCTATTCGCCAGCACCTCGTTCACGTTCATGTTGCTCTGCGTGCCCGAGCCGGTCTGCCATACCACGAGGGGGAACTCGGCGTCGTGGCGGCCGGCCAGCACCTCGTCGGCGGCGCGCTCGATCGCTCCGGCCTTCTGCTTGTCGAGGAGCTTCAGCTCCAGGTTCGCCCGCGCGGCGGCCTTCTTCACCAGCGCCAGAGCGTATACGACGGGAAGCGGCATACGCTCGCTGGAGATGCGGAAGAAGCGCCGGCTGCGCTCGGTCTGCGCCCCCCAGAGCCGGTCGGCGGGCACGTCGATGGTGCCGAAGCTGTCCTTTTCGAGGCGCGTGCCGCTCATCGCGGCACCAATGTTACTTCTTCGGCGGGCCGCGCAGCATCCGCGCGCGCTACTCGCGCATCCGCATGCGCCGCGTTACTTCTGGCTGTTGACCTCCTCGTGCACCTTCGCCATGTCGATGGTCTTGGCCTGGGTGATCACCTGCTCAAGCGCCGACCCGGGCAGCGCCCCGGCCTGCTGGAACAGGATCACCTTCTCGCGGAACACCATCAGGGTAGGGATGGAGCGAATGCCGAACGCGCCGGCCAGCTCCTGCTCCTCGTCGGTGTTCACCTTGGCGAAGACCACGTCCGGATGCGCGTCGGAGGCTTTCTCGTAGACCGGGGCGAAGCCCTTGCACGGCCCGCACCACGGCGCCCAGAAGTCGATGATCACCATCGGGTTGTCGTTGACCGTCTTCTCGAAGCTGTCCTTCGTCAACTCGATGGTCGCCATCGCGCGGGACCTTTCAAAAAAAGGGGGCAGTGTACTCTAGACAGTCATGGTGACAGGGCGGTTCGCCCCCTCGCCCACCGGGCCGCTGCACTTCGGCTCGCTGGTCGCCGCGCTCGCCAGCTGGCTCGACGCGCGCGCCGCGAACGGGCGCTGGCTGGTCCGCATTGAGGACCTCGATCGGCCGCGCGTGCAGCCCGGCGCGGCGGAGGAGATCCTGCGCGCGCTCGAGCGCCTCGGGCTGGAATGGGACGGCGAGGTGGAGTACCAGAGCCGCCGTGCGGCGCTCTACCAGGCCGCTCTCGAGCGAATCCGCGCGCATAGCTATTGGTGCTGCTGCACGCGCCGCGAGATCGCCGACTCCTCGCTCGGCCTTGCCAGCGATGGCGCCGCGATCTACCCCGGCACGTGCCGGCGCGGCCTGCCCCCGGGCAAGCCGCCGCGCGCGCTGCGCCTGAGAGTCGATGCATCGATGATCGGCTTCGTAGATCGCGTGCAGGGCCCGCGCGAGCAGGTCCTCAGCCGCGACGTGGGCGACTTCGTGCTCTACCGGGCCGACGGGCAGTTCGCCTACCAGCTCGCCGTCGTGGTCGACGACGCGGCGCAGGGCGTCACCGACGTGGTGCGCGGCGCCGACCTGATCGACTCCACCGCGCGGCAGATCTTCCTGCAACGCCTGCTCGGGCTGCCCACGCCGCGCTACCTGCACGTGCCCGTGGCCGTCAACGCGGCCGGGGAAAAGCTCTCGAAGCAGACCGGCGCCGAGCCGCTCGACCTGTCGCGTCCCGAGCAGGAGCTGCGCAGGGCCCTGGCATTTCTCGGCCAGCCCGGCGACCTCGCGCAGGCGCGCCAAACCTGGACGCCGGCCCTTATCCCCGCGCAGCTCGCCGCGGCACCGCCACGCTGAGGAGCGAGCCGAGCACCAGCGCGAGCGCCGCGTACTCCGCCCAGCTCGGCCGCTCCTCGAGGAACAGCATGCCGCTGATGACGCCCACCACCGGGATGACGAGCATGCTGAGCGAGAACACCGTGACCGACACCGAGGTCGCGAGCTTGATCCACGCCCAGTGCGCCCATGCAAAGGCGACGAGCACGTTGTAGACGACGCCGAGCGCGGGCCACAGGCCGACCTTGGTGAGCGCGCCGAGGTCGTCGAACAGCAGCGCGCAGACGAAGATCGGCACGCCGCCGAGCAGCATGATCCAGGCGCTGTAGGGGCCCGCGGGCATCGCCATGGGGTAACGCTTTTGCAGCACCACGCCGAGCGCCCAGCTCGCCGCCGCGCCGAGCACGAGCAGCGAGCCGAGCGGCGCGCTGCCCAAGCCCATCGCCGCCTCGCCGAGCACCAGCGCGAGACCGGCCATGCCGAGCGCCAGGCCGGCGAGCTTGCGCAGGGTCAGGCGCTCGCCGAGGATCCACACCGACAGCGGGATCGCGAGCGCCGGCATGGTGTAGGCGAGGATCGCCGCGCGTCCTGAAGGGATCATCGTCATGCCGAACGCGATCAGCACGTTCCAGCAGGTGATGTTGAAGAAGGCGAGCATCGCGAGGCGCCGCCATTGGCCGGGCGGGACGGCGAGACGCTGGCCGCCCACGCGCAACGCGAGGAAAAGCACTGCGGAGCCGAATCCCAGGCACAGCGTACGGAACGTCCACGGCGGCACTTCGCCGAGCGCCACCTTCATCGCCGTCCAGTTGAAGCCCCACGCGAAGGTCAGGCCGGCGAGCAGCCACCACAGCCGGCGCGGCAGGTGATCCTGGTCGCTCACGCCCTCGCCCGCAGCGGCATCGCCGTCATGCCGCGCAGGACGAGCGAATCGAGCCATTGCGGGCGAGCGCCGACCGGCTCGAGCGTACGCCAGCGGGCCAGGACTGCCGGCAGCGCGACCTGGCCTTCGAGCCGCGCCAGCGGGAAGCCCAGGCAGATGTGCGCACCGAAGCCGAACGTCAGGTGCGGCGGGCCGTGGCGCCCGAGGTCGAGCCGGTCGGGATCGTCATAGGCGCGCGGGTCGCGGTTGGCGGCATTGAGGAGCAGGAAGACGCGGTCGCCCGGCGCGAGGGTCTTGCCGTGCAGCCCGCACTCGCGCTGCACGATGCGCACCTGCGCGCCGATCGGCCCGTCGTAGCGCAGCAGCTCCTCGACCGCGGCGGCGGCAAGGCCGGGATCGGCGCGCAGCCGCGCGAGCTCGGCCGGGAAGCGCAGCAGCGCCGCGAGGCCGTTCGCGAGGTGATGCGTGGTGGTTTCATGGCCGGCGAAGAGCAGCAGCACGCAGGTGGCGACGAGCTCGTCGTCGCTCAGCCGCTCGCCATCGTCGTCGAGGTGGGCGAGCGCGCTCAGCAGATCGGCGCGCGGCTTGGCGCGCCGCCCGGCGATGAGGACCCGGAAGAACGCGGACATCTCGTGCGTCGCGGCCTCGGCCCGGTCGTACTTGCCCGCGGTCTCCCGGGCGCTGCCGATGAACAGCGCCATCTCGTCGGAGAGGCGCTTCACCCGCTCGAGCTCCGCGCGCGGCACGCCGAGCATGTCCATGATCACCAGCGCCGGCAGCGGGCCGGCGAAATCGCCGATGAAGTCGAACTCCTCGCGCGCGCCGATGCGCCCGAGCAGCCAGGCCGTCAGCGCCTCGACGTTCGGCCGCAGCGCGTGGATCGAGCGCACGTTGAACACGCGGCTCGCCAGACGCCGCAGGCGCGTGTGCTCGGGCGGGTCGCGGAACACCATCCACAGGGTAAGGATGCGCATCAGCTCGGCCATGCGGGCCGCCTCGGCGCCGGGCAGCGAGGCGAAGAAGGGCCGCAGCCGATCGGAGGACCAGACGCCGGTGTCGAGACAAACGCGCTTCACGTCCTCGTAGCGGGTGAGCACCCAGCCTTTGAGCCGGGGGCTCCAATGCACCGGGTCCTCGTCCTGCATGCGCCGGTAGAGCGGAAACGGATCGGCAAGCACGGCCGGATCGCTGGGGCGGTAGTCGAGCGTGGTCGTCATGTCGTCACGAGCCATACTGCGAGCATACCGAGCCCCATCCCCGCCGCGGCAGCGAGCGTGTACGTCTCGCCAAAGAGCGGCCAGGCGATGAGCGCCGTCGTCGGCGGCACGAGGTAGAAAAGGCTCGCCACGCGGCTCGCCGCGCCCTGGCGGATCAGGAAGAGCAGCAGGAAGATCGCGCCCAGCGACAGCACGAGCACCAGCCACGCCAGGGCGAAGACGAACTCGCCAGTCCAGCGCACCTCGCGCGTTTCGAGCGCAAACGCGAACGGCGCCATCACCAGGGTGGCGGCCGCGAACTGGATCGCGGCACCGGTGCGCAGGTCGACGGCCGCGCCATGCCGCTTCTGCCACACCGTGCCAAGGGTGATGCTGGCGAGCGCGAGGACCGAAAGCATGATGGCGCCCGGCGCCAGGCGTTCCACCGCGATGCGATCGCCGACGACGAGCAGCACGCCGGCGAGGCCAAGGCCCAGCCCGGTCCATTGGCGCGGCCCGGTACGCTCGCTGAGCAGCAGCCCGCCCAGCACGGCGGTGAACACCGGCTGAAGGCCGGTGATCAGGGCGGAGACCCCGGCGGGCATCCCGAGGTGTAGTGATCCGAAGACCCCGCCGAGATATCCGGCTTGAAGCAGGACCCCGGCGACCCCCATGTGGAAGGCATTGCGGGGCGCGGGCCAGCGGGCCCGGAAAAGCCAGCAGATGGGCAGCAGCAAGGCAAGCACCAAGAGGAAGCGCACGGTCAGAAAACTGGCAGGCTCCGCGTAAGGGAGCCCTAACTTTGCGCCGATGAACCCGGTGCTCCAAAGCAGGACGAAAAGCGCCGGGAAAACCCGCTGTAGTGAATTGTGCGACACATCAATCATTCAGGCTGCCACGGGTAAACCCCTTGACATTCTATGTGTTAGGCCTAGAATCGCATTTGCTGCATTGCACAAAACCCAAGACAGGAGCTGCTAAATGTACGTAACCCCGGAACAGATTCAAGCGGCCGGCAAGGCCAACGTGGAGGCGCTCCTCGCCGTAGCGAATGCCCAGTTCGCCGCGTTCGAGAAGCTGGCGAACATCAACGCTGGCGCCGTGAAAAGCGCCTTTGAAGACTCTATCGCGAACACCCGCGCGCTGCTCGGCGCGAAGGACGTCCAGGAGTTCGTGACGCTGCAGAACACCTTCGCCCAGCCCGCCATCGAGAAGGCGATCGCCTACTCGAAGAGCGTGTACGAAGTGGCGACCGAGGCGAATGCGGAGCTCTCCAAGGTGACCGAGCGCCGCGTGTCGGAGTGGAACGAGAACTTCGCCAACCTGCTCGACAAGGTATCGAAGAACGCGCCCGCCGGCTCCGACGTCGCCGTCGCCGCGGTGAAGTCGATGCTCGCCGCCGCCAACTCGGCGTACGACAACATGACCAAGGTCGCAAGACAGGCGACCGAGATGGCGGAAGCCAACGTCGCGGCCGCGACCGAGACGGTGAAGGGCCTCGCGAAAGCAAAAAAAGCCGCCTGAGCGCCAAACCGGCCAGCAGGAAAAAGGCCGTATCAAGCGCGAAGCGCGCAAGCAAGCGAAGCAAACGAAGCAAGAAAGCCCGCCGCTAGGCGGGCTTTTTATTTGTACGGGAAGCCCGCTTGGGCCACGAGCCGGCGCAGCGCTTCCATCGCCGCCTCGACCTGGGCCGGCGCCCCGCGCACCCCGAGCTCGACATGCAGGCGCGCGCCGTCGGCGGCGATCGATGGCAGGCTGAAGACCTTGATGCCGTCGAACTGGGCCTCCACGACCTGCATGGCCGGGATCAGCTGGCTCTCGCCCGCCTCGAACACCACGATCGAGGCCTCGCTCCAGCGGTCGCGGTCGAAGAGGTGTCGATAGCGCTGGTCGAGCACCCACTCGACCATCGGCCACGCCATCTGCGGGAAGCCGGGCGCGAAGTGGTGCTCGCGCAGCGAGAAGCCGGGGATCCGGTTGACGGGGTTCGGGATGATCGCCGCGCCCTCCGGAAACTCGCCCATCGCCAGCCGCTGCGGCGTCGTTTCGCCACCGAAGCGGCCGCGGATCTCGCGCTCGGCCTCCGGATGCAGCCGTAGCGGCACGCCCGCCGCCGCGGCCGCGCACTGCCGCGTGTGGTCGTCGGGGGTCGCGCCGATGCCACCGAAGCTGAAGACCACGTCCTCGCTGGCGAGGCTGCGCTCGAGCACGACTTTCAGCCGCTGCGGGTCGTCGCCGAGATAGTGCGCCCAGCCCAGGCGCAGCCCGCGCTTCGCGAGCGCGCCGATGAGGAACCCGAGATGCTTGTCCTGGCGCTTGCCGACCAGCAGCTCATCGCCGATGATCAGCGCGCCGAACAATCAGGCAGCCTTCTTGGACCAGCGCTCTAGCTCTTCCAGGCCGCCGATGTGCCGGCCGTTCACGAATACCTGCGGCACCGTGCCGCGCCCGGTGATCGCGCCGACCACGCGCGAGCGCTCGCTGTTGTCGAGGTTCACCTCGGCGTAGTTGTAGCCCAGCTCCTTCAGCAGCTTCTTCGCCTTGGCGCAGTAGCCGCAGCCCTCGCGGGTCAGGATTGCCACCTGGTCGGGCTTCTTCGCCTTGGGGTTGATGTGGGCGAGCATGGTGTCGGCATCCGACACCTCGAAGGGGTCGCCGGGCTTCTCGGGCTCGATGAACATCTTCTCGATCACGCCGTCCTTCACCAGCATCGAGTAGCGCCAGGAGCGCCGGCCGAAGCCGAGCTCGGTCTTGTCGACCAGCAGGCCCATCTTCTCGGTGAACTCGCCGTTGCCGTCGGGCAGCATGAGGATGTCGCCGCATTCCTGCGTGCGCGCCCACTCGTTCATGACGAACGCGTCGTTGACCGAGACGCATACGATGCGATCCACACCGTTGGCGAAGAACGCCGGCGCGAGCTCGTTGTAGCGCGGCACGTGGGTGGACGAGCAGGTGGGCGTAAAGGCGCCGGGCAGGGAAAACACCACCACCGTCTTGCCCTTGAAAATCTCGTCGGTGGTCAGGGGCTTCCAGTCGCTCTCGCTGCGGGCGCGGAACGTCACTTGCGGCACTTTCTGTCCTTCTCGATTCGGAAACACTGTTGCTCCTTGCGTTTGGATAGCGGCAGTCTAGGCAAGCGGCGTTCCCGCGGCCAATTCTTTATGCGGATGGCCGCGATAGCCGAGTGCTATTCAACGCGCCGAGCAGGTAGTGGATGAAGGCGAGGCCGAAGAGCACCGGGGCGAACAGGCCGAGCAGGGGCACGTAGGCCGCCAGCGCCAGGAGCAGCCCGAGCAGGTAGAGCGTGCTGCGGCGGTCGCGGAAGATTCGCGCCATCTCCTGCGCGTCGGCGTGCTCGGCCAGCGCGTCATAGCGCAGCAGGCGCTGGTTCACCCAGCCCAGGATCGTGGGCGGAATGAGCGGCCAGAGCGGCGGCAGCAGCCAGAACGGCGCGCTGACGATCGCCAGGCCCATCAGCCCGAGCAGAGCAACCGCGGCGTTCCAGCCGCTGCCGACTACGCCGCCGCCGTGCTTCCGCTCGAGGCCCGGAAAGCTGCGGCTCGCGACATGGTCGACCATCTTCTGCATGCCGAACACGCTGAGGATGAAGAGCGCCGTCAGGTAGACGAGCGGCACGAACAGCAGGAAGAGCAGCACGTGCGCGGCGATGAGCGCCGCATCCCCCATATCGAAGCGGAAGAAGAACATGGCTAATTCCAGCCATTGCTTGAGCACGCCAGCGAGCCAGACCGCGGTGCGGGTCCACAGCGCGAGCGCGACGGCACCCCAGAGCGCGAGCGACACGAGCATCGGCCACAGCATCAGCCACAGCATGCGCGGGTGCAGCAGGCTGGCAGCCGCGTAGAGAAGCGAGCCGGCGACGCTCATCGGCGCACAGTCTGCCAGAGTTTGGCGAGCCGCTTCGCCGAGACCGGCACCGGGGTCTTCAGCTCCTGCGCGAAGAGCGACACGCGCAGCTCCTCGAGCAGCCAGCCGAACTGCTCGAGCGTGGCGTCGGGCGCGCCGTAGCGGGCACGCGCGGCGAGCTCGCGGCGGAACGGCACCTCGAGCGCCGCCAACTCCGCGGCGAGACGGGCATCGCGCGCCGGGTCGGCGCGCAGCTTGTCCAGGCGCAGCGACGCCGCCTTGAGGTAGCGCGGCAGGTGCTGCAGGCGCTCCCAGGGATGGCGCGCCAGCCAGCCGGGCGCAAGCAAACGGTTCACCTGCTCCCTGATTCCTTCCGTGTTCTTCGGGAAGGCCTTGGCAGCGCCGTTGAGCTTCTTCTCCAGCGCCGCCTTCTCCGCGAGGATGCCCGCGGCGGTGCGCGCGATCTCCTGCGCGATCAGGCTGAAGCGGCTGCGGCCCTCGTCGAGCCGGCGCGCGAAGTCGGCTTGCGTCATGGGCAGCGACTCCGCAAGGAACGTGCGCTCCAGCGCCGCCGTGATCACGTCGGCCTTGAGCGGCCCGAGGGCCACGTCCTTCGCCAGGGTCCGCTCGAGGTCGCGCACGCGGTCGCGGAAGGCGATCGCCAGCAGCCGCCGCACCCCGCCGCGGTGCTCCTCGCGCGCCTTTTCCGGCGAATCGAAAACCTGCAGCGTCACGGCGTCGCCCGCATCGACGAGCGCCGGATAACCGATGAGCGTACTGCCGCCGCGCTGCATCTCCAGCAGCTCGGGCAGGTCGCCGACCGCCCAGCCTGTGTGGCGCTCGAGGTCCTCGTCCTCGCGCAAGGCGGCCTGGGCCTGCGGCGCGAGCTCCCGCTTCAGCGCCGCGAGGTCCCTGCCGATGCCGACCTGGCGGCCTGCCTCGTCCATGACGCGCCAGTTCATGTGCAGGTGCGCCGGCGCCGAGTCGGGGCGGAAGGCGTCGAGCGGCACGTCGAGGTTCATCTCGGCGCGGATGTAGCGCGCCAGGGCAGCGGCAAGCGGCGTATCCGAGGCCGGCATGGCGGCAGCGAAGGCGTCGGCGAACGCGTCGATGGGCCCGAGCTTGTGGCGCAGCCGCTGCGGGATCGACTTCGCCAGCGCGCGCACCTTCTCCTTCAGCAGGCCGGGCACCAGCCACTCGCAGCGCGCCGCCGGCACCTGGTTGAGGAGCGCGAGCGGCACGGTCATGGTCACGCCGTCGCGCGGCGAGCCGGGCTCGAAGTGGTACTCGAGGGGTAAGCGGTTCGGGCCGAGCTCGAGCGCGGGCGGGAAGTTCTCGGTAGTGATGCCCGCGGCCTCGTGGCGCATCAGGTCCTCGCGCGACAGGTACAGCAGGCGCGGCGCGCTCGCTTCGGCGCGGCGCCGCCAGCGCTCGAACTGCGCGCCGCCGGTCACCTCGGCCGGCACGCGCTGGTCGTAGAACGCCGCGATCAGCTCCTCGTCGACCAGGATGTCGGGCCGGCGCGACTTGTGCTCGAGGCGCTCGATGTCGGCGACCAGGCGGCGGTTGTGCGCGAAGAAAGGTGCGCGGGTGTCGTAATCGCCCTCGACCAGCGCCGAGCGGATGAAGATCTCGCGCGCGTGCACCGGGGCAAACGGCGCGTAGGGCACGTGCCGATTGGCATATACGGGCAACCCGTACAGCGTGCCGCGCTCAAGCGCCACGGCTTCGGCGCGGTCCTGCTCCCAATGCGGGTCGCGCCGGTCGCGCTGGATGAGGTGGGCACCGAGCTCCTCCAGCCACTTCGGCTCGATGCCGGCCACAGCGCGGGCGTAGAGCCGCGTCGTCTCTACCAGCTCGGCGGCGACGATCCAGCGCCCCTGCTTCTTCGTCCACGAGCCGGGATGCACCCAGAACTTGATGCCCCGGGCGCCGGTATAGCTCGCCTCGCCTTCGTTCCGCATGCCCACGTTGCCGAGCAGCCCGGCGAGCAGCGCCCGGTGGATGGCGCGGTAGCCCTCGGCCTTCTCGGCGTTCACCGAGGACGCCGGCCAGTCGAGCTCGTCCAGGGTCTTCCCGAGCTGCGCCTCGACGTCGCGCCACTCGCGCATGCGGGGAATCGAGAGGAAGTTTTCTCTGCATGCCTTCTCGAACTTGCCTTCGAAGAGCTGCCACAACTTCAAGAACGACAGAAAATCCGAGCGCTCGTCGGCGAAGCGCGCATGGCGCTCGTCGGCGGCCGCGGCGCGCTCGAGCGGCCGCTCGCGCGGGTCCTGCACCGAGAGCGCGGCGGCGATGACCCGCACCTGCGCGAGGCAGCGCTCCTCGCGCGCCGCCACCAGCATGCGCGCCACCCGCGGGTCGAGGGGAAGTGCGGCAAGTTCCTTGCCGATGGAAGTCAGTTCCTTGTCTTCTCCGACCGCGTTCAATTCATGCAGGAGGGCATACCCATCGGCGATGGCGCGCGGCTGGGGCGGGTCGAGGAAAGGGAAGGTCTCGACCTCGCCCAGGCCGAGGCTCTTCGCGCGCAGGATCACCGAGGCGAGCGAGGAGCGCAGCAGCTCCGGGTCGGTGAACGCCGGCCGCCGGTCGTGCTCCTCCTCGGAGTAAAGACGGATGCAGATGCCGTTGGCGACGCGGCCGCAGCGCCCGGCGCGCTGCTTCGCCGCCGCCTGCGAGATCGGTTCGACGCGCAGCATCTCCACCTTGTTGCGGTAGCTGTAGCGCTTGACGCGCGCATCGCCGGTATCGACGACATAGCGCACGCGCGGCACGGTGAGCGAGGTCTCGGCGACGTTGGTGGCGAGCACCGCGCGCCGCGCGCCGCCGGGACGGAACACGCGGTCCTGCTCGGCCGCAGAAAGGCGGGAATAAAGGGGAAGTATCTCGATGTTCCTCGGTCCTTTCTTCCTGAGGGTTTCTGCCGCATCCCTGATTTCGCGCTCCCCCGGTAGGAACACCAGCACGTCGCCCGCGCCCTCGCGGCACAGCTCGTCCACCGCGTCGGCGAGCGCCTGCTCCTCCTCGTCGCGGGTCGTGTCCTCGGCGTCGCCGCCCACCGGGCGGTAGCGGATCTCGACCGGATAGAGGCGCCCGGAGACCTCGATCACCGGCGCGCCGTCGAAGTGCTTCGAGAACCGCTCCGCGTCGATGGTGGCGGAGGTGACGATGACTTTGAGATCTTTTCTCTCCGCAACCAGCTTTTTCAGGTAACCCAGCAGGAAATCGATGTTCAGGCTGCGCTCGTGCGCCTCGTCGATGATGAGGGTGCCGTACTCGCGCAACCGCGGGTCGCCTTGCGTCTCGGCGAGCAGGATGCCGTCGGTCATCAGCTTGATCGCGGTGCGCCCGCCGACCTGGTCGTGGAAGCGCACCTTGTAGCCGACCAGGCCGCCGAGCTCGTCGCCGAGCTCCTCGGCGACGCGCGCGGCGACCGAGCGCGCGGCGATGCGCCGCGGCTGCGTGTGGCCGATGCGGCCCGCTTCCGCGCGGCCCATCTCGAGGAGCAGCTTCGGCAGCTGCGTAGTCTTTCCGGACCCTGTCTCGCCGCACACGATGACCACCGGATGACGCTCGAGCGCGGCACGGATGTCGTCGCGGCGCGCGTTGATCGGCAGCGCGGGGTCGAAGCGGATGGCCTTCATGAACTCGGCCAATCGTACAGGGTCGGACCTAGGCCATGGACCAGGCAGAACGCAAGGACACCGCGCAGCACGCGCTGGTTTACGTCGGCATCGGCGTCACGGTCGTCGTGCTGCTGGTGCTCCTGTGGTACGCGATCGACGTGTTCCTGCTGCTCTTCATGGGCATCTTCATCGCCGTGCTGCTGCGCGCGCCCGCGGACTGGCTGGCCGGGCGCACCGGCTGGAGCGAGGGCGTGACCCTGAGCCTGGTGATCTTCCTCCTCCTCGCGCTCCTTAGCGTCGGCGCCTTCTTCTTCGGGCGCACCGTGGCGAACCAGTCCTGGGAGCTCACGCAGCAGCTCCCCAAGGTGGTGGAGAAAGTGCGCGAGCGCCTGCGCCAGACGGAGTACGGCGCGCAGATCGCCGAGGCAAGTGAGACGTCGACGCCCGAGGCCGCCCAAGCGCTCGGCAAGGGCCTGCGGCTCGTCGGCACGACCTTCGCCGCCCTCGGCAGCTTCGTCGTGGTGCTCTTCCTCGGCATCTTTCTCGCCTGGCAGCCGGGCGCCTACAAGCGGGGGTTCGTGCGCCTGTTCCCGGAGCGGCGGCGCAAGCGCGCGAGAGAGGTCCTGAACGCGATCGGCCACATGCTCCAGCGCTGGCTCGTCGGCCAGGTGGTGCTGATGACGATCGTCGGCGTGCTGACGTGGATCGGGCTGCACCTCCTCGGCGTGCCCTTCGCGCTGCCGCTCGCGCTCTTTGCCGCGTTCGCGGAGTTCGTGCCCTACATCGGCCCGATCGTCGCCGGCGTCCCGGCGGTCCTGGTGGCGCTCGCCGAGGGGCCCGAGCTGGCGATCTGGGTCGCCGGCCTCTATGTCGCCATCCAGTCGATCGAGAGCTACCTGCTCACGCCCCTCATCCAGCAGCGCGCCGTCTACCTGCCGCCGGCGCTGCTGCTTTTCTCGCAGGTGATCCTCGGCGTCACCGCCGGGCCGCTCGGCGTGATCGTCGCCACCCCGCTTGCCGCCGCGGGCCTGGTGGCGGTGAACAAGCTCTACGTCGAGGATGTCCTCGGCGACGACGGCAAGAGCCGCTCGACGTAGCGGGCGACGAGGTCGACCTCGAGGTTGACGCGCACGCCGGGCGCGAGGCGCCCCAGCGTCGTCACCTCGAGCGTATGCGGGATGAGGTTCACCTCGAAGAGATCGTTGTCCACCCGGTTGACCGTGAGGCTGACGCCGTCGACGCAGATGGAGCCCTTGGCGGCGATGAAGCGGGACAGCGCGCGCGGCGCGCGGATGCCGACCACGCCCTCGCCGCGCTTCACGACCTCGCCGACGCCGTCGACGTGTCCGGTAACGAGGTGGCCGCCCAGCCGGTCGCCCACGGCGAGCGACTTCTCGAGGTTCACTTCGCCCGGCGCGTCGAGCCCGGTCGTGACCCGCAGGGTCTCCGCGGAGACGTCGGCGGTGAAGCGCCGCGGCCCGATCGAAGTGACGGTGAGGCACACGCCCTGCACGCAGATGGAATCGCCGACGGCGACGTCCGACAGGTCGAGCGCGCCGGTATCGACTTCCAGCGGCGCGACGCGCATGATCCTGCCCACCGCCGTCACGATCCCCGTGAACATGGCGGCGAAGGTTAACCGAAAAGCTTGCCGATTTCCTTGTCGAGCTGCAGCGCGGAGGCGGCGAGCGCCGTGACGCAGGCGCCCACGGTCAGGCAGTTCGCGGCGGCCGCGGTGGGGCCCATGAAGCCGAGGACGAACGGGGCGCCGAGCAGCCACAGGCCGGCCGCGAAGTTGAGCCATTCGCCCGCCACGTCGTCGAAGCTCGCCTCGAAATGAGAGGCGAGCGCGAGCGTGAGGCCCACGAACGCGGCGTTGGCGGTGGCCGGCGCATTGTCGGCATAGCCGACCAGCCAGGGCGAGACCGCGAGCCAGAGCCCGAGCGCGAAGCCCGCCCACTCCTGCCATCTCGCCGTTGCCGTCATGCCGGACTCCTCGATGCGCGCTTCAGCCACATTGAAATTGGACCAGAACCCTGCGACGCCTGTTCTGTCGTACGGCGTAGCGGCCCTCTGATCTGGATGTAGCGATGCAACGACAAATCGAGCTGATCGGCGCGGCCTGGGGTCTGGGCGGCGCCGATCCCGGGTGCGCCGAAGCGCCGGCGGCGCTTGCGCCGCTGCTCGCCGATCGCTTGGAGGGCTGCGGCATGACCGCGCTGGCCGGGCCGATGCTGAGCCCCGCGCCTGCCGAGCGGCGCAAGCAGATGGCGGTCAGCCGGCTGTGCGCGCTGCTCGCCTCGGCAGTGGCAAACGCGGTGCGCGAGGGCCGCCTGCCGTGCGTCATCGGCGGCGACCACAGCTGCGCCGGGGGCACCTGGACGGGCGTCGCCCGGGCGCTCTCAGGAAACCTCGGCCTGGTGTGGATCGACGCGCACATGGATGCGCACACGCCGGGCACCAGCCACAGCGGCCGCCTGCACGGCATGCCGCTCGCCTGGCTGCTCGGCCAGGACGACGACCCGCTCTACGGCCTCGCCGCGGGCGTGCTCGAGCCGCAGCACGTGTGCCTGCTCGGCGTGCGCAGCTTCGAGCCGGAGGAAGAGGCGCGCCTGCGCCGCCTCGGCGTGCGGGTCATCCTGATGCAGGAGATCGAGAAGCGCGGCATCGACGCGGCGCTCGACGAGGCGCTGGCGATCGCCACCGCCGGCACCGCCGGCTTCGGCATCAGCGTCGACCTCGACGTGGTCACGCCCGAGGAGGCGCCTGGCGTCGGCACGCCGGTGAAGGGCGGCATCGCCGGCGCGGCGCTGGCGCGCGCGATCGAGCGCATCGGCGGGCGCTCCGACCTCGCGGCGGTGGAGCTGGTGGAGTACTGCCCCCGCCTCGACCGCCAGGGCACGAGCGCCCGCATCGCGGTCGACATCATGGCGGCCGCGCTATGCGGGCCGCGCCACGATGCGGAGATCCTCGCCGAGGCGATCGAGCGATAGGATCTTCACCTTCAACCGGCTTTCCAGCAAAGAAAATCCCGGCAAGTCGAGCATGCCCTGCGCACCGTCCCCGAGGAAGCTCGGGTTGAGGTAGACGACGAACTCGTCAACGCAGCCCTCGCGCACCAGCGACCCGTTCAGCCGGAAGCCTGCCTCCACGTGCAGTTCGTTCACGCCGCGGCGGGCGAGCTCCTCCAGCATCTTCGGCAGCTCCACCTTCTGGTTCGGGTTCGGCAGCCTCACCACCTCGGCGTTCCTCAGAGAACCTTCTTTTGCGGAGAACACCAGTACCTTGTCGCCCTCGAGGATCTTCGCCGTGGACGGCGTCTCGAGCCTGCTGTCGACGATGACGCGAAGCGGCTGGCGCGGCGTGTCGACCTCGCGCACCGTGAGGCGCGGGTCATCCGCCTTCACGGTGCCGATGCCCGTCAGCACGGCGCACGCCCGCGCGCGCCAGCGGTGGCCGTCGCGGCGCGCCTCGGGGCCGGTAATCCATTGGGATTTCCCGTCCGGGAGCGCGCTGCGGCCGTCGAGCGTCGCGGCCACCTTGAGGCGCACCCATGGGCGCCCGCGCGTCATGCGCGAGACGAAGCCGATGTTGAGCTCGCGCGCCTCGTCCTCCATGAGACCGCGCTCGAAGCGGATGCCGGCCGCGGCGAGCGCGTCGCCGCCGTGCGCGGCTTGCGGGTTCGGATCGCGCATGGCCGCCACGACTCTCCCGATTTTCGTTTTCACGAGAAGTTCAACACACGGAGGAGTACGGCCCTGATGGTTGCAGGGCTCGAGGGAGACATAGAGGGTGGCGCCCGCCGCGCGCGCCCCGGCCTTCTCGAGCGCGACGACCTCGGCGTGCGGCCCGCCTGCCTTCTCGTGCCAACCCTCACCCAGAATTTCTTCTTTGGAAGTCACCACACAACCCACACGGGGATTGGGCGTGGTCGTGTACAGGCCGCGCGCGGCGAGATCGAGCGCACGCCGCATCATGGCGCGGTCGAAGGCGCCGAAGGAGCTCACTTCCGGCGTTTTTTCGTCGCCTTCACTTCCTGGACGGCTTCGCGGAAGTCGTCGGGCGACTCGAAGCTGCGGTAGACCGAGGCGAAGCGGATGTAGCCGATCTTGTCGAGCTTGGCGAGCTCGCGCATGACGAAGTCGCCGACGCGGCTGGTGGGCACCTCGCGCTCGCCGAGCGAGCGCAGCCGCTCGATGACGCGGTCGACCGCGCCCTCGATCTCCTCGGTCGCCACCGGGCGCTTGCGCAGCGCGAGCATCATGCTGCCCATCAGCTTGTCGCGGTCGAAGTCGGTGCGGCTGCCGTCCTTCTTCACCAGGCGCGGCATCTTCAGGTCGACGCGCTCGTAGGTGGTGAAGCGCTTCTCGCAGGCGAGGCACTTGCGGCGCCGGCGCGTGGTGTTCGCCTCGAGGTTGGCCCGGGTGTCGACCACCTGGGTGTCCTCGGACGAGCAGTAGGGGCACCTCATGCGTACACCGGGAAGCGCGCGCAGAGCGCCTTCACCTCGCCGGCCACGCGCGCGAGGTTCGCGTCGTCGTTCGGCTTGTCGAGCACGTCGGCGATCAGGTGCGAGAGCGCCTCGGCCTCGGCGCGCTTGAAACCGCGCGTGGTCATGGCGGGCGAGCCGATGCGGATGCCGCTCGTCACCGCCGGCTTCTGCGGGTCGTTCGGGATGGCGTTCTTGTTCACGGTGATGTGCGCGCGCCCCAGGGCCGCCTCGGCGTCCTTGCCGGTGAGCCCCTTCTTCGAGACGTCGAGCAGGAACATGTGGCTTTCGGTGCGCCCCGAGACGACGCGCAGGCCGCGCTGTGTCAGCGTCGAGACCATGGTGCGCGCATTGTCCAGAACAGAAGATTGATACTCTTTGAACTGCGGCTGGAGCGCTTCCCCGAGCGCCACCGCCTTGGCCGCGATCACGTGCATCAGCGGCCCGCCCTGCAGGCCCGGGAACATGGCGCTCGCGATCGCCTTCTCGTGCTCTTCCAGCCCCATCACCATGCCGCCGCGCGGCCCGCGCAGCGTCTTGTGCGTGGTGGTGGTGACGAAGTGCGCGACGCCGATCGGCGAGGGATAGAGCCCGGTGGCGATGAGGCCGGCGTAGTGCGCGATGTCGGCCATGAGCAGCGCCCCGCACTTGTCGGCGATGGCGCGAAAGCGCTTCCAGTCGATGGCGAGCGAGTAAGCCGAGGCGCCAGTGACAATCAATTTCGGACGTTCGGAAAGAGCAATCTTCTCTGCGGCGTCGTAATCGATTTCTTCTTTCTGGTTCAACCCGTAAGACACGATGCGGTAGAGCTTGCCGGAGAGGTTCACCGGCGAGCCGTGCGTCAGGTGCCCGCCCATCGCGAGCGACATGCCCAGCATCGTGTCGCCGGGCTTCAGCGCCGCGGTGTAGACCGACTGGTTCGCCTGCGAGCCCGAGTGCGGCTGCACGTTCGCCCAGGGCGCGCCGAAGAGCTTCTTCGCCCGCTCGATGGCGATCGACTCCGCCATGTCGACGTACTCGCAGCCGCCGTAATAGCGCTTGCCGGGGTAGCCCTCGGCGTACTTGTTGGTGAGCTGGCTGCCCTGCGCCAGCAGCACGGGGGTGCTGACGTAGTTCTCCGAGGCGATCAGCTCGACGTGGTCCTCCTGGCGCTGGTTCTCGAGGCGGATCGCATTCCAGACTTCCGGATCGGCCTGGGCGAGCAGATTGGGCGCGAACATGGGCTCTCGGGGGGAAAGCGGCCGATTCTACCAGCCGGGGCCATCCGGCCCCTGGAAGCCCCCATATCTTGTGGCCCGGAAATGTTCCCGATCGGGAACATTTTCGCCTTTTTGTCCCCTTCCACCATGGCCGGTAGTGATTGCCCGCCGGCACGGGCAGGGGTAACTTTCCCGGCAGGAGGCCCCGATGCTGCAACTGCGACCGAATTGCGAATGCTGCGACCGCGACCTGCCGCCGCAATCCGCCGAGGCGATGATCTGCTCGTTCGAATGCACCTTCTGCCGCGACTGCGCCGGCGGCGTGCTGCGCGGCAAGTGCCCGAACTGCGGCGGCGAGCTGGTGGCGCGCCCGCGCCGGCCGGCGGAGAAGCTGGCGAAGCACCCGGCGGCCACCGAGCGCGTGCACAAGCCCGCCGGCTGCGCGAAGGCCGCATGATGGACCAGCGAGAGAAAGCGGAGCGTTTCCGCAGGTTGCACGAAGGACCCGGCGCGTTCGTGATCGCCAACCCCTGGGACGCGGGCTCGGCGCGCATCCTCGAGGGCCTGGGGTTCGCCGCGCTCGCCACCTCGAGCGGCGCGCAGGCCGGGGTGCTGGGCCGCCGCGACGGGCAGGTGAAGCGCGACGAAGCGCTCGCGCATTGCCGTGCCATCGTCGCGGCGACGACCCTGCCGGTGTCGGCCGACCTCGAGAAGGGCTTCGGCGACGCGCCGGCGGATGCGGCGGAGACGATCCGCCTTGCCGCCGCGGTCGGCCTCGTCGGCGGCTCGATCGAGGACGCGACGGGCAACCGCGAGAAGCCGCTCTACGACCTCGGCCAGGCCGCGGAGCGCGTCGCCGCGGCGGTGCAGGCCGCGCGCGCCCTGCCCTTCCCCTTCACGCTGACCGCGCGCGCCGAGAACTTCCTGCGCGGCAACCCCGACCTTGAGGACACCCTCCGCCGCCTGCAGGCGTTCGAGGCGGCGGGCGCCGACGTGCTGTTCGCGCCCGGCCTGCCCGACCTCGCGGCGGTGCGCGCGGTGTGCGCCGCGGTGAAGAAGCCGGTCAACTTCATGGCCGGCATCAAGGGAAAGTCGTTCACCGTCGCCGAGCTCGAGGCCGTCGGCGTGCGGCGCGTCAGCCTCGCGACCTCGCTCTACCGCGCCGCGATGACCGGCCTTGCCGACGCGGCGCGCGAGGTGAAGGACAAGGGGACTTTCGGCTACCTCGAGCGGAGCCTGTCCACGGCGGAGCTGAACGGTTTCATGGAGCCGCCTGCCTAGGAAGGGTCAGGAGCCGCGCCGCTCCAGGCGATAGCGCAGCACGTGCGCGCCGTGGTTCGACGCGGGCTTGCCCAGGCCGATCCAGCCGCGCTCGCCCATCAGCGCCTCCTCGCGGCGCAGGCGCACTTCGCGCGTGTTGCCGTCGACCATGAGGAAGGTGCCGTTGGAGGACTGGTCGGCGATGAAGTAGTTGCCGTCGCGGCCCACCACGCGCGCGTGCACGCGCGAGGCGAGCGTGCTCGCCACCACCACGTCGTTCGTCTTGGCGCGCCCGAGGCGCGCCGCGCCGCCGGGCTCGACGGTGACGCTCTCGCCGCCGTAGGTGAGCTTGAGGACCCAGATCGCGGGCCGCGGCGCGTCGGCCGCGACATTCATCTGCGTGACGTCGGGATCCTCGCGCCACATCACCTCGTAGACGATCACCTCGCCGGCGCGGCCGCGGATCTTGGTCGGATAGAGCTCGCGGCAGCGCGCGCGATGGCGCGGCGAGAGCGCCCTGACCAGCTCGCGCGTGGTGAGAACCTGTCCCGGATTGGCGAGGCCCTGCAGGCGGGCGCAGACGTTGACCGTGTCGCCGAACACGTCCCCGCCTTTCATGACGACCGGCCCCCAGGTGGTGCCGACGCGGATCTCCAGCTTGTGCTCGCCGGCCGAAGGCATGCGCGCGGTGGCCGCCTGTATCAGGCTCGCGACGCGCAGCGCCGCGTCGGCGTCGCGGAAGCTGCACACGATGCCGTCGCCGAGGGTCTTCACCACCGTGCCGGCTGCGGCCTTGACGCGCTTCTCGAGCTGGGTCAGGAGGCGGTTGATCAGCGCGAGCGCGCGCGCGTCGCCGACCGACTCGTAGATCCCGGTGCTGTTGCAGACGTCGGCGAACAGGATCGCGCGCTTGGCGCTCGGCTCGGCGATGACGGACTCCCTCCCGCGCCGATCATAGCGTCAGATCCGCAGCGGCGGTAGCAGGTCGCCCGGCGTGTCGATGTCGCGGACCACGCCCGGGTCGCCGATAGGAATTTTCACCAGCTCTCGCTCGTTCGCGGCGAGAAGTTTTTTCGCCCCCTCATCTCCGCGAAGGGACAGGAGCTCCTTGTAGAACCGGCCCGCGATCCCGACCGGGTGTCCCCGCCGCGTCCGGAAGTACGGCGCGACGAGCGGCGCACCACTCACAAGAGCGTCGCGGATGGCCGCAATCGACGTGCGGCGCAGGAACGGCATGTCGCCGAGCGCGACGAGGTAACCGTCGGCCTCGCCCGCGGCGCGTGCCGCGCAGGCGAGGCTCGCGCCCATGCCTTCGGCGGCGTTCTCGCACACCACCACTTCACAGGATTCTTTGGTAAGAGCTTCAGCGAGTTCGTCCGAGCCCGGCTTGACCACGGCCACCACCCTGGAAAGTTCTGCTTTCAAGGGTCGGGCTGCCTGGACGGCCATCGGGACACCGTGCGGCAGCGCGTGGCGCAGCTTGTCGGAGCCGAAGCGGCTCGCCGAGCCGGCGGCGAGCAGCAGCCCGACGATGTTCTTCAAGCCTGCTTCACTTCCTTCACTTCGCAGGCGGACGGATCGAAGCGGCGCTCGGTCTTCGCCGCCCACGAGGGCTCGGAGACGCCGTGGCGCACGGCGGTCATCTCGGCGAGGATCGCCACCGCGATCTCGGGCGGGGTCTTGGAGCCGATGTACAGGCCCACCGGGCCGCGCAGGCGCGCGATCTCGTCCTTCGCGAGGTCGAACTCCTCGAGGCGCTTGCGCCGCGCGTCGTTGTTCTTCTTCGAGCCGATGGCGCCGACGTAGAAGGCCGCGGACTTCAGCGCCTCCATGAGCGCGAGGTCGTCGAGCTTCGGGTCGTGCGTGAGCGCGATGACGGCGCTGTGGCCGTCGAGGTTCGACTCGCGCACCACGTCGTCGGGCATGCCGCGGTTGAGCGGCACGCCTTCGAGGTCCCAGCCGGCGAAGTACTCCTCGCGCGGCTCGACCACCAGCACCTGGTAGTCGAGCATGCGCGCCATCTCGGCGAGGTAGCGCGTGAGCTGGCCGGCGCCGATCAGCAAGAGCCGCCAGCGCGGCCCGTGCACGGCGGAGAGCTCTTTGCCGTCGAACTCCAGCACGTCCTGCCAGCGCCCGGGCTCGAGCGTGGCGCGGCCGCTCGCCATGTCGAGGCGCCGGCGCACCAGCTGCTGGTGCGAGATGCGCTCGAGCAGCTCGGCGATGCCGCTCGCGTCCGTGACCGGCTCGACCACGACTTCCAGCGTGCCGCCGCAAGGCAGGCCCCAGCGCGTCGCCTCCTCGTTGGTGACGCCGTAGGTCACGAGCTGGGGACGCTTGGCGGCGATCGATTCAGTTTTTATTTTTTCGATCAAATCATCTTCGACGCAGCCGCCCGAGACCGAGCCCGCGATCAGGCCGTCGTCGCGGATGGCGACCATGGCGCCCACCGGACGCGGCGCCGAGCCCCAGGTCTTGACGATCGTGCCGAGCGCTACGCGCCGCCCGGCCTTGCGCCAGGCTTCGGCGCTCTTCAGGACTTCGATGTCTACGCTATCCATGCGGAAATGTTATCGCAACCCGGCAGCCGCAACCGTTCGGGCCGTCACTGAGCACGAGCGAGGCGCCGTGGCCGGCGGCGATGTCGCGCACGATGGCGAGGCCCAGGCCGCTGCCGGTCCCCGGGGTGCCGGGCAGGCGATAGAAGCGCTCCAGCACGCGGGCACGCTCCCCGGCCGGGATGCCCGGGCCGTCGTCCTCCACCTCGACGAACGACTGCCTGCCGCGCTTCCCGGTGCGCACGGTGATGTGGCCGCCGGGCGGGGTGTACTGCAGGGCGTTGTGCACCAGGTTGGCGAGCGCCTCGCGCAGCAGGAACGCGTCGCCGCGCACCGGCGCCGGCTCGAGCTCGAAGCCCAGGTCGATGTCGCGCGCGAGCGCGCCGCGCACCCAGGCCTCGGCCTCGGCGCCGGCGATCGCCTTGAGGTCGAGCTCGACCGCCTCGCCGCGCGCGCCCGGCTCGGCGCGCGCCAGCGCGAGGAGCTGGTTGGCGAGCCGCGCGGTGCGGATCGTCGACTCGTGCACCTGCTCGATCTGCGCGCGGCAGGGCTCGGGCAGCGGCTGCGCGAGCGCGAGCTCGGTGTGCGCCTGCAGCCCCGCGAGCGGCGTGCGCAGCTGGTGCGCCGCGTCGGCGAGGAAGCGCTGCTGGCTGCGGCTTGCCTGCGCCACCTCGTTCAGCAGGCCGTTCAGCGCCGCCACCAGCGGACGCGTCTCCTCCGGCCCCTCGGCCTCGATCGGCCGCAGGTCGACGGGCGAGCGCGCCTTGATCTCCTCCGAGAGGCGCGCGAGGGGCGCGAGGCCGCGCTTCACGCCGAACCAGACGATCACCAGCGTCGCCGCGGCGATGAGCAGCTCGGGGAAGAGGCTGCCGATGAGGATCTCGCGCGCGAGGCGCGAGCGCTTGGCGGTCGTCTCGGCGACCAGCACCGTGCAGGTGGAGCGGCCGCACGGCGCCTCCACCGACACCACCCGCACCGGCGCGCCGCGCAGCACGGCGTCGTAGCTGACCAGCCCCTCGCTCGTGGCGAACTCGGGCGGCGGCGCGGGCAGCGACTCGTCGCCGCCGATCTCCTGGCCGCCGGGGCTGATGACGCGGTAGTAGAGCGTGTCGGCGCGGTCGCGCCGCAGCACCTGCTCGACCGCGGGCGGCAGGTCGAAGCGATAGCCCGATCCGGTGCTGCGGATGTACGCCCCCAGGGACACGCCGACATCCACCAGCGCCTGGTCGTAGGCCTCGGTGGCCGGCTCGATCGAGGGGTAGTACGCGACGATCGCGCCGAGCGCGAGCACGGCGGCAATCGGCGGCAGCAGCATCCGCAGGAGGTGCGCGCGGAGGCTTCGGCCGCCTTTACCCTTGGAGACCTTGGAGATCCTTGTACTCTTCGAGCATGTAGCCGAAGCCGCGCACGGTGCGGATGCGCACGCCCGCGGGCTCGAGCTTGGAGCGCAGGCGCGAGACGTACACCTCGATCGCGTTGGGCGACAGGTCGTCGCCCCAGCCGGCGACCGCCTGGATGATCGCCTCCTTGGACACGATCTTCTCCACCCTGGCGAGCAGCACCTCGAGCACCGCCCATTCGCGCGCCGCGAGCTCCAGGGGCTCGTTCTTCAGGAAAGCTCTCCTTGCGACCGTATCGAGCGTGAGCGGGCCGTGCACCACGCGCGGCCCGTGGTGCGCCTGGGAGCGGCGCAGCAACGCGCGCACCCGCGCCGTCAGCTCGGGCATGGCAAAGGGCTTGACCATGTAGTCGTCGGCGCCCAGGTCGAGGCCCCGCACCCGGTCGTCGACCGCGTCGCGCGCGGTGAGCACCAGTACCGGCACCGGGCCGCCGTTGTCCTTTTGTGCGGCGCGCAGGCGCCGCAGCACCTCGAAGCCGTCCATCTGCGGCAGGCCGATGTCGAGGATCACCAGGTCGAAGCGCTCCTGCGAAGCCGCGGCGACCGCGGCCTCCCCGCGGGAAGTGACGTCGACCGCGTGCCCCTCGGCTTCGAGGATGCGGGACAGGCCGCTGGCGAGGGGTGCGTCGTCTTCGACGATGAGCAAACGCATGTCTGGCGCAAATGATACCGCCGCAGTAGCATTATTTTCCCCAAGAGTCTCCACACCCGATTTCCATCCCGAGTCCCAGAGGAGGGCCCGAGCATGACCATCAAGGTATCCATGAAGGTGAACGGCAAGCCGGCCGCGGCCGAGGTCGAGGCGCGCACCCTGCTCGTCACCTTCATCCGCGAGAACCTGCGGCTGACCGGCACGCACGTCGGCTGCGACACGGCGCAGTGCGGCGCGTGCACCGTGCTCATGAACGGCAGGGCGATCAAGAGCTGCTCGATCGTCGCCATGCAGGCCGAGGGCGCCGACATCACGACCATCGAGGGCGTGGCGAAGCCCGACGGCACGCTGCACCCGATGCAGGCGGCGTTCAAGGAGAACCACGGCCTGCAGTGCGGCTTCTGCACTCCGGGCATGGTGATGAACGCGCTCGATTTCGCGAAGAGCCACCCCAACCCCACGGAGCAGGAAGTGCGCGAGGCCCTCGAGGGCAACCTCTGCCGCTGCACCGGGTACCACAACATCGTGAAGAGCATCGTCGCCGGCGCCAAGGCGATGGGAGGCAAGCCATGAGCACATCCCTGATCGGTGCGCGCGTCCAGCGCAAAGAGGACTACCGCTTCCTGACCGGCGCCGGGCAATACACCGACGACGTCGACCTCCCCCACCAGAGCTACGCCGCCTTCGTGCGCTCGCCGCACGCTCATGCCGTTCTGAAAAAGGTGAACATCGAGAAGGCGAAGAAAGCGGAGGGCGTGCTGGCGGTCTACACCGGCGCCGACCTCGCCAACGCCAAAGTCGGCGGCCTGCCCTGCGGCTGGCTGATCACCGACGTCAAGGGCCAGCCGATGAAGGAGCCGCCCTACCCCTCCCTCGCGGTGGGCAAGGTGCGCCACGCCGGCGAGCGCGTCGCGGTGGTGATCGCCGAGACGCTCGCGCAGGCGCGCGACGCGGCAGAGCAAGTGGAGGTCGACTACGAGGTGCTGCCCGCCGTCGTCGATACCAGGAAGGCGGCTTCTTCCAAGGGGATTCACGAGATCGCGCCGGACAACACCTGCTACGTCTGGGCCATCGGTGACAAGGCTGCAGTTGATTCTGCTTTTTCAAAAGCAAGCCATATTACAAAGCTCGATCTCGTCAATAACCGCCTGATCCCGAACGCCATCGAGCCGCGCTCGGCGAACGCGACGTACTCGCGCGCGAGCGGCGACTACACCCTCTACGTGGCGAGCCAGAACCCGCATGTCGAGCGGCTGCTGATGACCGCCTTCGTGCTCGGCCTGCCCGAGAGCAAGGTGCGCGTGGTCGCGCCCGACGTGGGCGGCGGCTTCGGCTCGAAGATCTACCTCTACCCGGAGGACGTCGTCGTCACCTGGGCCTCGAAGCAGCTCAACCGCGCGGTGAAGTGGACCGCCGAGCGCAGCGAGTCGTTCCTGTCCGACGCGCACGGTCGCGACCATGTCACCACCGCCGAGCTTGCGCTCGACAAGGACGGCAAATTCCTGGCGATGCGCGTGAAGACCACCGCCAACCTCGGCGCGTACCTCTCCACGTTCGCTTCCTGCATCCCGACCATCCTCTACGCGACGCTGCTCGCCGGCCAGTACACGACCCCGCTCATTTATTGCGAGGTCACCGCGGTGTTCACCAACACCGCGCCGGTGGATGCCTACCGCGGCGCCGGCCGGCCCGAGGCTACCTACGTCGTCGAGCGGCTGGTCGAGACCGCGGCGCGCGAGCTGAAGATGGACCCGGTCGAGATCCGGCGGAAGAACTTCATCCGCCAGTTCCCCTACCAGACGCCGGTCGCCCTTCTCTACGACACCGGCAATTACGAGCAGACGCTCGATGCGGCATTGCAGCTCGCCGATGTGTCCGGTTTTGCCTCTCGAAAAGCCCAGTCCTTGAAAAACGGAAAATTGCGGGGGATCGGCTACGCCTGCTACATCGAGGCCTGCGGCATCGCGCCTTCCAACGTCGCCGGCGCGCTCGGTGCGCGCGCCGGGCTGTTCGAGGCGGGCGAGATCCGCGTGCACCCGACCGGCACCGTCACGGTGTTCACCGGCTCGCACGCGCACGGCCAGGGCCACGAAACAACCTTCGCGCAGGTGGTCGCCGACCGGCTCGGGCTGCCGATCGAGAACGTCGAGATCGTGCACGGCGACACTTCCAAGGTGCTGTTCGGCATGGGCACCTACGGCTCGCGCTCGATCGCCGTGGGCGGCACCGCCATCGTCAAGGCGCTCGACAAGATCGTCGCCAAGGGCAAGAAGATCGCCGCGCACCTGCTGGAAGCCTCCGAGGCCGACA
>Ga0209705_10000110_pt1 | contig 41476 bp, 43 predicted proteins | sample PPLLaktember2015_5_FD_187262 | JGI IMG/M metagenome (GOLD analysis project Ga0209705, IMG submission 187262) | Freshwater sediment microbial communities from Prairie Pothole Lake near Jamestown, North Dakota, USA - PPLs Lake P8 Core (1) Depth... | ecosystem: Environmental > Aquatic > Freshwater... | reverse complement strand
GGACCAGCACGGGGCGATGCTCGACGAGCGCGCGGGCTACTGGATGCCGGTCGACCAGTACATCGGCGGCATCGAGCACGCCATCCTGCACCTGCTCTACTCGCGCTTCTTCCAGCGCGTGATGCAGGAGGAGACCGGCCTGATGCCGAACGTCGACGAGCCCTTCAGCAACCTGCTGACGCAGGGCATGGTGCTCGCCGAGTCGTATTACACCGACGCGGGCGGCCGGCGCGAATGGATCAACCCGGCGGACGTGGACGTGGAGCGCGACGCCAAGGGCAAGATCGTCTCGGCAAGAGCGAAGGACGGACGCCCGGTGGTGTACGACGGCATCGGCACCATGTCGAAATCCAAGAACAACGGCGTCGATCCGCAGGCGCTGATCGACAAATACGGCGCCGACACCGCGCGCTTCTACACCATGTTCGCATCGCCGCCCACCAATACCCTGGAATGGAGCGACGAAAGCGTCGACGGCTCGTACCGCTTCCTCAGGAAGGTCTGGGATTTCGCCTTCAAGTTCTCCCGGGCGGCGTGCGCCGAGAGCGTCGAGCGCAAGATCCGCTACCAGATCCACCTCGAGCTGAAAAAGGCGAACGACGACATCGAGCGCCAGAAATTCAACACCGTCGCTTCGGCCTGCATGAAGATCCTCAACGCGCTCGAGGAGCTTCCCGAATGGGACGCCACCTCGAAGGAAGGCCTGTCCATCCTCCTGCGCCTGCTGTCGCCGATCGCGCCGCACATCACCCATCATCTGTGGCGCGAGCTCGGCTTCGGCGCGGACATCATGCGCGCGCCCTGGCCCGAGCCCGATCCCGCGGCGCTCGAGCAGGACGAGGTCGAGCTGGTGGTGCAGGTGAACGGCAAGCTGCGCGGCTCGATCCGGGTGCCGAAGGCGGCCGACCGCGGCGCGATCGAGGGCCTCGCGCTCGCCAACCCGAACGTGCAGCGCTTCGTCGCCGGCCAGCACGTCAAGAAGGTCGTGGTGGTGCCCGGCCGGCTCATCAACCTGGTCGTTTGAGCAGAGCGCTCCTCCTCGCCGCGCTCGTGCTCCTTGCGGGATGCGGGTTCAAGCTGCGCGGCACGGCGGAGGTGCCGTTCCAGACGCTCCACATCCCGGGCTCGAGCGGCGGCATCGCGCTCGACCTCAAGCGCAACATCCAGGCGGGCACCGCCGCGCGCGTGATCGACGATCCCAAGCAGGCCGACGCGATCCTCGAGTTCAGCGAGGAGTCGCGCGAGAAGGACATCCTCTCCCTCACCGGCACCGGGCGCGTGCGCGAGTTCCAGCTGCGCTACAGGGTCGGCTGGCGTGTCCACGACGGGCACGGCGGCACGTACGTGCCGCAGAACACCATCCAGCTCACGCGCGACGTCACCTTCAACGACGCCGAGGTGCTCGCCAAGGAAGCCGAGGAGCAGCTGCTCTTCCGCGACATGCAGACCGACATGGTGCAGCAGATCATGCGCCGCCTCGCCGCGGCCGAGCGACTGAAGCCGAAGGTGCAGTAAGTGGAAGTGCGCGCCGAGCAGCTTGCCGCGCAGCTTGCCAAGTCGCTCGCCCCGGTCTACACGATCCACGGCGACGAGCCGCTGCTCGCGCTCGAGGCATCCGACGCGGTGCGCGCGGCGGCGCGCCGCCAGGGATTCGCCGAGCGCGAAGTGTTCGAGCCCGGGCGCAGCTTCGACTGGAGCGAGCTCCGCCACGCCGGCGCCAGCCGCTCGCTCTTCGGCGACAAGAAGGTGGTCGAGCTCAGGCTCGCGAGCGGCAAGGTCGGGGCGCAGGCCGCCGAGGCGCTCGTCGACTGGTGCGGGAAGCCCAGCCCGGAAGCGCTGCTGCTGGTGACGATGCCCCGGCCCGAAGGGCCGATGTGGTGGAAGGCGCCCTGGTTCACGGCGCTGAAGTCGGCGGGGGTGATGGTGGGGCTCGAGCCCGTGCCGCGCGCCGCGCTGCCCGCCTGGCTCGGCCAGCGCCTCGCGCGCCAGAAGCAGCGCGCCGGCGCCGAGGTGCTCGCCTGGCTCGCCGACCGCGTCGAGGGCAACCTGCTCGCCGCGCACCAGGAGGTGCAGAAGCTCGCGCTGCTCGCCCCCGAGGGCGAGCTCGACCTCGCCGCGGTGCGCGAGGCGGTCGCCGACGTGGCGCGCTACGACCCCTACCTCGCCGCCGAGGCGCTCGTCGCCGGCGACACGCCGCGCTACCTGCGCGTGCTCGAAGGGCTGCGCGGGGAGGGCGAGCAGCCGACCTTCGTGCTGCACGTGGTCTCGGGCGCGCTCTTCGCCCTGCAGGGCCAGGGGCGCGTCTTCCACAAGCCCCTGCAGCGCGCCATCGACGCCGCCGCGGGGCGCCATGCCCCGGCGGCACTCGCGCGCGCGGTGCGCGACGCCGCTGCCGTCGACCGCGCCATCAAGGGCGTCGTCGCGCGCGACCCGTGGGAAGGCTTCATGACCCTTGGGCTAAACTTGTCCCATGGAACAGGTGCTTGAGACGGTCCCGGTGCGCGCGCTCGGCAAGCGCGCGCGCGCGGCGTCGCGCGAGCTCGCGCGCGCCGATACCGCGTCCAAGAACCGCGCCCTGCTCGCCATGGCGGCGCAGATCCGCGCCCAGTCGAAGGCAATCCTCCAGGCCAATGCCGCGGACGTCGCCAACGCCAAGAGCGCCGGCAACGACGCCGCCTTCGTCGACCGGCTGACGCTCGACGCGAGGCTCGTCGAGCAGATGGCCGAGGGCGTCGAGGAAGTGGCGCGCCTGCCCGATCCGGTGGGCGAGATCTCGGGGCGCGTGCGCCGCCCCACCGGCATCGAGGTGGCGAAGATGCGCGTGCCGATCGGCGTCATCGGCATCATCTACGAGTCCCGGCCCAACGTGACCGCCGACGCGGCGGCGCTGTGCGTAAAAGCGGGCAACGCCTGCATCCTGCGCGGCGGCTCCGAGGCCCTCGCCTCGAACGGCGCCATCGCCGAGTGCGTGCGCGCCGGGCTGCGCGCGGCCGGCCTGCCCGAGGATGCGGTGCAGCTCATCGCCACCGCCGACCGCGCCGCGGTGGGCGAGCTCATCACCATGAACGAGTACGTCGACATCATCGTTCCGCGCGGCGGGAAAGAGCTGATCGAGCGGCTCTCGCGCGAGTCGCGCATTCCCATGATCAAGCACCTCGACGGCGTCTGCCACGTGTACATCGACGACAGCGCCGACCCCGAGATGGCGGTGCGCATCGCCGACAATGCCAAGACGCAGCGCTACGGGACCTGCAACACGATGGAGACGCTGCTGGTCGCCGAGGGGATCGCTGCGCAGGTCCTGCCCAGAATCGGCTCGATCTTCGAGAGCAAAGGCGTGGAGATGCGAGCCGATCCCGGTGCGCGCAGGCTCATCCCCGCGGCCAAGGCGGCGACCGAGAAGGACTACTGCACCGAGTGGCTCGCGCCGGTGGTGTCGATCCGGGTGGTGCGCGGCCTGGACGAGGCGATCGAGCACATCGGCAAGTACGGCTCGCAGCACACCGACGCGATCGTCGCCGGCGATCGCGCGCGCGGCGAGCGGTTCCTCCGCGAGGTCGACTCGAGCTCGGTGATGTGGAACGCCTCGACGCGCTTCGCCGACGGCTACGAATACGGCCTGGGCGCCGAGATCGGCATCTCGACCGACAAGCTGCACGCGCGCGGCCCGGTCGGCCTGGAAGGCCTGACGACGCAGAAATACGTCGTGCTCGGCCACGGCGAGATTCGCAGCTGAAGTTGCGAATTTGACATCGGGGATCGGCATCCTGGGCGGCACCTTCGACCCGGTGCACAACGCGCACCTCGCGATGGCGCGCGCGGCGATCGACCGCCTCGGCCTGCGGAAGATCCTCTGGATCCCCACCGGCACGACGCGCTACCGCAATCCCGCCGTCGCCCCGGCGCCCGACCGGGTGGCGATGCTGCGGCTCGCGCTCGAAGGCAATGACCACGCCGAGCTCGACCTGCGCGAGCTCGCCCCCGGCGCCTCGGGCTACACCGTGGACACTCTGCATGAGCTGCGCCTGGAGAACGGCGACACGCCGCTTTACCTCCTGATGGGCGCCGACCAGTACGAGAAGCTCCCCACCTGGCATCGCCCGGACGAAGTGCGGCGCCTCGCGCGCATCGCGGTTTTCGACCGCCCCGGGTCGGCGATCCGCGACCGGAACGCGGAAAGAATCCCCTTCGCCCCGATGCCGGTGTCCGCGAGCGACATCCGCGCGCGCGTCGCGCGGGGCGAGGACGTCTCCGGCCTCGTGCCGGCCCCGGTGGCGAACTATATCGCCCGGCACGGGCTCTACCGATAGTGGACATTCGCAAGAAGCAGCGCGTGGTGCTCGAGGCGCTCGAGGACGTGAAGGGCCGCGACATCGTCGTCTACAACACCGCGCGCATGCCCTCGATGTTCGAGCGCGTGGTGATCGCGAGCGGCGAGTCGAACCGCCAGGTGCGCGCCCTCGCCGACCGCGTGCAGGAGAAGGTACGAGAGGGCGGCGCGCGCGTCTACGGCGTCGAGGGCGAGTCGAGCGGCGAGTGGGTGCTGGTCGACCTCGGGGACGTGGTGGTGCACATCATGCATCCCACGGTGCGGGACTTCTACAACCTCGAGGAGGTCTGGGGCGACAAGCCGGTGCGACTCAAGGCGAAAGCCACGGCGAAGGCGAAGCCAAGGGCAAAGAAGCATGCCGCGCCTGCACGTCCTCGCCGTCGACGCTAGGCTGCCGGCGTGGGCCGAGCAGGCCTGCGCGCAGTACGCCAAGCGCATGCCGCGCGGCTACGAGGTGTCACGCTGTCAGATAAAAAGCAACAAGTTGAAAGGCGCACTGCCCAAGGGCGCGCGCCTCGTGGCGCTCGACGAGCGCGGACGCGACTGCGACACCCGCGCGTTCAGCCAGTTGCTCCTGCAGGAGACCGCCTTCCTGATCGGCGGCCCGGACGGCCTGGACGAAAGCGTGAAAAAAGACGCGGCACTGCTCGTGCGCCTCTCGTCCCTCACGCTGCCGCACGCGCTCGCGCAGGTTCTGCTGCTCGAGCAGCTGTACCGCGCCGCGACACTGCTCACCGGCCACCCGTACCATCGGGTATAGTTTTTTCATGATCGGCCCGATCGAGCGCGGCATCTACCTCGCCTCGCGCAGCCCGCGCCGGCGGGAGCTCCTGTCGCAGATCGGCGTGCGCTTCCACCTGCTCCTGTTCCGCTCGCGGCCCGGCGAGGACGCCGAGGTCGACGAGACCCCGCTCGAGGGCGAGGACCCCGCGGCGTACGTCGAGCGCATGGCGCGCGCCAAGGCCGACGCCGGCTGGCGCCGGCTCCTGCAGCGCAATCTCCCGCACGCGCCGGTGCTCGCCGCCGACACCACCGTGGCCCTCGAAGACCGCATCTTCGGCAAGCCCGAGGGGCGGGAGCAGGCCGCGGAGATGCTCGCCGCGCTCGCGGGACGCACGCACGAGGTGCTGACCGCGGCGGCGCTCAAGCACGGCGACTGGATCGAGACCGCGGTGTCGCGCTCGGAGGTGCGGCTGAAGCCCCTCTCCGAGGAGGAGATCCGCGTCTACGTCGCGACCGGGGAATGCGACGACAAGGCCGGCGCCTACGCGATCCAGGGCCGGGCGGCGCGCTTCGTGATGGAGCTGCGCGGCAGCTATTCGGGGGTGATGGGGCTGCCGCTGTACGAGACCAGCCTGCTGCTCGACAAGCTGCGTGAGCGAAGAAATCCTTATTAACGTGACGCCGCAGGAGACGCGCGTCGCCGTCGCCGGCTCGGGCGTGGTGCAGGAGCTGCTCGTCGAGCGTGCAGCGAGCCGCGGCCTGGTCGGCAACATCTACATGGGTCGCGTGGCGCGCGTGCTGCCCGGCATGCAGTCGGCGTTCATCGAGATCGGCCTGGAGCGCGCCGCTTTCCTGCACGTCGCCGACCTCTGGGGGGACCGCAAGGCCAACGGGGAATCGCGGCCCATCGAGCAGATCCTCGCCGAAGGCCAGCCGCTGCTGGTGCAGGTGGTGAAGGACCCCCTCGGCTCGAAGGGCGCGCGCCTGTCGACGCAGATCTCGGTCGCCGGGCGGCTGCTGGTCTACCTGCCGCACGATCCGCACATCGGCATCTCGCAGAAGATCGAGGACGAGAGCGGGCGCGCGGCGCTGCGCGAGCGGCTGCGCGAGCTCGCCGGCGCCGAGGAGAAAGGCGGCTTCATCGTGCGCACCCTGGCCGAGGCGGCGACCGAGGAGGACCTGCGCGCCGACCTCGCGTATCTGCGCAACCTATGGAAAGTCATCAAGGAAAGATCTCTTGGAGCGGCACCGCCGCAGCTCATCTACCAGGACCTCTCCCTCGCGCAGCGCGTGCTGCGCGACATGGTGAGCCCCGACACCAGCCGCGTGGTGGTGGACTCGCGCGAGACCTGGCAGAAGCTCGGCGCCTTCGCCGAGCAGTACATGCCGCAGGTGCGCGGCCGCCTCGAGCACTACACCGGCGAGCGGCCGCTCTTCGAGCTCTACGACGTCGAGACCGAGATCGAGCGCGCGCTCGCGCGCCGCGTCGAGCTCAAGTCCGGCGGCACGCTGGTGATCGACCAGACCGAGGCCATGACCACCGTCGACGTCAACACCGGCGGCTTCGTCGGCAGCCGCAACTTCGACGACACGGTGTTCAAGACCAATCTCGAGGCGGCGCAGGCGATCGCGCGGCAGCTGCGCCTGCGCAACCTCGGCGGCATCATCGTCGTCGACTTCATCGACATGCACAGCGAGGAGCACCGCGCCGCGGTGCTGGAGGAGTTCAGGCGCGCGCTCGCGCGCGACCGCACGCGCATGACGGTCAACGGCTTCACCGCGCTCGGGCTGGTCGAGATGACGCGCAAGCGCACGCGCGAGTCGCTCGCGCACGTGCTGTGCGAGCCCTGCCCGACCTGCGACGGGCGCGGCGCGGTGAAGACCGCGCATACCGTCTGCTACGAGATCCTGCGCGAGATCCTGCGCGAGGCGCGCGCCTTCCATGCCAGGGAGTTCCGCGTCGTCGCCTCCCAGAGCGTCATCGACCTGTTCCTCGAGGAGGAGTCGCCGGCGCTCGGCATGCTCTCGGACTTCATCGGCAAGCCGATCTCGACGCACGTCGAGTCGAGCTACACGCAAGAGCAGTTCGACATCGTGCTGATGTAATGAACGAACTGTTCTTCAAGCCGGCGACGTCCTTGGCCAGGCTTCTGAGAGCGAGGAAGCTGTCCGCGACCGAGCTGACGAAGGCCTTCATCGGGCAGATCGAGCGCGTCAACCCGAAGGTGAACGCCATCGTCACCTTCCTGCCCGAGCTCGCGCTGAAGCGGGCCAGGATTCTCGACAGGAAAAGCGCCTTCAAGGGTGTCCTCGCGGGCTTGCCGATCGCCTACAAGGACGTGGTGCCGACCAAGGGCATCCGCACCACCTACGGCTCGCCGATCTACCGCGACCACGTGCCCACCGAGGACCATTTGATCGTCGAGCGGCTCTCGGCGGCGGGCGCCATCACGATCGGCAAGACGAACACGCCCGAGTTCGCCGCCGGCAGCCAGACCTTCAACGCCGTGTTCGGCGCCACGCTCAATCCCTACGACCTTTCCCGGACCTGCGGCGGCTCCTCGGGCGGCGCGGCGGCCGCCGTCGCCTGCGGCATGCTGCCTTTCGCCGACGGCTCGGACCTCGGCGCGTCGCTGCGCAACCCCGGCAACTTCTGCAACGTCGTGGGCTTTCGCCCGACGCCCGGCCGCGTGCCGGGCTGGCCGGCAAGCGACGCCTGGCAGACGCTCACCGTGATCGGCACGCTGGCGCGCACCACCGCCGATTGCGCGCTGCTCTTCTCCGCCATGGCCGGGCCCGACGCGCGCGACCCGACGTCGATCCCGGAATCGGGCTCCCTGTTCGGAAAATCATTGAAGAGAAGCTTTCGCAAGACCCGCGTCGCCTGGAGCCGCGACCTGGGCGGGCTGCCGGTCGAGCACGAAGTCACCCGCGTGCTCGAGCCCGCCCGACGCGTCCTGTCGGCGCTCGGCTGCGCCGTCGAGGACGCCGAGCCCGACCTCTCGGGCGCCGAGGAGGCGTTCCACGTGCTGCGCGCGGTGGGCTTCGTGCAGAAGTACGGCGAGCTCCTGAAGACGCAGCGCGACAAGCTGAAGAAGGACGTGGTCTGGAACATCGAGCAGGGCCTCGCGCTGGACGGCGCGCGCGTCGCCCGCGCCCAAGCGCTGCGCACGCAGGTCTACCACCGCATGCGCGAGTTCATGGAGCGCTACGAGTTCCTGTGCCTGCCGGTGAACCAGGTGCTGCCCTTCCCGGTGACGCAGCCTTACGTCGCCGAGATCAACGGCGTGAAGCTCGACAACTATCTCGACTGGATGAAGACCTGCTACTTCATCACCGTCACCGGCCACCCGGCGATCTCGGTGCCGGCCGGCTTCAGCCGCGGGGGCCTGCCGGTGGGGCTGCAGATCGTCGGGCGCTACCGCGACGATCTCGGCGTGCTGCAGCTGGCGCACGCCTTCGAGTCCGAAACCGGGTTCTGGAAGCGCCGGCCGCCCGTCGCGGGCAATGCGGCGGAATAAACCCGCCGGCCAGACGTATTCCGTTTGTCGATCAAGACGAGAGGAGAGTTCCATGAAGAGGGATCTGGGCAACGACCACCTGAACAGCCTGCTGCCCGACGTACAGGTCGATCGGCGCGGCTTCATCGCCGCGGCGATCGCCGCCGGATTCGCGGTCACCGCCGAGCCGGTGCTCGCGCAGGCCATCCACACGCCGATGGACGGGCTGGTGGGCGGCGACGCGAAGATCGGCGAGATTCCCGCCTACTACGCGGTGCGCAAGGGCGCCGACAAGCGCCCGGTGGTGCTGGTGGTGGGCGAAATCTGGGGCAACCACGAGCACATCAAGGACGTGGTGCGCCGAATCGCAAAGGCCGGCTACTTCGCGGTGGCGAACGAGCCCTATTTCCGCCTCGGCGACCTGGCGAAGATGACCGAGATCAAGGAGGTCATCGCAGCCGCCAACAAGCTCACCGACGAGCAGGCCTTCGCCGACCTCGACGCGGTGGTGGCCTGGGCCGAGCGGCACCCGCGCGCCAACGCGCGCAAGCTGGGCATCACCGGCTTCTGCCGCGGCGGGCGCACGGTGTGGATGTACACCGCGCACCAGACGAAGGTCGACGCCGGCGTCGCCTGGTACGGCGGGCTGATGCCCGTCCCGCCCGCGATGAGCGCCGGCCCCCTCGACGTCACCGACAAGATCGACCGCCCGGTGCTCGGCCTGTACGGCGGCGACGACCAGGGCATTCCGATTGGCCACGTCGAGCGCATGCGCGCGGGCCTGAAGGCTTTCGGCAACGACAAGAAATCGCAGATCCACGTCTACGAAGGCATGCCGCACGCCTTCAACGCCGACTACCGCCCAAGCTACCGCAAGGAGGCCGCCGACGACGGCTGGAAGCGCATGCTCGCCTGGTTCAAGAAAAACGGCGTAGCCTAGCGCCACCCACCCCGAGGAGGAACGTCATGCGCATCTCCATTGCCGCAGGGCTGCTCGCCGCCGCGCTCAGCCTCCCCGCCGCCGCCGCGATCAAGGAGGAGCCGGTCACCTACAAGGACGGCGACACCACCATGAAGGGCTTCATCGTCTACGACGATGCGAAGAAGGGCCCGCGCCCGGGCATCGTCGTCGTGCACGAATGGTGGGGTGTCACGAAGCACACGCGCGCGGAGGCGCGCCGCTTCGCGCGGCAGGGCTACACCGCCTTCGTCGCCGACATGTACGGCGAGGCGAAGAGCGCCGACAACCCGAAGGACGCGAGCGGCCTCATGAAGTCGCTGATGGGCAATCCGGCCGCCGTGGAGTCGCGCTTCAACGCCGCGCGCGCACAGCTCGCCAAGCACGCGAGCGTCGACCCGAAGAGGATCGGTGCCTCCGGCTACTGCATGGGGGGCACGGTGGTGCTCAACATGGCGCGCGCCGGGGACCTCGCCGCCGTTGCCGCCTTCCATCCGAGCCTCGGCGGCTACAAGCCGGCGTCCGCGCCGGTCAAGGCCAGGGTGCTGGTGCTGAACGGCGCCGACGACCCGTTCAACAAGCCGGAGGCGATCGACGCCTTCAAGAAGGACATGGACGCGGCGAAGGCGGACTACAAGTTCGTCGACTACCCGGGCGCAGTGCACGCCTTTACCAACCCGGAGGCGAGCGCGAAAGGCAAGAAGTACAACCTGCCGCTCGCTTACAACGCCAAGGTGGACAAGGAATCCAAGGCGGAAGCGGCGAAGTTCTTCCGCGCCGCGTTCGCCAGGAAGTAAGGCAGCAGGAAATGCCGGAAGGCCGCCCGCCGGGCGGCCTTTTTCATTTCTGCGCTGATCGGTGGCGCGCCCGGCGGGATTCGAACCCACGACCCTTGGCTTCGGAGGCCAATACTCTGATCCGCTGAGCTACGGGCGCCTCGGGGAAGAGGACGTAGATTATCAGCTAAAATTCATGCCTTTACAAAAATCCGGCCGCCCAAGTGGACACCCACGACTCGCATAGCTCCTTCATCAAGACGCCGCAGCAGCTCATCGTCGTGGTGCTGCTCGCCTTCCTCGTTCCGATCATCGGCATCATCCTGGTGGTGAACCTGGTGCTCTCGCGGCCGACTGCCGAGCCGAACGCGATGACGCCCGAGTCCGTGGCCGCGCGCATCCAGCCGGTCGGGCGAGTCGAGTTCGGCGCGGGCGGCGGCGCCGCCGCCGGCACCCGCAGCGGCGAGGAAATCGTCAAGGCGGTTTGCACCGCCTGCCACCAGGCCGGCGTGGCGAACGCGCCCAGGCTCGGCGACAAGGCGCAGTGGGCGCCGCGGCTCAAGCAGGGCCTGAACGCGCTCGTCGCCTCGGTGGTGAAGGGCAAGGGCGCCATGCCGCCGAAGGCCGGCGACCCCTCGCTCACCGACGAGGAGATCGCGCGCGCGGTGGTGGCGATGGCGAACGAGGCCGGCGCGAAGTTCAAGGCGCCTGCGGCGGCGAAACCGGCCGCGCAAAAACAGGCGGCGGCCGCGGACGGCAAGGCGGTCTATGACCAGACCTGCGTCGCCTGCCACGCGCAGTCGGTGGCCGGCTCGCCGAAGCTCGGCGACAAGGCGGCCTGGGCGCCGCGCATCAAGACCGGCATGGATTCGCTCGTGCAATCGGTCCTGAAGGGAAAGGGCGCGATGCCGCCCAAGGGCGGCAACGCCTCGTTCAACGAGGCGCAGGTGCGCGCCGCAGTCGAGTTCATGGTGTCGCAGAGCAAGTAGAGAAGCCCGACTGGCCGAGCTCCTCTTCGTCATCGATCCGCCGGCCTCGCTCAAGGCGTACAAGGACACGACTGTCGCCATGATGCGCGCGGCGCAAGCGCGCAAGCACCAGATCTTCGTCTCCCAGGTCAACGACCTGAAGTGGGACGGCAAAGCGCTTGCCCGCGCCACCCGGCTGTCGCTCACCGACAATGACGAGGACTGGTACCGCGCGCACGAGACCGAGTCGCGCGCGCTGGCGGATTTCGCTGCGGTGCTGATGCGCAAGGACCCGCCCTTCGACCTGGAGTACGTCGTCAGCACCTGGCTGCTCTCGGCCGCGGTGCGCGAAGGCGCGCGCGTGTTCAACGCGCCCGACGCGATCCGCGACCACAACGAGAAGCTCGCGATCGCGGAGTTCCCGCAGTTCTGCGTGCCCACCCTGGTGACCCGCGAGGCGGCCGAGCTGCAGGCGTTCATCGAGGTGGAAAAGGACGTCGTGGTCAAGCGGCTCGACGTCATGGGCGGAGAGAACGTGTTCCGGGTGCGCCGCGACGACCCCAACCGCAACGTCATCGTCGAGATCATGTCGCAGGGCGGCGCACGCACCGTCATGGCGCAGCGCTTCATTCCCGAGATCGCGGCGGGCGACAAGCGCGTCATCCTGATCGGCGGGAACGTGGTGCCGCACGTCCTGGCACGCATCCCGAAGCCGGGGGAGTCGCGCGGCAACCTCGCCGCCGGCGCGCGCGGCGTGGCGCAGCCGCTCTCGCCGCGCCAGCGCGAGATCGCCTCCGCCCTGGGGCCGGTTCTTGCGCAAAGGGGACTGCTGCTGGTCGGGCTGGACGTGATCGGCGACTGGCTCACCGAGATCAACGTCACCAGCCCCACCGGCTTCCGCGAGATCCAGGAGCAGACGGGCTTCGACGTCGCCGGCATGTTCATGGACGCCGTGGAAGATAGGCTGCAATGAGGCAACTGCAATGAGGCGGTGGCAATGATCGGCGTCCTCATCGTCACGCACGGCGAGATCGGCACCGCGCTGCTGCACAGCGCGTCGCAGATCCTCGGCAGCCCGCCGCCGCAGGTGGCGACGCTCAGCGTCTGGCGCCAGGACGACCCCGACGACCTGGTGCTGCGCGCGCAGGAGCTCCTGCAGGGCATCGACGACGGCGAGGGCGTGCTGGTCCTCACCGACATCTTCGGCGCGACACCCGGCAACGTGGCGTCGCGCCTGCTGCAGGACGGCCGCATCGAGGGCGTCTCGGGGGTGTCCCTGCCGATGCTGCTGCGCATCCTCAGCAAGCGCAACGGCCCCTTGAGCGGCGTCGTCCAGCGCGCCCTGTCGGGCGGCGCGGAGGGCGTGGTGCACATGAACAGCGACCGCTGCTGCGATGCCTAGCGTGGAAGCGGAGATCGTGAACCGCCTGGGCCTGCACGCGCGCGCGGCGGCCAAGCTCACGCACCTCGCGAGCGGCTACCAGAGCGAGATCTGGCTCTCGCGCAGCGGCCGGCGCGTCAACGCGAAGAGCATCATGGGCGTGATGATGCTCGCCGCGGGCCAGGGCACGAAGGTGCTGATCGAGGCCGACGGCGCCGACGCGCAGGGCGCGCTCGAGGCGCTCTCGCGGTTGATCGCCGACCGGTTCGGCGAAGGCGAGTGAGGTGAATTTCGTCCTGCACGGCTACGCCGTGTCGAGCGGCATCACGGTGGGCTACGCCCACCTCGTCTCGACGGCGCGGCTGGAGGTCGCGCACTACGAGATCGCCGAGGACGCGGTCGACGCCGAGGTCGAGCGCTTCGATCGCGCCATGCAGACCGCGCGGGACCAGCTCGGCGCGCTCAAGGACCACATCGCGAGCGACGCGCCGGCGGAGCTCGAGGCCTTCCTCGACCTGCACCGCATGATCCTCGACGACTCGGCGCTCGCCAGCGCGCCGCGCGAGCTGATCCGCAAGCGCCGCGCCAACGCCGAGTGGGCGCTGGTGCAGCAGATGGAGCGGCTGGTCGAGCGCTTCGAGGAAATCGAGGACCCGTACCTGCGCGAGAGGAAGGCCGACGTGCAGCACGCGGTCGAGCGGGTGCTGAAGGTGCTGATGGGCGCGAAGACGCTCGCCGAGCCCGCCGCCTCCGAGGAGCAGAAGCTGATCGTGGTGGCGCACGACCTCTCGCCCGGCGACATGATCCTCTTCAAGCGCCACAACTACGGCGGCTTCGTCACCGACGTCGGCGGCGTCACCTCGCACACCGCGATCGTGGCGAGGAGCCTCGGCATCCCGGCGATCGTCGGCCTGCACCACGCGCGCCAGACCGTGGCCGAGGGGGAGCTGCTCATCGTCGACGGCGTGCGGGGCGTGCTGATCGTCAACCCCGACCCGCTGGTGCTCGCCGAGTACCGCCGCCGCCAGGCCGAGCTCAAGGCCGAGCGCCAGCGCCTGAAGCGCCTGAAGAAGACCCCGGCGGCGACGCTCGACGGCACGCCGGTCGAGCTCTTCGCCAACATCGAGCTGCCGCAGGACGCCGCCCAGGCGCTGGACGCCGGCGCGCAGGGCGTGGGTCTCTTCCGCACCGAGTTCCTCTTCCTCAACCGCCGCGACCTGCCGGGCGAGGAAGAGCAGTTCGAGGCCTATCGCCAGGTCGTCGCGGCGATGAAAGGCCTGCCGGTCGTGCTGCGCACTCTCGACGTCGGTGCCGACAAGGCGTTCGAGGGCAACGACCCCGCCGCGCAGAACATCCCCAACCCGGCCATGGGCCTGCGCGCCATCCGCTTCTGCCTCTCCGAGCCGCAGATGTTCCTCACGCAGCTGCGCGCCATCCTGCGCGCCTCGCACTACGGCCCGGTGCGGATCCTGCTGCCGATGCTCGCGCACGCGCACGAGATCGAGCAGACCCTCACGCTCATGCGTCAGGCGAAGCAGCAGCTCGACGAGCGCGGCCAGCCCTACGACGCGGACATCAAGATCGGCGGCATGATCGAGATTCCGGCGGCAGCGCTCGCGCTGTCGATCTTCATGAAGCGCCTGGACTTCCTGTCGATCGGCACCAACGACCTCATCCAGTACACCCTCGCCGTCGACCGCACCGACGATGCGGTCGCGCACCTCTACGACCCGCTCCATCCGGCGGTGCTGACGCTCGTGGCGAACACCATCCAGACCGCGACGCGCGGCGGCGTGCCGGTGGCGGTGTGCGGCGAGATGGCGGGCGATCCCCTGTTCACGCGGCTGCTGCTCGGCCTTGGCCTGCGCAACCTGTCGATGCACCCCTCGCAGCTGCTCACCATCAAGGAGCGCATCCTGCGCACCAACCTCGGCGAGGTGCAGACCCTCGCCCAGCGCGTGCTGCGCACCACCGACCCGGGCAAGACCCGCGAGCTCCTCGCCAAGCTGAACGTATGAGCGGGCCGCTCGAGGGAGTCCGGGTCCTCGACCTCACCACCGTGGTGATGGGCCCGTACGCGACGCAGATCCTCGCCGACCTCGGCGCCGACGTGGTGAAGGTGGAGCCGCCCGAGGGCGACGTGATGCGCTACGCTTGGCCGTTCCGCCATCCGGGCATGGGGCACATCTTCCTCAACGCCAACCGCAACAAGCGCTCCGTCGTACTCGATCTCAAGAAAGCCGATGCCCATCAGGCCTGCCTCGCGCTCGCCAGGCAAGCCGACGTGCTCGTCTACAACATCCGCCCGCAGGCGATGGCCCGCCTCAGGCTCTCTTATGAGGAAGTGATTGCAGTAAACCCCAACGTCATCTATGTCGGCTGCTTCGGCTACAGCCAGCGCGGGCCCTACGCCGCGAAGGCCGCCTACGACGACCTCATCCAGGGCGCCGCCGGCATCCCGTGGCTGCTGCAAAAGCAGGGCGCCGCCGAGCCGCGCTACGCGCCGATCATCGTCGCCGACCGCTCGGTGGGCCAGCAGGTGGCGAGCGCGGTCAGCGCGGCGCTGTACTACCGCGAGAAGAGCGGCAAGGGCCAGCGCGTCGACGTGCCGATGTTCGAGCACCTGCTGCAGATCGTCCTGGGCGAGCACCTCGGCGGCTACACGTTCGATCCGCAGGAAGGCGAGGCGGGCTACGCGCGCATGCTGGCGCCCGACCGCCGGCCCTACCAGACGAAGGACGGCTACGTCTGCGCCCTCATCTACAACGACAAGCAATGGAAGGCCTACTTCGAGGTCCTGGGCAAACCCGAGATGTTCCGCGACGAGAAGTATTCGTCCCAGGAATCGAGAAGCCGCCACTACGCGCAGGCCTACGCGTTCGTCGCCGAGCAGATGAAGACACGCACCACCGCCGAATGGATCGAGGCGCTCGAGCGCGCCGACATCCCGGTGCAGCGCATGAACAGCCTCGCCGACATCGTCGCCGACCCGCACCTCGCGGCCACCGGCTACTTCAGCACCGTCGAGCATCCCACGGAGGGGCGCCTGCGCTCGATGGCGGTGCCCTCGGAATGGTCCGCATCGCCGCCGCAGTACCGGCGCCACGCGCCGCGGCTGGGCGAGCACACGCGCGAGGTGCTCGGGGAAGCAGGCCTTTCCGGCGCGCAGATCGATGCGCTCCTCGCGAGCGGCGCCGCCCGTGCCGCCGACTGAGCGGTTCCTTGACAGCGCGGAAGCCGACCGGTAACTTCGCGCGGCGTTGCGCCGATTTGATGTTCAGCTTGCGGGCGCATAACAAATGCCGCTAAAGAGACATGAACGCTCCTGACAACAATCTCGGCTTCGTCGTCGCGCAGAAAGCGCGCTTCGACGCGCCCCTGCGGCTGAAGAGCGGCGCCGAGCTTCCCTCCTTCGAGCTGGCCTACGAGACCTACGGCGAGCTGAACGCCGCCAGGTCGAACGCCGTGCTCGTCTGCCACGCGCTGAATGCCTCCCATCACGTCGCTGGTCGTTATGAAACTGAAAAAGACAATGTCGGGTGGTGGGACAACCTCGTCGGCCCGGGCAAGCCGCTCGACACGCGGCGCTTCTTCGTCGTGGGATCGAATTACCTCGGCAGCTGCTTCGGCTCCACCGGGCCGGCCTCGATCCATCCGGCCACCGGCAAGCCCTGGGGGGCGGATTTCCCGGTGGTCACGGTCGAAGACTGGGTCGAGGCGCAGGCGCGCCTCGCCGAGCGCCTGGGCATCGAGCGCTTCGCGGCGGTGATCGGCGGCTCGCTCGGCGCGATGCAGGCGCTGCAGTGGACGCTCTCTTACCCCGAGCGCGTGCGCCACGCGCTGGTGATTGCCGCCGCGGCCAGGCTCTCGCCGCAGAACATCGCCTTCAACGAGGTGGCGCGCCAGGCGATCATGACCGACCCGGACTTCCACGGCGGCCACTACTACGACAAGGGCGTGGTGCCGACGCGCGGCCTGCGCATCGCGCGCATGATCGGCCACATCACCTACCTCTCGGGCGAGGCGATGGCGGAGAAGTTCGGCCGGCTCATGCGCCGCGGCGCGCCCGGCTTCGACTTCGACATCGACTTCGAGATCGAGTCCTACCTGCGCTACCAGGGCGACAAGTTCTCCACCTACTTCGACGCCAACACCTACCTGCGCATCACCAAGGCGCTCGACTACTTCGACCCGGCGGCGGACTTCGGCGGCGACCTGACGAAGGCGCTGGCGCGCGCCACGGCGGCGTTCCTGGTGGTGTCGTTCAAGTCCGACTGGCGCTTCCCGCCCTCGCGCTCGCGCGACATCGTGCGCGCGCTGCTCGACAACCGCCGCATCGTCTCCTACCTCGAGCTCGACGCGCCCGGCGGGCACGACGCGTTCCTCCTCGAAGACGAGCGCTACCACGCCGCGCTGCGTTCCTATTTCGGGAACATCGAGCTGTGAGGCCGGCGCATTGAGACCCGATCTTGCCGCGATCGTGCACTGGGTGCCGCAGGGCGCGCGGGTGCTCGACCTCGGCTGCGGCGACGGCGCGCTGCTGCGCTCGCTGTGGCAGGAGCGCGAGGCGCCCGGCTACGGCGTGGAGATCGACGACGACAGCGTGCTCGCCTGCGTCGCGAACGACGTCAACGTGCTGCAGGTGGACCTCGAGAGCGGCCTCTCGCTCTTCGCCGACGGCTCCTTCGACTGCGTCATCCTCTCCGAGACGCTGCAGACCATCCACCGCACCGAGTTCCTGATGCGCGAGATGCTGCGCGTCGGGCGCGAGGTCATCGTCAGCTTCCCGAACTTCGGCCACTGGGGCGCGCGCCTGCAGGTCGTGCTCGGCCACATGCCGGTGTCCGAGACCCTGCCCTACGAGTGGTACGAGACGCCGAACGTGCACCACTGCACCGTGGCCGATTTCGAGGACCTGTGCCGGCGCCTGGGCGTGCGCATCCGCGAGCGCCTGGTGCTCCACAGGGGCAAGCCGGTGACGCTCCTCCCCAACCTGTTCGGCAGCCTGGCGGTGTACCGGTGTACCGCGAGCTAGAGCCTGTATCCCGATCGGGATGCGCGGCGCTCCCGCTAGGGGCGGGGTGGCGCCGGTTCCTTGCCGGCGGAGCCGATCGACAGGTCGGCTAGGCCCGAGCGCATCATCAGCCAGAAGAGGATCACGCCCGGGAACGCCACCGCGGTGGTCAGCAGATAGAAGTTCACGTAGCCGATGACCTCGATCAGCCACCCGGCCGTGGTGCCGGTGAGCACGCGGCCGGCGATGCTGGCAAGCGCGGAAAGCAGCGCGTACTGGCTGGCGGTGAAGCGCAGATTGCACAGCGCCGACAGGTAGGCGACCACCGTGACGCCGCCGATGCCGCTGGCGAAGTTCTCGAAGCCGACGGCGGCGGCCATGCCGATGTTGCTGTGGCCGGCGGCCGCCAGCGCGGCGAAGCTGAAGTTGGAGACCGCCATCAGGACCAGGCTGACGAGGACCGAGCGCTTCATGCCGAGGCGCTCGTACATCACGCCGCCGGCGAAGACGCCGGCCAGCAGCGCCGCGAAGCCGATGCCGACGTCGTAGAAGGCCACCTCGTCGTTGGTGAACCCCAGGTCCTGGAAGAGCAGGCGCAGGCTCAGGTTGGCGAGGGTGTCGCCGATCTTGTGGATGAGGACGAATAGCAGCACCACCAGCGCACCCTGGCGCTTCAGGAACTCGATGAGCGGGCTGAAATAGGCGACGACGGCTGCGAGCGCGCCGTGCGCCTGCGCCGGCTCGCGGTGCCGCGCCGGCTCGCCCATGACCACGCCGACCAGCATCGCCGGCACGGCGAAGGCGGCGCAGGCGAAATACGCGAGCGCCCAGCCGAACCGGGCGCCCAGCACGAGCGCCAGGGCGCCGGCGGCGGCCGCGCCGATGCGCCACCCGTATTGCGACATGCCCGATCCGGCGCCGAGCTGGCGCGGCTCGAGCAGCTCGATGCGGTAGGCGTCGATGATGATGTCGAAGGTGGCGCCGGCCACGCCCACCGCGATCGCGGCGAGCGCCACGACGTACAGCGCCTCGTCCGGATCGGCGACGCCGAGGCCGGCCACCGCCGCCATCACCAGCACGCCGCTCAGCCACAGCCAGCTGCGCCGCTGGCCGAAGCGGCCGATCAGCGGCAGCCGCACATTGTCGACGAGCGGCGCCCAGAGGAACTTGAGGTTGTAGGCGAGGATGGTGAGCGAGAACGCGGTCACCGCGCTCTTGGTGATGCCGTGCTGCGCGAGGCGCGTGGTCAGCGTCGCGCCGATCATCGCGAAGGCGAAGCCCGAGGAGATGCCGAGGAAGAGCGCCGCGAGCGGCGCGGCCTCGAGGTAGGGACGCAGGGCGCTAGCCCAGCGGGTAGTCATAGTCGATCGTCAACGGCGCATGGTCGGAAAACCGCTTCGCCTTGTAGATCGACTCCTTGACCGCGCTGCTTGCGACCCCCGGGGTGGCGATCTGGTAATCGATGCGCCAGCCGACATTCTTCGCCCAAGCCTGGCCGCGGTTGGACCACCACGTGTACTGGCCGGGGTTCGGGTTGAGGCGGCGAAACACGTCGACGAAGCCGAGCCCGTCGAAGACGCGGGTGAGCCAGGCGCGCTCCTCGGGCGTGAAGCCCGGGTTCTTCTGGTTCGAGCGCCAGTTGGTGAGGTCGATCTCCCGGTGGGCGATGTTCCAGTCGCCGCAAAGAATGATTTCCTGTTTTCTTTCCCGAAGCGCTTCCAGGTGGCGCAGGAACCGCTTCAGGAATCGCAGCTTGGACGCCTGTCGGTGCGGCCCGGCCGATCCGGAAGGCAGGTAGACCGAGATCACCCATAGCTTGCCGAACCTCGCCTCGACGTAGCGGCCCTCGGCGTCGAACTCGCGGCTGGCGAAGCCTCGCTTCACCTCGTCGGGAGTGACGCGGCTGTAGAGCGCGACGCCGCTATAGCCCTTCTTCTGCGCGAAGGCGTGGCAGCTCTCGAACGCCTTCAAGCCGTGCAGCCTGGCGTCGAGGTCGGCCTCCTGGCACTTGATCTCCTGCAGGCAGACGACGTCGGGGCGCTGCGCGGCCAGCCAGCGGAACAACCCTTTCTTTGCCGCCGACCGGATGCCGTTGACGTTGAGAGTGACGACTCGCAAAGCGAGTCTTACCCGGACGGGAAGGCGGAAACCCCGCCATGGGCGGCGGACCATTTCGCCGGGGCGTGCAGGAATTTCTCGACCTCGGCGATCTGCGCCGGGGCGAGGTAGCCGCCCTTCTTCACCACCGCCAGCACGTCCCACCAGGTGGCGAGATGGTGCAGCCGCACGTTCAGGTCGGCGAGCGTCTTCTTCGACTCCGGAAAGATGTCGTAGTAGAAGTTCACGAACACGTGATCGACGATCGCCCCCGCCTCGCGCAGCGCCTGGCAGAAGTTGATCTTCGAGCGGCCGTCGGTGGTGAGGTCCTCCACCAGCAGCGTGCGCGCGCCCTCGCGCACGTCGCCCTCGATCTGCGCGTTGCGGCCGAAGCCCTTGGGCTTCTTGCGCACGTACTGCATCGGCAGGCCGAGCCGGTCGGCGATCCAGGCGGCGTAGGGGATGCCGGCGGTCTCGCCGCCCGCGACCACGTCGAACTGCTCGAAGCCCGCGTCGCGGGCAAGGGTGGCCGTGGCAAATTCCACAAGCTGGGTGCGGATGCGCGGATAGAAGATGAGCTTGCGGCAGTCGATGTACACCGGGCTCGCCCAGCCGGAGGTGAAGATGAAGGGCTTGTCCTGGAAGAACAGCACCGCCTTGACTTCCAAGAGCATCCTGGCGGTGGTCTCGGCGATGAACGCCTTGTCGGCAGAATGCATGGGCGGCGCGGATTCTAGCAGGTTAGAATTCGCGCATTCGCGTCTCAGGGGGATTGCGATGATGGCTCCGCAACTCGCAGTGATCGTTGCCGCCGCGCTGATGCTGGCGCCGCTCGCCGCAGAGGCGCAGCAGAAGGGCGAGCGCTACACCTACCGCTGCACCGGCACGGACGGCAAGAAATACTACGGCTCGACCATCCCGCCCGCCTGCCTCGGGCAGCCGATCGACCAGCTGAACTCGCGCGGCATCCGCGTCAAGCGCATCGACCCGGAAGGCGACGAAAAGGCGCGCCTGGCGAAGGAAGCCGAGGAGAAGCGTCTCGCCGACGAGGCCGCCGAGCGGCGCGAGGCGCTGCGCCGCAACCGCGCGCTGCTCGCGACCTACACCAGCGTGAAGGACATCGATTCGGCGCGGCGCCGCGCGCTCGCCGACAACCAGAAGGCGGTCAAGGAAGCGCAGACGCGCATCGAGATGCTGAAGAAGCGCCGCGCCGCCTACGACAAGGAGCTCGAGTTCTACAAGGAAGGCGCGAAGCCGCCGGCGAAGCTGCAGGAGGACGTCCGCGCCACCGAGGTCGACATCGAGGCCACCGAGGGCCTGCTCGCCTCGAAGCAGAAGGAGACGGTGAACATCAACGCGAAGTACGACGAGGACAAGCGCCGCTACCAGGAGCTCACCGGCCGCAAGTAGCCGCTAGCCGAGCTTGCGGCGCAGCGCCTCGGCGGCCTGCACCGGATTTGCCTTCCCCTGGCTCGCCTTCATCACCTGCCCGACCAGGGCGTTGAAGGCCTTCTCCTTCCCCGACCGGTAGTCCGCCACCAGCCGGTCGTTGGCCGCCAGCACCCCGTCGACCAGCTTCTCGATCGCCCCCGCGTCGCTGACTTGCCTCAGACCTTCGCGCTCGATGATCTCGTCGGCGCCGCCGCCGAGCTTCCACATGACCTCGAACACCTGCTTTGCCGCCTTGCCGCTGATCGTGCCGTCGCTGATTCTCTGCAGAAGGCCGGCCAGCCTCTGCGGTGAAACCGGGCTGGCGGCGATGTCCCGTTCCTCGCGATTGAGCGCAGCCGAGAGCTCCCCGGTCTGCCAGTTCGCACAGAGTTTCGGTTCGACGCCGGAGGCTTTCACCAGGGCCTCGAAATAGTCCGCGGCCGTCCGCGAGACGGTAAGAAGCCCCGCGTCATATGCGCTAAGCGCGTGCTCCCGCATGAAGCGGCCACGTCGAGCGTCGGGAAGCTCGGGCATGGTGGATTCGATGTCCTTCACCATCTGCTCGGAAACGACGAGCGGCAGGAGGTCGGGGTCGGGGAAGTAGCGGTAGTCCTGCGCGTCCTCCTTGGTGCGCATCGAACGCGTTTCGTCGCGATCGGGGTCGTAGAGGCGGGTTTCCTGCACCACGCTTGCGCCGTCCTCGACGAGCTCGATCTGGCGCTTCGCCTCGAACTCGATCGCCCGCTCCATGAAGCGGAAGGAGTTCAGATTCTTGACTTCACATCTGGTGCCCAGTGCCTCGCCCACGCGACGGACCGAGACGTTGGCATCGCAGCGGAACGACCCTTCCTGCATGTTGCCGTCGCAGACGCCGATCCACATGACCAGCGCGTGGAGCGCGCGCGCGTAGGCGACGGCCTGCTTCGCGCCGAGTAGCACCGGCTCCGAGACGATCTCGAGCAGCGGCGTGCCGGCGCGGTTGAGATCGATGCCGGTCATGCCCCGGAAGTCCTCATGCAGGGACTTGCCGGCGTCTTCCTCGAGGTGGGCGCGCGTCAGCTGGATGGACTTTTCCTTTCCTTCGATGAGAATTTTCAGAAACCCGCCCTGCACAATCGGGCTCTCGTACTGGCTGATCTGGTAGCCCTTCGGCAGGTCGGGGTAGAAGTAGTTCTTGCGCGCGAAGACGGAGCGGCGGCTGATCGTGCCCTGCACCGCCAGGCCGAAGCGGATGGCGTGCTCGATCGCCGCGCGGTTCGCCACCGGCAGCACGCCCGGCAGCGCGATGTCGACCGCCGAGGCCTGGGTGTTGGGCGCGGCGCCGAAGGCCGTCGAGGCGCCCGAGAACATCTTGCTCGCGGTCGCGAGCTGCGCGTGCGTCTCGATGCCGACGACGACCTCCCAGGCCATGCCTACTTCGCCTCCGCGCGCAGCAGCCGGCAGTTGCCGCGCCGGTCGATGAGCAGCGGCTCGAGGTAGGCCTGCGAGCCGCACGCCTCGGCGCAGTTCTCCGCGGCGGCCTTCACGTAGTCGCCGAGGTCGCGCAGCGTGACGCGGCAGTTGCCCGCCACGAGCGCAAGCCCGCCTTTCACGACCTGCTGCCGGGCATTGGCGAGCGCGCAGACGTGCCCGCCGGGCTCGACGCGCGAGCGCCACTCGAACGATTTCACGACGCCGGAATCGACCGCAAAGCTCAAAGCCGAGCTGTAGCGCCCTTCGCCGGCCTCGCAGCGCACCTCGGCGCTGTAGCCGTCCATCGCGGGGAATTCCTCGCTGAACTCGAAGCGCTCGCGCTCCTGCCCGCCCGGCCCGTAGCGCATGCCCTTGAAGGCGCCGCCGCGCCAGGTGCCGCGCAGCTCCCCGGTGGGCGGCCGCCCGAAGAGGATGGGCGTGGGACCTTCCCTCAGCGTGGTGACGCCGATCTCGGGGCTGCGCTCGCCCTCGACATAGCGCCGCACGAGGGTCGGCAGCAGCAGGTACTCGCCGGCGAGCTGCCAGCCGCCGTCCTCGCGCTGCGTCGCATGCATGACCAGCAGCGCATTGCGGCTGCCAACCTGGCCCACCAGCTCGAGCGTCTCGGCGGGCTGCTGCGCGAAGGCAAGGCAGGGAAGGCCGAGAAGCAGCAGCAGCGGCCTCACAGCGGCGTTTCCCTGGGTACGCGCTTGTGCCAGTCGGTCGCCTGCTGGTAGCGGTGCGCGGCGCCGAGAAGCCTCGCTTCCGAGAAATGCGTGCCCATGAGCTGCAGGCCGACCGGCAGGCCTTTCTCGTCGAAGCCGCACGGGATGGACAGCGCCGGCAGGCCGGCGAGCGGCGCGGGAATGGTGAAGATGTCGCCCAGGTACATCTGCACCGGATCGTCCGCCCTGGCGCCAATCTCGAACGCGGTCGTCGGCGCGGTCGGCCCGAGGATCAGGTCGCATTTCTCGAAGGCAAGAGCGAATTCCTGCGCGATGAGGCGGCGCACTTTCTGCGCCTGCAGGTAGTAGGCGTCGTAGTAGCCGTGCGAGAGGACGTAGGTGCCGACGAGGATGCGCTGCTTCACCTCGGCGCCGAAACCCTCGGCCCGCGTGCGGCAGTACATGTCCACCAGATCCTCGTACGCTTTCGCGCGGTGGCCATAGCGCACGCCGTCGAAGCGCGACAGGTTGGACGACGCCTCCGCGGGCGCGATCACGTAGTACGCGGGCACGGCAAGCTTCGTGCGGGACAGCTCCAGCGCGACCGTGCGCGCCCCTTGCGCGGCGAACCACGCGACCGCGGCCTCGACCGCCTTGCGCACCCCCGGCTCGATGCCCTCGCCGAAGTACTCCGCGGGCAGACCGATGCGCAGTCCTGCCATTTTCATTTCCAGATTCCTGGTGTAGTCCTCCTTTGGCCGGTCCAGGCTGGTCGAGTCGCGCGCGTCGAAGCCCGCCATCACGTTCAGCAGCAGCGCGAGGTCGGCCGCGCTGCGCGCGATCGGGCCGGCCTGGTCGAGCGAGGAAGCGAAGGCGATGAGGCCGTAGCGCGAGACCAGTCCGTAGGTCGGCCGCAGGCCGCACACGCCGCTGAAGGCAGCGGGCTGCCGCACCGAGCCGCCGGTGTCGGTGCCCGTCGCGGCCGGGGCCATGCGCGCCGCGACCGCCGCGGCCGAGCCGCCCGAGGAGCCGCCCGGCACCCGGCGCCGGTCCCAGGGATTGCGCACCGGCCCGAAGTACGAGTTCTCGTTCGACGAGCCCATCGCGAACTCGTCCATGTTGCACTTGCCGAGCGTGACGGCGCCGGCGCGCTCGAGCTGCTCGACGACGTGCGCGTCGTAAGGGCTGACGAAGTGCTCGAGCATCCTCGACCCGCAGGTGGTGCGCTGTCCCTTGGTGCAGTAGATGTCCTTGAGCGCGACCGGGATGCCGGCGAGCGGGCCGGCGTCGCCCCGGGCGCGAATCGCGTCGGCGGCGCGCGCCTGGCCGAGGCTGCGCTCCCTGTCGACGGTAATGAACGCGTTGAGCTCGGGGTTCAGCTTCCCGACGCGGTCTAGGAACGCCCCGGTCAGCTCGACCGAGGAGATGCGCTTCGCGGCGAGGGCGGCCGAGAGCTCGGCGAGCGTAGCGTCGAGCACGCTACTCGATCACCTTCGGGACGAGGTACAGGTCGTCCTGCACCGCCGGGGCGACGGATTGATAAACCGCGTGCCGGTCCTGCTCGGTGACTTCGTCGCGGCGCAGCCTCTGCACTACGTCAACGGCATGCGACATCGGCTCGACGCTGGTGGTGTCGACCGCGCGCAGCTCCTCCACGAGGGCGAGGACCCGGTTCAGCCGCGCCAGCACCGCCTCGGACTCCTCGGGCCGGATCGCGATGCGGGCCAGCCTGGCGATGCGCCGGATTTGGTCGTGGGAAAGCGACATTCCTGGTGGAGGGTTCCGGCGCCCGCAAAATGCGCCGTGCGGCCGTATTACCTTATGCCCCGTGGCCGTGTTAAGCGTATCATAGCGGCCATTTGCCACGGGCCCCGGCAATACGACCTAAGGCCCGGTTAAGAAACGGAAAAGGGCCACAACCTTGCCCATGCTTGGATTCCTGCGCAGCTACTTCTCCAATGACCTGGCGATCGACCTCGGAACCGCCAACACGCTCATCTACGTCCGGGGCAAGGGCATCGTCCTGGATGAGCCGTCGGTCGTCGCCATCCGCCAGGAGGCGGGCCCCAACGGCAAGAAGACCATCCAGGCGGTGGGCAAGGAAGCGAAGATGATGCTCGGCAAGACCCCGGGCAACATCATCGCCATCCGGCCTATGAAGGACGGCGTCATCGCCGACTTCACCGTGACCGAGCAGATGCTCAAGCAGTTCATCAAGAAGGTGCACGACAACAAGCTCTTCTCGCCCAGCCCGCGGATCATCATCTGCGTGCCCTGCGGCTCGACCCAGGTCGAGCGCCGCGCCATCCGCGAGAGCGCCATCGGCGCGGGCGCCGGCCAGGTGTACCTGATCGAGGAGCCGATGGCGGCCGCCATCGGCGCGGACCTGCCGGTGGCCGACGCGACCGGCTCCATGGTGGTCGACATCGGCGGCGGCACCACCGAGGTCGGCGTGATCTCCCTGGGCGGCATGGTGTACTCGGGCTCGGTGCGCGTCGGCGGCGACAAGTTCGACGAGGCGATCATCAACTACATCCGCCGCAACTACGGCATGCTGATCGGCGAGACCACGGCGGAGATGATCAAGAAGGAGATCGGCTCGGCCTTCCCGGGCAGCGAGGTGCGCGAGATGGAAGTGAAGGGGCGCAACCTCGCCGAGGGCATCCCGCGCAGCTTCACCATCTCCTCGAACGAGATCCTCGAAGCGCTCACCGAGCCGCTCAACCAGATCGTCTCGGCGGTGAAGTCCGCGCTCGAGCAGACGCCGCCGGAGCTCGGCGCCGACATCGCCGAGAAAGGCATGGTGCTCACCGGCGGCGGCGCGCTGCTGCGCGACCTCGACCGGCTGCTGATGGAAGAGACCGGGCTGCCGGTGATCGTCGCCGACGATCCGCTCACCTGCGTGGTGCGCGGCTCGGGCAAGGCGCTCGAGAAGATGGAGCACTTCGGCCCGATCTTCACCAACGACTGATAATAGCGGGGGATGGATCACACTCCCCCGCCGTTCTTCAAGCGTGGGCCAGCGCCGCTCGTCAGGCTGTTCTTCTTCGCCTCGCTTTCGCTCGCGCTGCTCGTGATCGACGCCCGCTTCCGCTACGTCGAAGGGCTGCGCACCTGGCTCGCGCTCGCCGCCTACCCCCTGCAGCGCATCGGCACCGCGCCGGTGGACTTCGCGGCGCGCCTGGGCGAGTACGTCTCGACGCAGGCGCAGCTCGTGGCGGAGAACGAGCAGCTGCGCGCCCGCGCGCTCGCCTATTCGCAGGACGCGCAGCGCTTCCAGGCGGCCCAGGCCGAGGCCGAGCAGCTGCGCCGGCTGATCGGCGCCGCCGAGCGCCTCGCGGTGCGCGCCACGCCTGCCGAGGTGCTCTACGTCGGCCGCGACCCCTACTCGCGCAAGCTTTTCATCGACCGGGGCGCGGCGCAGGGCGTGCGCCCCGGCAGCCCCATCGCCGACGAGGACGGCGTGATCGGCCAGGTGACGCGCGTGCACCCGCTCGTCGCCGAGGTGACGCTGCTCACCGACCGCGACCAGGCGGTGCCGGTGCAGGTGGTGAGGAACGGCCTGCGCGCGGTCGCCTTCGGCGCCGGCGCCTCCGGCATGCTCGAGCTGCGCTTCATGTCCGCCGTCGCCGACATCCAGACCGGCGACCGCCTGGTGACTTCCGGCATCGACGGCACCTATCCCGCCGGCCTGCCGGTGGCGAGCGTGGTGCGCATCGAGCGCGATGCCGAGGAGACTTTCGCGCGCGCGGTCTGCCAGCCGGTCGCGGGCATCGAGCGCGGGCGCTACGTGCTGATCCTCGCGAACGAGTCGGTGCGCCCGCCGCTTCCCGAGGAGGCCGGCCGGGAACGCGCGAGGAAGTCAAAGCCCCGCTTCAAGAAGGACGCGAAAGAGGCCGATGCTGCCCGCTAGGTCGCAGATCCTGATGCCGGTGCGCGCGAGCACCATCCTGGGCTCCTTCGCGCTGGCGCTGTTCCTGAACTTCCTGCCGTGGCCCGACGTGCGAGTGGTGCCCGACTTCGTGGCGCTCGTGCTCGCGTTCTGGTGCGTGCGCCAGCCGCGCCTGGTCGGCATCGGCATCGGCTGGATGATCGGCCTCGTCGCCGACGCCGGGAACGGCGTGCTCCTCGGCCAGCATGCGCTCGCTTATTCGCTGCTCGCCTTCCTCGCCATCTGGCTGTCGCGCCGCATCCTGTGGTTCGGCCCCGGCCTGCAGGCGCTGCACGTGGCGCTGCTGCTGCTCGTCTCCCAGGGCGCCGCGGTGCTGGTGCGCCTCGCCGCGGGCGACCCGTTCCCCGGCTGGGCGATCCTGGTCGGGCCGCTCGCCGGCGCGGCGCTCTGGCCGGCGGTGACCTGGCTGCTGCTGCTGCCGCAGCGGCGGACCGAGCGCGAGCAGGCGATCTGATGGGCAGCGCCGAGCTCAGGAACCACGAGCGGGAGCTGGCGCAGTTCCAGCTGCGCATCGCGGTGGCCGGCTTCGCGGTGCTCGCCGCCTTCCTGCTGCTCGCCGGGCGCTTCGTCTTCCTGCAGGTGGTGCAGCACGACGTATACCGCGCCAAGGCGGAGGAGAACCGCATCGCCATCGTCCCGGTGGCGCCCAACCGCGGCCTGATCGTCGACCGCAACGGCGCGGTCATCGCCCGCAATTACTCGGGCTACACGCTCGAGATCTACCCGCGCCGGGTGGAGAGCCTCGAGCGCACCATCGACGAGCTCGCCGAGCTGATCGAGATCACGCCGCGCGACCGCGCGCGCTTCAAGAAGATGCTGCAGGAGACGCGCAACGCCGAGAGCCTGCCGATCCGCACCCGGCTCTCGGACGAGGAGGCGGCGAAATTCGCCGCCAACCGTTTCCGCTACGAGGGCGTGGAGATCAAGGCGCGCCTGTTCCGCCAGTACCCGTACGGCGACGTCGCCTCGCACGTGATCGGGTACATGGGGCGCGTCACGCAGGACGACCAGGTCCGCTTCGAGCAGGAAGGCTCCAGCCCCAACTATCGGGGCACCGACTACGTCGGCAAGGCCGGCGTCGAAGCGAGCTACGAGCACGAGCTGCACGGCACCACCGGCTTGGAGCAGGTGGAGATCGACGCCGCCGGCCGGGGCATCCGCACGCTCTCGCGCACCGCCGCCATTTCCGGCAACGACGTCACCCTCACGCTCGACATCCGCCTGCAGCAGGTCGCAGAGCTCGCGTTCGGCGAGCGCCGCGGCGCCCTGGTGGCGATCGAGCCCTCGACCGGCGGCGTGCTCGCGCTCGTGTCCAAGCCCGGCTTCGATCCCAACCAGTTCGTCGACGGCATCGACCCGGTGTACTGGGGCGAGCTCAACAACTCGCCCGACAAGCCCCTCAACAACCGCGCCATCTCGGGCGTCTATCCGCCCGGGTCCACCTTCAAGCCCTTCATGGCGCTCGCGGCGCTGCAGCTCGGGAAGCGGACGGCGCGCAGCACCATCGTCGATCCCGGCTACTTCATCTTCGGCGAGCGGCGTTTCCGCGATTCCAAGCCCGGCGGCCACGGAATCGTCGACCTGCACAAGTCGATCGTGGTGTCTTCGGACGTCTACTACTACCAGCTCGCCAACGACATGGGCATCGACGCCATCGCCGGGTTCATGAAGCATTTCGGCTTCGGCTCGCGCACCGGCATCGACCTGCAGAGCGAGGCGGCGGGCGTGCTGCCTTCCCCGGAATGGAAGACGAAGCGCTTTCGCCGCCCGGCCGACCAGAAGTGGTACCCGGGGGAGACGATCTCGATCGGCATCGGCCAGGGCTACAACGCGTACACGCCCATCCAGCTCGCGCTCGCCACCGCGACGCTCGCCAACGGCGGCACCATGTACAGGCCGCGCCTGGTGGAGCACATCGACCGGCCGCGCGGCGGCGAGCGCCGCTACGTCGAGCCCGAGCTCGCGCACCGCGCGCCGGTGCGCGCCGAGCACGTGGAGTTCGTCAAGCGCGCCATGGCGGGGGTCAACAAGGAAGGCACCGGCGCGCGCGCCTTCGCCGGCGCCCAGTACACGAGCGGCGGCAAGACCGGCACCGCGCAGGTCATCGCGATGAAGCAGAACGAGAAGTACGAGGAGTCCAAGGTCGCCGAGCGCTTCCGCGACCATTCGCTGTTCATCGCCTTCGCCCCGCTCGAAAGCCCGCGCATCGCGCTCGCGGTGGTGGTGGAGAACGGCGGCTTCGGCGCGCGCGCGGCGGCGCCGATCGCCCGCACGGTGCTCGACTACTTCCTGCTCGGCAAGACGCCGCCGGGCATGGCGGCGGCCCCGGAAGACGAGGACGCCGAGCAGGAGGGCAACGACTGATGGAACTCGCGCGCCTGCCCGTACGCCGCATCGGCCTGCGCATCGCCGAGGGCATCGACCCGACCCTGCTGGTCCTCATCGTGTCCCTCTCGATGCTCGGCCTGGCGGCGCTGTTCTCCGCGGCCTACCAGAACCCGGCGCGGCTGGTGAGCCAGCTGGGCAACCTCGGCGTGGCGGTGGTGGCGATGTGGTGCGCGGCGCAGATCGCGCCGCAGACGCTGATGCGCTTCGCGGTGCCGGCCTACGCGATCGGCCTCGCGCTGCTCATCGCGGTGGCGCTGTTCGGCGACGTGGTGAACGGCGCGCGGCGCTGGCTGAATGTCGGCATCGGCCGCTTCCAGCCCTCCGAGATGATGAAGCTCGCGCTGCCGCTCATGCTCGCCTGGTACTTCCACAAGAACGAGTCGACGCTGCGGCTGCGCAATTTCGCGATGGCAGCCATCCTGATGGCCGTTCCCGTCGGCCTGATCGCGCGCCAGCCCGACCTCGGCACCGCGGCGCTCGTGGGCTCGGTCGGGTTCTACGTGATCTTCTTCGCCGGCATCAACTGGAAGGTGCTGGGCGGGCTGGCGCTCGCTTTCTTCGCCAGCCTCTATCCGCTCTGGAGCGTGCTGCACGACTACCAGAGGCGGCGGGTGCTGACCCTCCTCGACCCGACCAAGGATCCGCTCGGTTCCGGCTACCACATCATCCAGTCGACCATCGCGGTGGGCTCGGGCGGCCTCTCGGGCAAGGGCTGGCTGAACGGCACGCAGGCGCACCTCGAGTTCATCCCCGAGCGCGATACCGATTTCATCTTCGCCGTGTACTCCGAGGAGTTCGGGCTGATGGGCAACCTGGTGCTGCTCATCCTCTACGCGCTGCTGATCGGGCGCGGGCTGGTGATCGCCGCGAATGCCGCGACCGTATTCGCGCGCCTGCTTGCGGGCGCGGTGTCGCTCATGTACTTCACCTACGCCTTCGTGAACATGGGCATGGTGTCGGGCATCCTGCCGGTGGTGGGCGTGCCGCTGCCGTTCCTCTCCTACGGCGGCACGGCGCTGCTCACGCTTTTCATCGGCACCGGCATCCTGATGAGCGTCAACCGCCACCGCAAGCTCGTCCAGACCTGACCTGGGCCGTGTTTGCGGCGCAGCACCATTTTTTGAAAGCTGACACCGCATCATGAAATGACAGTGCCGTAAGGCACTGTAAATCCTTGTTTTGTTGCGGCTGAGATGAGCCGATTGGCGTGTTGCTGCGCGCTATCGCCGTGCCCACACTTCGAACATTCACCCATCTTTTGGAGGAAGCGTGGACAAGCGACAAGAAGAAGCCCGGAAACTCGAACAGCAGTGGGCGCAGGACCCCCGCTGGAAGGGCGTGAAGCGCGGCTACAAGGCCGAGGACGTGGTGCGGCTGCGCGGCAGCATTGCCGTCGAGCACACCCTAGCGCGCCGCGGCGCGGAGAAGCTCTGGCGCCTGATGCACGAGCGGCCGTTCGTGCATTCCCTGGGCGCGCTCACCGGCAACCAGGCGGTGCAGCAGGTGAAAGCCGGCGTGCCGGCGATCTACCTCTCGGGCTGGCAGGTGGCCGCCGACGCCAACGACTCGCTGCAGATGTATCCCGACCAGTCGCTCTACGCGGTGTCTTCCGTTCCCACGGTGGTGAAGCGCATCAACAACGCGCTCGCCCGCGCCGACCAGATCCAGTGGATGGAGGGCAAGGGCGAGACCGATTTCTTCGCGCCGATCGTCGCCGACGCCGAATCGGGCTTCGGCGGCGTGCTGAACGCCTTCGAGCTGATGAAGACGATGATCGACGCCGGCGCCGCCGGCGTGCACTACGAGGACCAGCTCGCTTCCGTCAAGAAGTGCGGCCACATGGGCGGCAAGGTGCTGGTGCCCACCCAGGAAGCGGTGCAGAAGCTCATCGCGGCGCGGCTCGCCGCCGACGTGATGGGCGTGCCGACGGTGCTGCTCGCCCGCACCGACGCGGAAGCCGCGGACATCGTCACCACCGACGTCGACGAGAACGACAAGCCGTTCCTCACCGGCGAGCGGACTTCGGAAGGGTTCTATCGCACCCGCAAGGGCTTCGACCAGGCGCTCTCGCGCGGCCTTGCCTATGCGGAATACGCAGACATGGTGTGGTGCGAAACGGGCACGCCGGACCTCGACTTCGCGCGGCGCTTCGCCGAAGGCATCCAGAAAAAGTACCCGGGCAAGATGCTGGCGTACAACTGCTCGCCCTCGTTCAACTGGAAGCGCAACCTCGACGACGCGGCGATCGCGAAGTTCCAGCGCGAGCTCGGCGCGATGGGCTACAAGTTCCAGTTCATCACGCTCGCGGGCTTCCACGCGCTCAACTACTCGATGTTCGAGCTCGCGCACGGCTACGCGCGCAACCACATGAGCGCCTTCGTCGAGCTGCAGCAGAAGGAGTTCGCCGCCGCCGAGAAGGGCTTCACCGCGGTGAAGCACCAGCGCGAGGTGGGCACCGGCTACTTCGACGAGATTACCCAGGTGGTCACCGCCGGCAAGGCCTCGACGACGGCCCTGCACGGCTCCACCGAGGACGAGCAGTTCTTCGAGGAAGCGAGGAAGGCGAAGCTCGCGGCGGTGTGAGCAAAAGTGCGCTCGCCCTGAGAACCGAGGAAAGGCGGTCGAGCCTGCCGCAGGAGATCGCGCGCGCGATCCTCGACGGGTTCGACCGGCACTACCGCCTGTTCCGCGACGCGGCGATCGAGGCGCGGCAGCTGTTCGAGCGCGCCGCCTGGCCGGCGATGCGCAGCCTCGCGCGCGAGCGCATCCAGATGTACGACCTGCGCGTCGAGGAGGCGGTGCGCGCGCTGCTCGACCGCTTTCCGGCGGCCGAGCTCGACGAGTCGCTGTGGCCGGCGATCAAGCTCGCCTACATCGGCCTGCTGCACGAGCACAAGCAGCCGGAATGCGCCGAGACCTTCTACAACTCGGTCGCCTGCCAGGTGCTGCACCGGCGCTACTACCGCAACGAGTTCATCTTCTGGCGCCCGGCGGTCGCGACCGAGCACCTCGAGGGCGAGAAGCCGACCTATCGCTGCTATTACCCGCTCAAGGACGGCCTGCGCCGCACGCTCGACGCGATCATCGACAGCTTCGGCCTGGAGAACCCGTGGGAGGACCGCCGGCGCGACCTGCGTCACGTGCTGCGGGCGCTGCGCGGGCATTTCCCGCGCCCGCTGCGCGTGCGCCCGGACCTGCAGATCCAGGTGCTCGGCTCGCTCTTCTTCCGCAACAAGGGCGCCTACATCGTCGGGCGCATCATCAACGCGCAGCGCGAGCTGGCGTTCGCGGTGCCGATCCTGCAGAACGAGCGCGGCGAGCTCTACCTGGACGCGCTGCTCGTCGGCGAGGACCAGCTGCTGGTGCTGTTCTCCTTCGCCCGCGCCTACTTCTTCGTCGACATGGAGGTCCCCGCGGCGTTCGTCTCCTTCCTGCGCTGGCTGATGCCGCGCAAGCCGCGCGCCGAGCTGTACATGGCGGTGGGCCTCGCCAAGCAGGGCAAGACGCTCTTCTACCGCGACCTGCACTACCACCTCAGGCACTCGACCGACCGCTTCGTCACCGCCCCCGGCATCCGCGGCATGGTGATGCTGGTCTTCACCCTGCCCTCGTTCCCCTACGTCTTCAAGGTGATCCGCGACCGCTTCGCGCCGCCCAAGGACATCGACCCCCAGGCGGTGAAGGACAAGTACCAGATGGTGAAGCTGCACGACCGCGTCGGGCGAATGGCCGACACGCTGGAATACTCACTGGTCGCGCTGCCATTGAATCGTTTTGAAAAAGAATTACTGCAGGAACTGCGGCGCGAGTGCGCCTCGGTGGTCGAGCTGGACGGCGACGAGCTGGTGATCGGCCACGTCTACATCGAGCGGCGCATGCGCCCGCTCAACATGCACGTCGAGGAGCTCAAGGGCGAGGGCGACGAGGCGCGCCTGCGCGAGCTGCTGCGCGAGTACGGCAACGCCATCAAGGAGCTCGCCGGCGCCGGCATCTTCCCCGGCGACATGCTGCTGAAGAACTTCGGCGTGACGCGGCACGAGCGCGTGGTGTTCTACGACTACGACGAGATCCAGCCGATGGGCGAGCTCATCTTCCGCCCCATCCCGGCGGCCGCGAGCTACGAGGAGGAGCTTGCCGCCGAGCCTTACTGGACGGTGCGCCAGCACGACGTCTTCCCCGAGCAGTTCGAGCGCTTCCTCGTCGCCGACCCGCGCGCGCGGGAGATCTTCTACGAGTACCACCGGGACCTCCTCGACCCGGATTTCTGGCGCGCCAAGCAGGCCGCCGTGCGCGACGGCGAGCAGGAGGACGTCTTCCCCTACCCCGAGGAAGCCCGCTTTCCTAGGGAAGCCCGCTGATCTCGACGCGCTTCTGGCGCGACTTGAGCCCCGCGACGATGCGCACGTCGCGCCTGGCCACCCCGTAGTGCGCGGCAAGGAACTCGATCAGCGCCTCGTTCGCCTTGCCGTCGACGGCGCGCGCCGCGAGCCTGACCTTGATCCGTTCGCCGTGCTGCCCGGCGAACTCGCTCGTTCGCGCCCCCGGCTGCACATGCAGGTCCAGGATCACAATCCGACGGCGGCCGCGCGCAGGTGGCCGACGAGGATGAGAAGCACCTGGACGATGACGAGCAGCACGAGGGGCGTGAGGTCGATGCTGCCGATCGGCGGCACGAAGCGCCGCAGCGGGCGCAGGAAAGGGCGCGTCACCAGGTCGAACATCGGCGCGAACGGTGCGTGCGGGTTGAGCCAGGAGAAGACCACCTGCACGATGATGGCGAACACGAGGATGTACAGGCTGTAGCGCAGCAGGTCCACGGCGGCCAGCGCGGCGATCGGGGCCAGGCCCGGCTCGGCGCCGACGATCGCCGCCTGGAGCCACAGGCCGAGCCCCTGCAGCACCCAGGCGAGGAGCAGCGTCGGCAGGTCCAGGCCGGCGAGCGCGGGGATGACGCGCCGCGCCGGCACCACGCACCAGCTGGTGGTCGCCAGCACGAACTCGCCCAGCGGATTGCGGAACGGCACGCGCAGCCACTGGAAGTGAAAGCGCGCGAGCAGCAGGAAAACGAAGAACGCCACCACCGTGTCGACGAGGAAGATGGCGATCTGCGCGAGCACCTCAGTCCTTCCCGAGCTCGTCGCCGAGCTCGCCGCCGCGGCGCACCGCGGCTTCCAGCGCGCGCGCCAGGCGCTCGGCGAGCTGCTCCGCGTCGAAGGCCTTGAGGGCGGCCTCGGTGGTGCCGCCCTTGGAAGTGACGTTCCGGCGCAGCGCCGAGGGCGGCTCAACGCTGCCCGCGGCGAGCTTCGCCGCGCCGAGCACGGTGTGCAGCGCGAGGCGCTGCGCATCCTGCGGGGCGATGCCGCTGCGCTCGGCGAAGGCGGCAAGCTGCTCCATGAGCCAGAAGACGTACGCCGGGCCGTTGCCCGACACCGCGGTCACGACGTCGATCAGGCGCTCCTCGCTCAGCCACACCACCTCGCCCGCGGCGGCGAGCACCTGCTCGGCCTGCTGGCGCTGCGCCGTCGTCACCTCGGAGGGCGCATACAGCCCGGTGATGCCTGCGGCGATGAGCGCCGGCGTGTTGGGCATGCAGCGCACGATCCTGCGGTGCCCGCCGAGCCAGCGCGACAGCGACGCGATGCGCACGCCGGCGGCGATGCTGATGACGAGCTTGCCGTCCATCGCGGCGCCCAGCGAGGCGAGCGCGCGCTTCATGTCCTGCGGCTTGACTGCGAGCACGAGCACGTCGGCGCCGCCGGTCGCGGCATCGGGCGCGGTGCTCACGCGCACGCGGTGCGCCGCCAGGCGCTCGCGCGCCGCCGGGCTCACCTCGATCACCGAGATGGCACGCGCGTCGAACCCCTTCGCGAGCAGCCCGCCGATCAGGGCGTTCGCCATGTTCCCGCCACCCAGGAATGCGATCTTCATGCTGCGTTCTTCGCTTTCTCCCGGGCGCCGAAGATCGCAGTGCCCACGCGCACCATGGTCGCGCCCTCGGCGATTGCGAGCTCCATGTCGTCGGACATCCCCATGGACAGGGTATCGAAGCCAAACTGCGCTTTCATTCCTTCGAACAGCGTCTTCACTTCCCGGTAGCGCTCGCGCGGCGCGCCGGGCTCGGGGATGGCCATCAGGCCGCGCAGGCGCAGGCGCGGCATGACACTGACCTTCTCAGCCAAATCTTCCACCTCGGCCGGCGCAATACCGCTCTTGGTCACCTCTCCCGAAACGTTCACCTGGAGCAGCACGTTGAGCGGCGGCAACCCCTCGGGACGCTGTTCGGAGAGGCGCCGTGCAATTTTTTCACTGGTGATCGTCTGCACCCAGGAGAAGCTCTCGGCGGCGGGGCGCGTCTTGTTGCTTTGCAGCGGCCCGATGAGGTGCCATTCGAGGCTCGGAAGCCGCAGTTCCTCCGCCGCGCGCATCTTCGCCAGCGCTTCCTGGACGTAGTTCTCGCCGAAGGCCTTTTGCCCGGCCGCCGCCGCTTCCCGGATGCGCTCGACGCTCTGGCCCTTCGAGACTGCCAACAAAGTCACCCCGCGCGCGGCTTTCAGGCGCTCCCCTATTGCTTGCAGGTTCTGTGCAATTCCCGTCATAATGTGTTGAAGCAGCGAAGAAAAATACTTCGCTACCGCATCTGGGAGGATTGTAATGGATCTCACTGAGTTGCTCGCCTTCGTCGTCAAGAACAAGGCGTCCGACCTGCACTTGTCCTCGGGCCTACCGCCCATGATCCGCGTGCACGGCGACGTGCGGCGCATCAACGTGCCGGCGATGGAGCACAAGGAAGTGCACGCCATGATCTACGACATCATGAACGACGGGCAGCGCAAGTTCTACGAGGAAAACCTCGAGTGCGACTTCTCGTTCGCGGTGCCGAACCTGGCGCGCTTCCGCGTCAACGCCTTCGTGCAGCAGCGCGGGGCGGCGGCGGTGATGCGGACCATTCCCTCGAAGATCCTCTCGCTCGATGACCTGAAGTGCCCGAAGATCTTCGCCGACATCTCCGACCAGCCGCGCGGCATCGTGCTGGTCACCGGGCCGACCGGCTCGGGCAAGTCGACCACCCTCGCGGCGATGGTCAACCATATCAACGAGAACGAGCACGGCCACATCCTCACCATCGAGGACCCGATCGAGTTCGTGCACGAATCGAAAAAGTGCCTGATCAACCAGCGCGAGGTCGGGCCGCACACGCTGTCGTTCTCCAACGCGCTGCGCAGCGCGCTGCGCGAGGACCCGGACGTGATCCTGGTGGGCGAGATGCGCGACCTGGAGACCATCCGCCTGGCCCTCTCGGGCGCGGAGACCGGCCACCTGGTGTTCGGCACGCTGCACACCTCGTCGGCCGCCAAGACCATCGACCGCATCGTCGACGTGTTCCCGGCGGCGGAGAAGGAGATGGTGCGCGCGATGCTCTCGGAGTCGATCCGCGCGGTGATCTCGCAGACGCTGCTCAAGACCAAGGACGGCTCGGGGCGCTGCGCCGCGCACGAGATCATGATCGGCACCCCGGCGATCCGCAACCTGATCCGCGAGAACAAGATCGCGCAGATGTACTCGGCGATCCAGACCGGGCGGCAGATCGGCATGCAGACCCTCGACCAGAACCTGCAGGAGCTGGTGCAGCGCAACGTCATCTCGATGGCGGAAGCGCGGGGCAAGGCCGCCAACAAAGACAATTTCGCGGGATAAACAGGGAGACTCGCCCATGGAACGCGAACAGGCAACGAAGTTCATCTACGACTTGCTGCGCGCCCTCGTGGCGAAGAAAGGCTCCGACCTCTTCATCACCGCCGGCTTCCCGCCGGCGATGAAGATCGACGGCAAGATGACGCCGGTGTCGCAGCAGGCGCTCTCGGCGCAGCACACGGCGATGCTGGTGCGCGCGGTGATGAACGACAAGCAGGCGGCGGAGTTCGAGGCGAAGAAGGAGTGCAACTTCGCCATCAGCCCGGCGAGCATCGGCCGCTTCCGCGTCAACTGCTTCGTGCAGATGGGCGCCACCGGCATGGTGCTGCGCGTCATCACCACCACCATCCCGAACTTCGACGACCTGAAGCTCCCCGCGGTGCTGAAGGACGTGGCGATGACCAAGCGCGGCCTGGTGATCTTCGTCGGCGGCACCGGCTCGGGCAAGTCGACCTCGCTCGCGGCGATGATCGGCTACCGCAACGAGAACTCGCACGGCCACATCATCACCATCGAGGACCCGGTCGAGTACGTGCATCCGCACAGGAACTGCCTGATCACCCAGCGCGAGGTCGGCGTCGACACCGACTCCTGGGAGGCGGCGCTGAAGAACACTCTGCGCCAGGCCCCCGACGTGATCCTCATCGGCGAGATCCGCGACCGCGAGGTCATGGAGCACGCCATCGCCTTCGCCGAGACCGGCCACCTGGCGCTGGGCACGCTGCACGCGAACAACTCCAACCAGGCGATGGACCGGATCATCAACTTCTTCCCCGAGGAGCGGCGCCAGCAGCTGCTGATGGACCTGTCGCTCAACCTCAAGGGCGTGATCTCGCAGCGCCTGATCCCGCTGCGCGAGGGCAAGGGCCGCGCCGCTGCGGTGGAGGTGCTCCTCAACTCGCCGCTGATCTCCGACCTCATCTTCAAGGGTGAGGTCCACGAGATCAAGGAGATCATGAAGAAGTCGCGCGAGATGGGCATGCAGACCTTCGACCAGGCGCTGTTCGACCTCTACGAGGCCGGGCGCATCAGCTACGAGGATGCGCTGCGCTTCGCCGACTCGACCAACGAGGTGCGCCTCAACATCAAGCTGCACGGCAAGGAGTCGAAGGACAAGGATCTCTCGAAAGGCATCGAGCACCTCGACATCGTCTGAGCTCGCGCATGTAACCGATCGGTTACATTCCGCCCTTTTCGTTCCTCTTCCGCACGGCCGGCAGGAGGAACTCGACCGCGGCGGCGCCGACGCTCACCTGCACCGTGCCGGCAATTTCCTCGGGGACGGCGCTCTTCTTGGGCCGCACCTTGTCGTCGATGTGCAGCGGCACGCCCGTCCACTCGATCTCGAGCTTCTTGCCGCGCTGCGTCGGCAGCACCGCCAGGCGCTCGCGGTTCTCCTGCCAGCGATCGAGGTACTGGATGAGGCGCGGCCGCTCCGCCTCGCCGACCAGCACGACGTCGAGCAGGCCGTCGCCCGGCTCGGCGTCCGGCGCCAGGAACAGGCTCGGCCCCACGTAGCGCAGGTTGACCGCCTCGAGCAGCAGGTAGCGCCCGGAGATGTCCTTGCCGTCGAGCCGCGCCGCGATCTCGAGCGCTTCGCAGTCCTGCGCCTGCTCGCTCAGCCGGCGCAGCGCGCCATCGACTGTCTTCGCCGCGTGCTTGCCTTTCTGCTTCTTCGGCTTCTTGTCGCGCGGCTTCTCGTCCGAGCGCGCGAGCAGCGCGGCAAAGAGCCCGAGGCCCACGCCTTCGACGAAGGAGCGCTTGCCCCAGGGTCCTTCCGCCATGCCGATGTCGAGCCGCGCTCGGCGGGCGCCTTCCCATCCCCGCACCAGCTCCTCGGGCGTGTCCTCCATCAGGCCGAGCGTGCGCGCGATGTTGTTCGCGGTGCCGGCAGGCAGCGCCGCGAGCGGCACGCTGCGCCCGGCCATGCGCCGCGCGACGCGGCCGACGGTACCGTCGCCGCCCGCGGCCACGATGAGGTCCGCGGGCGCATCGAGCGCTTCCTCCCAATCGTCGTCCTTGGACGACTGGTAGCGCACCGCGTGCCCGGCGCCCTCGAGCAACGCCACGAGCTCGTCCTTGCCGCGATGGTCGGTGCGGCCTGCGCCCGGGTTGTGGATCAGGGTAACGCGCATGCTAATTGCTGGAAATGGTCATCATGCGCATCCTCATCACCAACGACGACGGCGTCTATAGCCCGGGCATAGCCGCATTGGCGCAAGTGGCTTCCCGGTTCGGCGAGGTGCGGATCGTCGCCCCCGACGTCGAGATGTCCTCCGCGAGCCATGCCATCACCGCGTCTCGGCCGGTGACGTACAAGCGCACGCCGCTGCCCGGCCTCGATGCCTACCGCGTCAACGGCACGCCCGGCGACTGCGTGATGCTCGGCACTACGCTCTGGGAAAAGATCGATCTCGTCCTCTCGGGCATCAACATCGGCGCCAACCTGGGCAATGCCATCTGGCACTCGGGCACGCTCGCCGGCGCGAAGCAGGCGGCGCTCCTGGGCCTGCGCGGCATCGCGCTGAGCGCGCCCGCGACCGACCGGGAGCAACCGGACTTCGAGCTGCTCAAGCCTTGGGTCGCCACCGTGCTCGAGGCGCTGCTGGAGGCGCCGGAGCTGCCCCTCGTCAACGTCAACTTTCCGGCCCGGGCGCCGCGCGGCACGCGCTGGACCTGCCAGTCGATGAGGCACTACGACGGGAAGGTGGTTCCCGGCAAGGACCCGATGGGCCGCACGCACTACTGGTTCACCGTGGTGCCGGTGGAAAGCACCGAGGAAGGCACCGACCGCTGGGCGATCGAGCAGGGCCATGTCTCGATGACGCCGCTGCGGCTCGACCTCACCGACGAGGAGGCGCTCGAGCAGGTGCGCAAGCTGGAGTCCTGGAAGAAGCTGAAGTTCGCTTGATCAGAATCGGCATTTCCGGCTGGCGCTATGCGCCCTGGCGCGGCGTGTTCTACCCCGAGGGCCTCGCGCAGCGCCGCGAGCTCGAGTACTGCGGCCGGCATTTCCCCACCGTGGAGATCAACGGCTCGTTCTACTCGCTGCAGCGCCCGGAGTACTACGAGCAGTGGTACCGCGAGACGCCCGCGGGCTTCGTCTTCGCCGTCAAGGGATCGCGCTACATCACCCACATGCTGCGCCTCGCCAACGTCGAGAAGCCGCTCGCCAACTTCTTCGCCTCGGGCATCCTCGCCCTCGAGGACAAGCTGGGGCCCTTCCTGTGGCAGTTCCCGGAGAGGTTCCGCTTCGACCCGGAGCGCCTAGACGCCTTCTTCCGCCTCCTGCCGCGCACGAGCGCGCAGGCGCTTGCGCTCGCCCGCCGGCGCGACGCGCGCATGACCGGCCGCGCGCGGCTCGCCACCGGCGCCGACCGGCCGCTGCGCCACGCGATCGAGATCCGGCACCCGAGCTTCGTGAGCGATGATTTTGTTTCTCTATTGAGAAAATCCGGTGTTGGACTGGTTGTCGCCGACACCGCCGGCAAGTGGCCGAAGCTCTTCGACGTCACCGCCCCCTTCGTCTACGTGCGCCTGCATGGCGACAAGGAGCTGTACGCCAGCGGCTACACGAAGCGCGGCCTCGACGCCTGGGCGAAGCGCATCCGCGCCTGGGACCGCGCCGGCCGGGATGTCTACGTGTACTTCGACAACGACATGAAGGTGAAGGCGCCGTTCGATGCCCTGTCGCTGATGCGCAAGCTCGGCCTCGAGTGGCAGCCGGCCGGACCGCCGCTCGCCCTGCGCCGCGCCGGCGAGCGCGTCCCGCGCGCGAAGTTCGCCTACGGCCCCCGCGTCACCGGCGGCAACCCCGCCTGGTCTCGGCTCAGTGCCGGTGCGGACCGGCGACGATCCTGAACTCGTAGAGCCGGCATTCGAGCGCGCCGTTCCAGAGCGGCGTGCGCGCCGAGGGCTGCAGGCGGATCAGCTTGGGCAGGCGCAGGTCGGCGGTGAACAGATAGCAGCGCCAGCCGGCGAAATTCTTCTTCAGCGTGTCGCCGAGCAGCGGATAGAAGCGCGCCAGCTCGTCGGCGCTGCCCATGCGCTCGCCGTAGGGCGGGTTGGCGAGCAGCACCCCACCCGCCGCCGGCGCCTTGCGCTCCAGCACGTCGGCGCGCTCGAGCTTGACCCAGCGTTCCACGCCGG
>Ga0209705_10000106_pt1 | contig 42009 bp, 45 predicted proteins | sample PPLLaktember2015_5_FD_187262 | JGI IMG/M metagenome (GOLD analysis project Ga0209705, IMG submission 187262) | Freshwater sediment microbial communities from Prairie Pothole Lake near Jamestown, North Dakota, USA - PPLs Lake P8 Core (1) Depth... | ecosystem: Environmental > Aquatic > Freshwater... | reverse complement strand
TAGTTGCTGCGCACGTAGTCTTCCACGATCGCCTGGAATTCCTCGGCAATGCGCTCGCCCTTGAGGGTCACGGTCTTTTCGCCGTCGACGTACACCGGCGCGACCGGAACCTCGTTGGTGCCCGGCAGGCTGATGCCGATGTCGGCGTGCTTGGACTCGCCGGGTCCGTTGACCACGCAGCCCATCACCGCCACGCGCATGTCCTCGACCCCGGGATAACGCGCGCGCCAATGCGGCATCTGCTCGCGCAAGTAGTCCTGGATGCGCGCGGCCAGTTCCTGAAACGTGGTGCTGGTGGTGCGTCCGCAGCCTGGGCAGGCGGCCACCATGGGCGTGAACGAGCGGATGCCCATGGTCTGCAGGATCTCCTGCGCCACCACCACCTCGCGCGTGCGATCGCCGCCGGGTTCCGGCGTGAGCGACACGCGGATCGTGTCGCCAATGCCCTCTTGCAGCAGCACGGCCAGCGCCGCGCTCGAGGCGACGATGCCCTTCGAGCCCATGCCCGCTTCCGTCAGGCCGAGGTGCAACGCGTAGCCGCAGCGCCGCGCAAGCGCCCGGTACACCGAGATCAGATCCTGCACCTGGCTCATCTTGCAGGAGATGACGATGCGCTCGGGCGGCAATCCCAGCGCCTCGGCGGCGCGCGCCGACTCGAGCGCGGAAACGATCACCGCTTCGCGCATCACTTGCGCGGCGTCGAGGGGGTCCTTGCGCCGGGCGTTCTCGTCCATCAGGCGCGCGAGCAGTGCGGCATCGAGGCTGCCCCAGTTCACGCCGATGCGCACCGGCTTGCCGTAGCGCACCGCGGTCTCGATCAGGGTGGCGAACTGCTCGTCGCGCTTCGCGCCGCGGCCGACATTGCCCGGGTTGATGCGGTACTTGGCCAGCGCGCGTGCGCAGTCGGGAAACTGCGTCAGCAGCCGGTGGCCGTTGTAATGGAAGTCCCCGACCAGCGGTACGTCGCAGCCCAGGGCGTCGAGCCGCTCGCGGATCGGCGCCACCTGGGCGGCCGCTTCGGGAGAGTTCACCGTGATGCGCACGAGCTCCGAGCCCGCGGCGGCGAGCTCGGCCACCTGGCGCGCAGTGGCCGCGGCATCGGCGGTATCGGTGTTGGTCATGGACTGCACCACCACAGGCGCGCCGCCGCCGATGGCGACCGGACCGACCATGACACGGCTGGACATCCTGCGCTCGGCCATGGCTACTCCAGCGTGAAGCGCGCGACCTCGACCTTGACGTGCGGCATCAGGTCCACGGGCCGGTCGTTGTAGGTGAGCTGCACGTAGTGCGCATTGCCGATGACCATTTCGAACGGCGGCACGCCGGCGACCACCCGCTCGCTGCCCGCCGCGTGCAGTTGGGACACGAGCAGCTTGCCGGTGCCGCTCCTGATCTCCACCCAGGACTCGCGTTCAAAGCGCAGTACCACGCGGCGCAACCCCTCCGCGGGGACGGCGGCGTCTGCCTCGGGCGCCGCGACCGGGGCGGGCGGGGCGGGCGCGGCCTGCGGCGGCTCGCCCGCCGGCGCGGTGCGCGCCGGCTCGGCGGGCTGCTGCGCCGCGGACACGAAAGTGAGCTGCGCCGGATCGCGGCGCTCGCCCTGCCACTCGAATGCCACGACCACCACCACCGCCAGCAGGCCGATCGACAGGGCGGCATAGACCACATTCGAACGGCGCGCGCCATCGGAAAACGGCACGGGCTGGCGCAGTCGCTGCGCCAACCGGTCGGCATCCGGCAGCACCGCCTCCCGGCCCACGCGCGCCACCATCGCCTCGGCATCGAGTCCGAGCAGGCGGGAATAGCTGCGCACCATGGCACGCACCGCGGCGCCGCCCGGCAGGCGCCCCCATTCGCTGCGCTCGAGCGCGTCCAATTGGCGTGTCGCGAATCGCAGCCTTCCGGCGGCCTCGTCCTGGCTCAGGCCGGCCGCTTGCCTCGCGTGCGCGAGCACAACACCGACCGGCTCCTCGGCAGCGGGCCGCGTCGCGCCTGCAGAATTGCCGTCAGCGATGTCACTCATAGTCGCCGCGCTGCAAGGCCTGCGCCTCCGGCGATCCCGGAAAGCGCCGGCGCAACTGGTTGGCGTAGGAAAGCTCCGCGGAGCGTGCGCCCAGGCGCCGCTCGACGCGCAACGCGAGCCAGAGCGAGGCCGCGCTCGGCTGCGCCACCGACGCATGCTGCTTCAGCACACCGCGCGCCTCGACGTGGCGCCCCTGCTGGTAGCGCAACTGTGCCAACTGCAGCATCGCCACGGGCAGGTTGGGCTCGATGCGCAGTGCGCGCTGCAGGTTGTCCTCGGCCTTCGCCAGGTCGCCGATGCGTAGCGCGCAAATGCCGGCCGCCGCGTAAGAGCGGGCGGGCGTGGCATAGAGCGGGTTGTCGAGCGCACGCCGGAAGTGCGGCATCGCCGCGGCCTCGCGGCCGGTCTGGCACAGGAACCAGCCGTAGTTGTGGTTGACGTCGGCGTCCTCCGGCGCGTGCACCAGCGCGCGCTCGAAGCTCTGCTGCGCAAGGCCGTTCTCGCGCAGCTCCATGTACACCAGGCCCAGCATGCCGTGCGCGGTGGCATAGGTCGGATCGGCGTGGATTGCGGTGCGCAGCTCGTCCAGCGCCACGCTCATGTTGCCGCGCGTGTAGTACAGCGTCCCCAGGTCCGTATGCACCCGGGCGCGGTTGCGCGGCGCCGTGGGCTCGCCAACGATGGTTCCGCTGGCCGTGCCGGGACCCTCGGGCTGCGAGGCGCAGCCGGCGAGCAGCACGAGCAGCGCACCGCACAGGAGGCGCCTCACGGCCGCGCCTCCACGACGCGCAGCGTCTTGCTGCGGCGCGTACGGTCGGCAACCTCGCCCGCCAGCTGGCCGCAAGCCGCGTCGATGGCCTCGCCGCGGGTCTTGCGCGTGGTCACCGTGACGCCCTTGGCCTGCAGGATCTCGGCGAACCGGCGGATGCGCTCGGCCGGCGAGCGCTCGAAGCCCGACTGCGGAAACGGGTTGAACGGGATCAGGTTGAACTTGCAACTGACGCGCTCGGCGATGCCGGCCAGCTTGCGCGCATGCGCGTCGCCGTCGTTCACCCCGTCGAGCATCACGTACTCGAAGGTAATGAAGTCGCGCGGCGCCTTCTCCAGGTAGCGCTCGCAGGCCTTGAGCAGGTCGCGCATCGGGTACTTGCGGTTGACGGGCACGAGTCGATCGCGCAATGCGTCATCGGGCGCATGCAGCGACACCGCGAGCGCCACCGGGCACTCCTCGCGCAGCCGGTCCATGCCGGGGATCACGCCGGAGGTGGACACCGTGACGCGGCGGCGCGACAGCCCGTAGGCGTTGTCGTCGAGCATCAGGCGCAGCGCGGGAACCACGTTGTCGAGATTGAGCAGCGGCTCGCCCATGCCCATCAGCACGACGTTGGTCACCGGGCGCTCGCCGCCGAGCAGCCGGTTGGCGAGCCACAGCTGCCCCACGATCTCCGCGGTGCTCAGGTTGCGGTTGAAGCCCTGCTTGCCGGTCGAGCAGAACGCGCAGTCGAGCACGCAGCCGGCCTGGCTCGACACGCAGAGCGTGCCACGCGCGGTCTCGGGAATGAACACAGCGTCGACGGCGTTCGCGCCGTCCACCTTCAGCAGCCATTTGCGCGTGCCGTCGGCGGCGGTGCTGTCGCCGACGATGGCCGGCGCCTGCACCACGGCGTGCTGCTGGAGCTTCGCGCGCAGGTCCTTTGCCAGGTCGGTCATGCGCGCGAACTCATCCTCGCGCCGCTGGTGCACCCACTGCATCAGCTGCCGCGCGCGGAACGGCTTCTCACCCAGCGTGCCGAAGAACGCGGCGAGCCCGGCAGCGTCCAGGCCGAGAAGGTTGACCCTCATGTCAGCGCGAAAACACCTCGCAGGCCGGAAAGAAGTACGCGATCTCGGTACGCGCGGTCTCCGGGCCGTCGGAGCCGTGCACCGCGTTGGCGTCGATCGACTCGGCGAAATCCGCGCGGATCGTGCCTTTGGCGGCCTTCTTCGGATCGGTGGCGCCCATCAACTCGCGGTTCTTCGCGACGGCGTCCGGGCCCTCGAGCACCTGCACCATCACCGGACCCGACACCATGAAATCCACGAGGTCCTTGAAGAAGGGTCGCTCCCGGTGCACCGCATAGAAGCCTTCGGCCTCGGCACGCGACAGATGCACCATGCGCGCCGCCACGATGCGCAACCCGGCGCGCTCGAAGCGCGCGAGGATTTCGCCGATGGCTTTTTTCTTCACTGCGTCCGGCTTGATGATGGACAGGGTACGCTCGACCGCCATTCCTGGATCTCCGTGGGGTGCCTGAAAAGTTTGCGGCGGATTCTACCACGGACTGCTCGTGACTTTCGTAAAAACAATGGCTTAGGAGGTCTCCCGCCATTCCGGCACGACGCCTCGCGCGCCGCGTGGCGCCTGCCATCCGGCGGCGATGCCGAGACCGGGCACCCAGACGAGTTCGTCGCCGCAATACAGGAGCGGCAAGTGCTCGCGCTGCCACGGCGGAACGCCGGCTTCCTGGAACAAGTTCTTCAGCGTGCGACGCGGGCGCCGCGCATGGAGTTGCAGCCGCTCGCCGCCGGTGCGTGCGCGCAGCGTCATGCCCGAGCGCTCCAGGCGCGCGGCGTCGATGCCCTGGCCGCGCACCGGGCGCAGGCGCAGCTTGCCGCCCGGCCATGCGCCCGATGGCTCCACGCACACCCGGCCGCGATACACGCGAAGGCGTGCGCCATCGTGCTCGATGGCGGTGCGCGCCCCACCGCCCGTGAACTGCCTGAGCATGTCGACGAGCTTCGCCTCGCTCGGCGCGCGCAAGCCCTGTCCCCGCAGAAACTCGCGCAGCGCCACGCGCGCGTCCGCATCCGCCGCAGCGAAATGCCGGGCCGCGCGCGCCAGGCTTTCGCGCCAGCGCGGAAAGCGCGTTTCCAGCAACGGCCCCACGTGCAGCCGCAGGAAGTTCCGGGTCAGCGCCGCATCGCGGTTCGATTCGTCCTCCACCCAGGCAAGGCCCTGCGTACGCGCATACGCGACGATCTCGCGGCGCGGCACCGCCAGCAGCGGCCGCAGCAAGGTCTTCTCGCCCAGTCGGCCCACCACCGGCATGGCGCTCGCGCCGCGCACGCCCGCGCCGCGCAGCAGGTTGAGGAGCACGGTTTCCGCCTGGTCGTCCAGCTGGTGCGCGAGCGCGATCACCGGCGCGGGGTGGCTGGCGAAGACTTCGCGCCGCGCCGTGCGCGCGGCCGCCTCGAGCCCCCGGCCCCGCCTGCGTACCTTGACGCGACGCACCACGAGCGGGATGCGCCATCGCCGGCACAGCGCGCGGCAAGCGCGCGCCCAGGCGTCGGCCCGTGGGCTCAGCCCATGATGCACGTGCACGGCCTCGAGCCGGAATCCTTCGCGCCGGCGCAGCCGGCGCAGCAGATCCAGCAGCACCACCGAATCGATGCCGCCCGAGAGTCCGACGGCCAGGCGCTGGCCGCGCAACGCGAGCCCGCCCAGGTCAGCGCTCGGCGGCTTCCTTGAACTTGCCATAGCTCATGAGACGCTCGAGGCGGTCCTCCACGAGCTGCTTCGGCTTCACCGCGCGCAGCTCCCGGAACACCTCGGCGAGCGACTTCTTCAGCGCCTGCGCGGCGCCTTGCGGATCGCGATGCGCGCCGCCCAGCGGCTCGCTCACCACCTTGTCCACCAGCCCGAGCGTCTTCAGCCGGTTTGCGGTAATGCCCAGCGTCTCCGCCGCCTCGGGCGCCTTGTCCGCGCTCTTCCACAGGATCGAGGCACAGCCCTCGGGGGAAATCACCGAGTACGTGGCGTACTGCAGCATGATCGTGACGTCGCCCACCGCGATGGCCAGCGCGCCGCCCGAGCCGCCCTCGCCGATGATGGAGGTGATGATCGGCGTGCGCAGCGCGGCCATGGCATACAGGTTGCGTCCGATCGCCTCGGATTGGCCGCGTTCCTCGGCGTCGATGCCGGGATAGGCGCCCGGCGTATCGACAAAGGTGAACACCGGCAGCTCGAACTTCTCGGCCAGCTTCATCAGCCGCAGCGCCTTGCGGTACCCCTCGGGCTTGGGCATGCCGAAGTTGCGCAGGATCTTCTCCTTGGTGTCCCGCCCCTTCTGGTGGCCGATGACCATGCAGGGCACGCCGTCGAAGCGCGCCAGCCCGCCGACGATCGAGGCGTCCTCGGCGAAGCTGCGGTCCCCGTGCAATTCCTCGTAGCCGGTGAACAGCATGCCGATGTAATCGAGCGTATAGGGCCGCTGCGGATGGCGCGCGACCTGCGCCACCTGCCAGGGCGTGAGCTTGGCGTAAATCTCCTTGGTGAGCGCCTGGCTCTTCTTGGTCAGGCGCTGGATTTCCTCGGAGATGTCGACCGCCGAGTCGTCCTGCACGAACCGCAGTTCCTCGATGCGCTGCTCGAGCTCGGCGATCGGCTGCTCGAATTCGAGGAAGGCGGTCTTCACGGGCTCAGTATTCTACCGGCACCGGGTCGAGGGAGCGCCACAGGTACCAGGTGGCGACCGAGCGCCACGGCTGCCAGGCGAGGCCCAGCGTGCGGATGCGCGCCACGGGCACCTTGCGCCCCTTGAAGTATTGCAGGCGCACCGCGTTGAGCAGCCCGAGATCGCCGAGCGGATAGACATCCGGCCGCAGCAGATTGAACATCAGGAACATCTCCGCGGTCCAGCGGCCGATGCCGCGCACCGCCTCCAGTTCCGCGATCACCGCCTCGTCGTCCATTTCGGGCCAACGATGCGGCCGCACCGTGCCCTCGGCGAAGTGGCGCGCGAGGTCCGCGATGTACTCGGTCTTGCGGTCCGAAAGGCCGCAAGCGCGCAGGCGCGGGCGCGCCACCGCGAGCACTTCCGCCGGCGACATGCCCGGCGCCACCTCGAGTACCCGGTTCCACACCGACTGCGCCGCCTTGACCGAGATCTGCTGGCCGACGATGGCGCGCGCCAGCGTCTGGAACGGCTCGCCGCGCGCCACCAGATGCACGCGCGGATGGCGCCGCATGATCGCGGCCAGCACCGGATCGCGCCGCGTCAGCGCGCGCTTGGCGCGCTCCCAGTACTCAGGCTTCACGCAGGGGCAGGTTGGTCAGCAGGTTCTGCGGCTTCATGCGCACCACCTGCGCTTCGTTGACGCTCAGCGCCAGGTACACGGGGCGCCCCGCCACGCTCTCGCGCATCAGCGCCGGGTCCACGAACCGCATCGAGAACAGGGCGACGATATTGCGCATGCGCCCGGCATCCACCTGGCTGCCGGCCCACAGCTCGTTCAGGATCTCGGTCGACTCGGCATCCAGGCCGATGTGCCAGGCCCAGCGCGCTTCCTCGATCCGGCGCAACGGGCTCACTTTCACCTCGACAGCGTGGAAGTGCGCCACCCAGGACTCGATCACGCGGCACAGCGCATCCAGCGCGGCGCGGCCGTAGGTGAGGCTGATGACGGTGTCGTGGCGCGACTCGCGCTCCCAGTACAGCGCGGCATTGGCGCGGTCCAGGACGTCGAGGTCCACCTTGCCCAGCGACCCTTGCGCCTCCACGATCAGCTTGCCGATGCTGCCGTAGCGGTTGCCCGCGGCGTGCATTTCCACCGTCTCCAGGTCGGCGAGCAGCACGTGCCCCTCCTGCAGGGTCGCCTGCTGCTCGCGGAAGAACACCTCCGCCGCCCGCAGCTGCAGCGGATCCTCGCAGCCCTCCAGGAGGTTGCGCAGGATCACGTGCGTGAGCTGCTCGATGAACAGCGGCGGCACGTCGATGGCGCCCTTGAACAGGCCCATGTAGCAGCCCTCCACCGAGCCCGCGGCGAGCAGCCGGTCGCGAAAGCGCAGCAGCATGCCGTAGTTGTGGCGCGCGTCTGCGTCCGCGAGGGCCTCGACCTCGGTGGCCGCCACCGCGCGGCGGGGCTCGTCCATCAGCGCCGCATGCAGCGTCCGCTCCGACTCGCAGGACTCCTCCACCGGATGGATCTCCGGGCGCAGGTAGTAGGCGCGCAGGAAGTCGTCGGTGACCCGCAGCCTGCCGGCGGGGTCGCGCTCTAGCAGATGGAATCCGCTGTTACGCCAGAAATCAGGCAGGGGTGCCGACCAACCGCGAATGCGCGGCGACGTGCTGCCGCAGGAACTCCATCTGATCGGCGAAGATGCGGCGATTGGTGAGGATCAGGTACTCGGCCTTGTTCGGCACGTAGGGCGCATACAGCAACTGCATGCCGGACTCCTCGGGCAGGCGATTGCGCTTGTGGCCGTTGCAGTGGCGGCACGCGGTGACCACGTTCATCCAGGTGTCGCGCCCGCCACGCGACAGCGGCGTGATGTGGTCGCGCGTGAGCCGGAAATAGCCGAACTCGCCGCCGCAGTAACCGCAGGTATGGCGGTCGCGCCGGAACAGCTCCCGGTTGTTGAGCGGCGGCACCTGGTTGAAGCCGCGCGCGGCGAGCGCGCGGCCGCGGATGGCGATGATGGAGTGCGCGGTGATGCTGGAGCGCTCGCCCGTGAGGCGCGATACGCCGCCGCGAAACGTGAACGTGCGCTCGCCCAGCGTCCAGGCGACGAGGTTCTTGGCGTAGTAGAAGCAGGCCTGCTGCCAGCTGATCCAGCGGTGCGGCACGCCGTGCGCGTCGAGCGAAAGGATCAGCAGGTTGTCCATGACCGCCGGGATTCTGCCAAGGGTTCAGCAACTTGGCAATGTGCCGGCGGCGGGCCGGCGCGCCGCGCTAGCGGCTGTCGACGCGGTCCTTGAAGCCCTGGCCAGCGCTAAACGCCGGCACGGTCTTCGACGAAATGCGGATTTCCTTGCCGTTGAGCGGGCTGCGCCCGGCGCGCGCCTTCCTTTTTCTGGGCAGGAAGGTGCCGAAACCGACCACCGTCACGCGACTGCCCTTGGCCACGCCCGCCACGATCGCGTCGAACACCGCGTTCACCGCTTCGCCTGCGCTCGACTTGCTGAGGTTGCCGGCCCTTGCGGCCGCTTCGACGAGATCAGCCTTGGTGACGGATCGCATGGCCTTGTTGACTCCCCTTCCCGCAAACGAGCGGGAATCATAATCAGAACGCCGCGCGAATACAACGCCGAAAACTTGCGCGCGCGCGCAAAGTTGCGCGCCGACGTTGAAAGAAAATGTGCTAGCGCTTGCCTGCGAGCAGATCGACCAGCACGCTCGGCTCTTCGCCGGCACGCCCCTGCGCAACGAGCAGGCGGTAGAGCTCCGCCGCCGTGTGCGTCATCGGCAGGGGCACGCTGTGCGCTTTCGCCACCGCCGCGGCGTTCTCCAGGTCCTTCAACATGACGGACACCGCGCCGAGCGGCGGATCGAATTGCCGCGCTGCCATGCGAGCGCCAAACACCTGAAGCGGAAGCGAATCCGCGAAGCCGCCCTTGAGCGCTTGCGGCAGCGCATTCGCGTCGACGCCGGCGACCTCGGCGAGTCGCACCGCCTCGGCGATCACCGGGAACAGGCAGCCCACGATGATCTGATTGCACAGCTTGGTCACCTGGCCGGCGCCGGCATCGCCCATGCGCGTGAAGCGCTGCGCGAGGTGCGCCATCACCGGGCGCACGCGTTCGATGTCCTCGGTCCTGCCGCCCGCCATGATGGCGAGCGTGCCCTGCTCGGCGCCCACCGTGCCCCCGGAGACCGGCGCGTCCACCAGGCCCATGCCGTGGTCGCGCTGCAGTTGGTGCGCAAAGGCGCGTGCCGAATCGGGCGCGATGCTGGAAAAATCCACCACCAGCTTGCCCGGCGCGCCGCCGGCGGCGACACCCTCGGGACCGAACAACACGCTTTCCGCGGCCTGCTGGTCCGTGACGCACATCAGGATGATGTCTGCAACCCGCGCCAGAGCGGCAGGCGAGTCCGCCGCCCGCGCGCCCTTCGCCGTCACGGGTGCGAGCTTGTCGCGGCTGCGGTTCCAGACGGTCAGCACATAGCCCGCGGCAAGCAGGCGCAGGCACATCGGCTGGCCCATCAATCCGACGCCGATGAAGCCCAAACGGGGCTGGTCGCTCATTTCCTGCCCCCCGCATGCGTGACTGCGCCAAAGTGCGCGGAACCGACGAGCCGCGCATACTTTTCCAGTGCGCCGGAAAGCGCTGGGCGCCGTGGCGCCCGCCAGGCCTTGCGCCGCGCCGCAAGCTCGGCTCGGCCAACGTGCAGCGTGGCGGTTGCCTTCTGCGTATCGATCGTGACGCGATCGCCGTTGCGCACCAGCGCGATGGGCCCGCCGGCCGCGGCTTCCGGCGACACGTAGCCGACCATCATGCCGCGCGTCGCGCCGGAGAAGCGCCCGTCGGTGAGCAGCGCCACTTTCTCGCCCATGCCCTGGCCGTAAAGCAGTGCCGTGACGCCGAGCATTTCGCGCATGCCCGGGCCGCCTTTCGGCCCCTCGTAGCGGATGACCAGCACGTCGCCGGCCTTGTACCTGCGCTCGCGCACGACGGCAGCACAAGCCTCTTCGCTGTCGAACACGCGTGCCGTGCCTTCAAAGGCCAGCGCCTTCAACCCGGCCACCTTGATGAGGCCGCCCTGCGGGCACAGGTTGCCCTTGAGCACCACCAGTCCGCCGGTGGGCAGGATCGGCTCACGGCGCACCACCTCGCCGTCCGCGCCCGCATGGCCGGCAAGCGCGCGCTCGAGCGTTTTCCCCGACAGCGTGAGGCACCCGCCATGCAGTGCGCCCCGCTGCAGCAACGCCTTGAGCACAGCGTAGACGCCGCCCGCCGCATGCAGGTCCTTGGCGAGGAAGCGCCCGCCCGGCTTCATGTCGGCGATGAGCGGCGTGCGCCGCGCCACGCGCGCGAAATCGTCCATGTCGAAGCGGATGCCGGCCTCGTGCGCGATGGCCGGGATGTGCAGCGCGGCGTTGGTCGAGCCGCCCGTCGCGGCGACCGCGGCACAGGCATTCTCCAGGCTCTTGCGCGTAACAAGGTCCCGCGGCCGCGGGCCGCCGTCGCGCAACAACCGCATCGCGGCGACGCCTGCGGCCCGCGCCACATTGCGGCGCTCCGCCGCGACCGCGGGCAGCGTTGCGCTGCCCGGCAACGCGAGCCCGAGCGTCTCCGACACCATGGCCATGGTGTTGGCCGTGAACTGCCCCGGGCATGACCCCAGGGTGGGCAGGCAGGCGCGCTCCAGTTCGTCCAGGTCCGCAGGCGCCATGTCGCCCGCCAGCACCGCACCCACGCCTTCATAAGTGTCCAGCACCGTCACGTCGCGCCCGTGCCATCTGCCCGGCAGCGCCGCCCCGCCATATACAAAGACGCCGGGCAGGTTCAGTCGCACCATGGCCATCATCATTCCCGGCAACGTCTTGTCGCAGCCGGCGAAGGTCACCAGCGCGTCGTAGGCATGGCCGCGCGCCACCGCCTCCACGCTGTCGGCGACCAGCTCGCGCGAGGGCAGCGAGTAGCGCATGCCGGCGTGGTTCATGGACAGGGAATCGGCCACCGCGGCAGCGGCGAAATCGAACGGCATGCCGCCCGCCTCGCGCACGCCGGCGCAGGCCTCGCGGGCGAATTCGCCGAGCAGCGCGTTGCAGGGCGTGACGCGCCCGTCGGTGGAGGCAACGCCAACGAAGGGCTTGGCGAAGTCCTCGTCGCCGACGCCGAGGCTGCGCAGGAACGCCCGGTGCGGCGCGCGGTCGAGCCCTTCGACCGTGACGCGCGAGGGCAGGATCGGTATGCGGCGCCGCGCCGCGCTCAATCGGCGCGCGCCCCGGAGACCTTGACCACCTCCGCCCACTTGTCGATCTCCGATCGGATCAGCTCGCCGAACGCGGCCGGGGTGCTCGGCGCGGGCTCGGCGCCGGCGGCGATGATGCGGTCGCGCACCTCGGCGCGCTTGAGCGAGGCGACGATGTCGGTATTGAGCCGCCCGACGATGTCGGCCGGCGTGCGCGCGTTGGCCACGATGCCGAACCAGCCGGTGGCCTCGTAGCCGGGCAGCCCGGACTCGGCGAAGGTCGGCACCTGCGGCGCGGCGGCGACGCGCTGCGCGCTGGTCACGGCGAGCGCCTTGACCGTACCCGACTTCACGTACGGCAGTGCGGTGCCGACGTCCACGATGCCGAGCTGCAGCTGGCCGCCCACCACGTCCTTGGCCACCGGGGCGCTGCCCTTGTACGGCACGTTCACCATTTGCAGCGTCGCCATCAATTTGAACAGTTCGCCCGACAGATGCATCGCGGTGCCGTTGCCGCCGTGACCCAGCAGGAGCTCGCCCGGCTTGGCGCGCGCCAGGACGATCAGCTCCTCCAGCGTGTTGGCGGGCACCTTCGGATGCGCGACCAGCAGGAACGGCACGAACGCCACGTTCGACACTGGCGCGAGGTCCGTCGCCGGGTGGTACGGCATCTTCGGATAGAGGCTCACGTTGGCGGCGAGCGCGCCGGCCGTACCCAGGCCGATGGTATAGCCGTCGGGTGCGGATTTCGCCACCACCTCGATGCCGGTGTTGCCGCCGGCCCCAGGGCGGTTCTCGATGACCACGGCCTGGCGCAGGCGCTCCGAGAGGACCGGCTCCATGGCGCGCGCCACCAGGTCGGTGCTGCTGCCAGGAACGTCCGCGACGATGAAGCGGATCGATTTGGTCGGGTACTTCTGCTGCGCGGCGGCCACGCCGATCCACAGTGCGGTGGCGGCCGCGAGCAGGCCGCAAACGACGTTCTTCATGGACCCTCCTTGGAGCGTGAAGGGTAACCCGCGCCACCGTGCCACGCTAGTGTCGTGGCGCGGATACGCCTGTGCCAGGGACTATCCCGCCAAACCCGCGAACACGCGCTGCATCGAGTAGATCTGCCCCAGGTAGGCGCCGACGTTCTGGTTGCCGCAGGACTGTCCGTCGGCAAGGCGGAACCCGCGCCTCGCGAACGCCTCCCCCGCCGACACCCCGCACAAGTGCATGATCGCGGCGAGGTCCTGCTTCTGGCGCAGGGAAGCGTCCTGCCTTTTCAACAGTCGCAGGGTCCTCGACACGCTGATGTCGAGGAACGCCGAGGTCATCTCCGCCGCATGGCTGGGCACGACCCTGAAGTACAGCCAGTTGAACCAGCACGAGCGCCAGGCATGCCAGGGCCCGTCCTCGACCACTTCGTGGTCGTGTATGCAGTAGCGCCTCGCCTGCCGGAAGGTGCCGTTGGTGATCTGGTACATGCCTGCAGCGCTCGAAGCGGGGCGATAGACGTCGAAGGGATCTTCCGTCAGCTTCCAGCGCCAGCGCGTGCGCGCCACCGGATTGCCCGCGCCTTCCACCTGCGCCAGCGCCGCGAGAAAGTCCGGCGTGATGGTCGCGGTCGCGTGCCGGCGGAAGATCGGCTCGTAGGCGCGCCAGGTCTCCTGCGGCGTCTTGTGGAGCGCGCCACTCACCGGGGTGAAGAGCTCGGTCGGCTTGCGCGCGACCTGGACCAGCGCGTTGGCGGCGAGCCAGAAGGCAAGCGCCAGGCCGAGGGCGAGCGCGACCTGCAGCGCACGCGGGGCGCGGCGCAGCTTGCGCCAGAGCCTTGCCGAACCCCGGGAAAGCGCGAGCGCTCGCATGCACTGAATGTAACGCTCCCCCAATACATCAGGAGGTGAACATGTTCCTCTGGTCGTGCACGGCCCACCTCCCCAGATCAGGTGATCGACGGCGCGGCCGAAATGCCCGAAAGTGGCCATAGCCGTCCGTACAACGCTCGAGGGGGACTCGTCATGGCGCTCTTCATGCTGATGGGAAAGTACTCTGCGGAATCGATCAAGGGCATCCTGGAAACCGGCACCAACCGGGAGGAGGTCGCGCGAGCGGCGGTCGAAGCCGCGGGCGGCAAGCTGCTGGGCTACTACGGGATGTTCGGCCAGGACTACAACGTCGTCATCATCTCGGAATTGCCGGGCAACGCCGAGTACATCGGCGCGATCGGTCCCGCGCTCATGGCGGGGACGTTCTCAGCGTTCCGGTCGATTCCGCTGTATACCGCGGCCGAAGTGCAGAAGGCGTCGCAGATCGCAAAGAAAGTGGGCGCGGGGTACAAGGCGCCGGGACGCTAGGCGTGCCTGGCGCTCTGGTAGGCCCCGACCTGACTCCGGATCAGTCGATGAGCCCGGCCGTGACCCGCCGCAGTCGTTCGCGCGCGCTCAAGTCGTAGGCCTGCGCCAGTGCGCGCGCCGGGCGCAGGCCGTTGAAGTACTGCCCGGTGCCCTCTTCCGCGACGGCGAGATGCATGATCGCGTCCGCGCCCTCTTCCACCGTGCCGATCGGCTCGTGGCCCGCCTGGCGGACCATGAACGTATCCATGTAGGTTGCCGGGTGCAGCGTGTTCACCACGATGCTCCTGTCTTTCAGCGCCTCGGCGAGATCGAACGTGTACATGATGAGGGCGAGCTTGGACTGGCAATAGGCGTCCTGGCCGGAGTAGCGCTTCTTCAGCTGCAGGTCATCGAACGCGATGTCGCGCTGGCCGGCGGACGCCACGTTCACGATTCGCGCGGGCGCGGCGGCGAGCAGTAGCGGCAGGAGCAGGCGCGTGAGCAGCACCGGCGCCAGATAGTTCACCGCGAGGCGCAGCTCGAAGCCGTCCGCGCTTTCCTCGCGTCCGCTGCCGGGAGCCCCGGTGCCGACGCCAGCGTTGTTGATGAGAAGGTGGAGCTTCGGATGCTGTTGCTGCACAGCCTTGGCCAGCGCACGCACGCCATCCAGCGAAGCCAGGTCTGCACGAAGGAAGGACGCCTTTCCGCCCGAGGCTTCGATGTCGGCGACGACCTTCCTGCCGCGCGCCTCGTCGCGGCCGTGCACGAGCACCAGCATTTGTTCTTGCGCGAGGCGCTTGGCGACCTCGACGCCGACGCCACTCGTCGCGCCGGTGATCAGAGCGGTGCGCACCGCGGCGTGCTCGAGCCCTTGATCTGCGTACGGTGCATGACGCGGCGCGCTGCCGGATCGAATGCGTCGCGCCGGTGCGCGCCGATCGGCTCGCCCCTCTCGTCACGCACGTTCGACACGACATGGATATCCGGATACCCCGGGGGCGACTTGCGCCCGCCCCCCTGGTTCGGCGGGGGATCGAGCTCGCCGAAATGCCGCGAGAACGCGAGCAGGTCGTCATCCGTGAGCCGCTGCCGGCGGAACACCAGCACGTCGTGCCGGTACCCGGCCTGCTTGATCGCATCGACCTGCGCCGCGCTCACCGACGTTAGTCTAATCCGAACCGCCGGGAGGCAATGCGCGGCGACTGCAAGCGGTGAGCTACTGCACGCTCGCTGCCTGGGCGCTCAGCTGGTCTGACAGCGTGGCGATGCCGGCCGGAACCTGGATGTGATGGGGCGTGTATCCCGGCAACATGCTGCGCAGGCGTTTGCCGAATGGGTCGACCCGGGTGAACAACTGCCGGTGCTTGAAGGTCGTGCGATAACGTGCGCCACCGCGTTCCCCCTCAGCCGCCGACATGATGCGCAGGCAGTCAGCATAGAAGCCGAACAAGTGGTGCTGCGCCACCCAGCACATACCCGCGCGCACCAGGTAGCTGCCATACAAGTGCTGGTAGATGTCGTAGGCCACATTGCGGTGCTCGATCTCCTCGAGCAGGTGCCACTTGAACAGGCCCGCAAAGCGCGGCTCGCTGCGTTTGTGCTCGTACAGGCCGCTGGCAAGCAGGGTCAGCGCGTTTTGGGATGTGAAGGACTCGAAGCCTTCGACAAAGCCGATGCGGAAGCGGTCTGATCTGTCGCGCAGGTAGCCGTCGAAATCATCGCGCAGCCGCTTCATCCGCTCCTCCAGTCCGGGGTAGTTGCGCGCCAGCACCAGCTCGTTGAAATCGGCATGCTTCTGGTAGTGCTGCGACTCCTGCCGGCAGAAGCGGTCCACCTCCTCCCTGAGCGCCTCGTCGCGGATCTGCGGCATCACCTTGCGCAGGGACTTCACGATGAAGGGCTCCATGTGCACGACGTACAAGCCCAGGGCGGTGTGCATATAGGACAGGGTTGCGTTGCCTGCGATGTAAAGCGGATTGAAGTCCTCCGCTGCCGGCACCTCGAAGGCCATCTTGCGCACGGGAATTGGATGGGTCATGAATTGCCTCGCTGGGTTGGGTGGGCGCCCGGGGTTGTGTAATGTCTTCCCTGCGAACCCGTCCCGTCCTTTGAAATTCCTAAATGTCCCTAAAATGCAGTTTTCCGGGGACGCGTTTGCAGGACCACTATTTCTTTGATCGCTTTGAAGTCAGGCCGGCAGAGCGCCTGTTGCTTGTTGAGGGTGCGCCGGCGGCAATAGGCGCGCGCGCCTTCGATGTGCTGCTGTGCTTGCTGGCGCACCGGGATCGGGTCATCACGAAAGGCGAGGTGCTTGAAATCGTTTGGCCTGACCTGGTGGTCGAGGAAAACAATTTGTCGGTGCAGGTGTCGGCGCTGCGCAAACTTCTGGGCCGAAAGGCGATCACCACGATACCCGGACGCGGATATCGATTTTCATTTGACGTGCGACAAGAAGGTGCGTTGTCTCAGAGCGCGACACAACCGGCCTCCGCAGCCTTCACCGACAGACCCACGATCGCCGTATTGCCTTTCAACGTGCTGTCGGATGACCCCCATGTGAATCTTCTGGCGGACGGCCTGGCCGAAGACGTGATCGCGCTTTTGGCGCGTGTTTCCGGCTTTCTGCTGATTTCCCACGCATCGTCCTTTGCTTTTCGCGGACCGCGTGCCAGCCTGCCGGAAGTCGCCCTTCAGCTTGGCGTTCGTTTCCTGGTCGAGGGCAGCGTGCGCCCGGTGGGTGATGCGCTTCGGATCTCAACTCAGCTTACGGACGCGGCATCGGGGCACGTCCTGTGGAGCGGGCGCTTCGATAGTCACCGCGACGAAGCTGTCGACCTGCAGGAGGACATCGCTCGCGGAATCATCACGGAACTTGAACCCGAACTCAGGCGTGCGGAAATTGCGCGTGTTCGCCGTCAGCGCCCCGCAAACCAGGATGCGTGGGCGCATTACCATCAGGCTGTCGGTGCGATTGCCATGAAGGGTTGGGGGGAGGATGCCATGGCCGAGGCCCGGTCCCATCTCCGGCGCAGCGTGGCGCTTGACCCCTCTTTCGGTTTGGGGCATGCCCACTACGCGCTGTTAACCGCCTTGGCCAGAAATATCGGGTTGCTTGCCGATCCTTCGAGCATGCAAAGCGATGCACTGGATGCCGCCAAACGCGCAATTGCATTGGATGATGGCAGCTCCGAGGTGCTGGGCTACGCCGGTTGCGCGTTGTGCGATCTGGGACACCTTGACCGGGGCGTTGAAATACTTCGTCAAGCACTGGAGATTGATCCCAGCAATGCCCAGGCCCATGTCGCTCTGGGCACCGCACTGTGCCTGATGGGACAATTCGAGACCGGCATCGGGAAAATGCGCTTCGGAATGAAGATAAGCCCACGGGACCGGCGTCTTGGTTTTTGGGGCTGGGCACTGGGTAACTTCCTGCTCAGGGCCGATCGAGGCGACGAAGCCCTGGTGGAGGCGCGCACTGCGAGCCGGCGTGATTCGAAGCTTTATCTCACGCGTATTTTGGAGGCTGCGGCGCTGGACCGCCTGGGGCATCTTGATGACGCTCGCGCCGCACTGGCAGTGGCGCGCCAACTTCGTGAGCAGCTCACCTTGAGCGAAGTGACGCTAACCCATGGGCGTCAGGTGGGCGAGAGAATGGCGCTGCTGTGGGATCCGGTTGCCTGACGTCGCACGCCTGTTCGTCGAGAACCTGGGCCGCTTCCTGGACGGTAAGCCGCTCAGGGAAGTCGTGAACCGCGAAGCCGGATATTGACCAAAGGAAGAATCCAATGCTCGTCGCGCAAGTAAGTGCGTTTGGCCGGCCCGAAACGGCGGTCGAGATCCTGGAGCAGGCCGACCCGGGTGAGCCCGGCGCGGACGAAGTGACCATCGATGCCGAGTTCGTGCCGATCAACCCTGCCGACCTTTTGAACCTCGAAGGCAAGTACGGTGCGGCGCCCCCCGCACTGCCGATGATCCCGGGCGCGGAAGGCGTGGGGCGAATCGCCAAGGCCGGGTCGGCCGTGCGTCACGTGAAGCCGGGCGACCGGGTATTGCTGCCCGGGCCAGGGTGCTGGCGCGAGCGCTTCAAGGCGCCGGGCAAGGCCGTGTTTGCGTTGCCCGGAGGCGTAGATCCGAAACAGCTCGCGATGCTGCGGGTGAATCCGCCGACCGCGTACCTCATGCTGCACCAGTTCGTCGCGCCCAACCCGGGCCAGTGGGTCATCCAGAACGCCGCGAACTCGGGCGTTGGGCATTGCCTGATCCGGCTCGCGCGCCTCGCTGGGGTGAAGACCGTCAACGTCGTGCGCCGCGAAGAACTCGTGGCGCCGCTGCGCGCCTTCGGCGGCGACGTCGTGCTGACCGACGGACCCGATCTCGATGCGCGCGTGCGTGCTGCGATCGGCGATGGCGCGCTGCCGCTCGCGATCGATGCGGTGGGTGGCTCGGGCACACAGCGCCTCGCGCGATGCGTGAGCGACGGCGGAACTGTCGTCAACTACGGCGTTCTGAGCGGCGAGCCGTGCATGGTCGACGGCCGGGAAACGGTGTTTCGCGACGTGAGGCTGCAGGGCTTCTGGCTGCGCAAGTGGTTTGTCGACACGCCGCCCGCGCGGATCGCGGCGCTGTATCGCGAGCTCGCGGCCCAGGTGGCCGACGGCACCCTTGCGGTGGAGGTCGAAGCCGTCTACCCGATGCGCAGGATCAAGGAAGCGGTTGCGCACGCCGCGCGCGGCGGCCGTTCGGGGAAGATCCTGGTTTCATTCGCCCGGCAATGAAAAAGGGCCAGCGCTAGCTGGCCCTTTGCATTTGGCGCGGCCGGCAGGCCTTGGTCAAGTCACGACCGGTTGCTTCACCTTGGGAACCGCCATGGTGCACGCCGTCGCCATCGCCGAGGATGCCGGTATCGAACAGCTCCGCGCGCAAAGGGTATGTTCGGCTCATGGCAAGTGCCTCGGCGAGTCGCCGTTTCCTGCGGATTCCGGGAGCAGCATTGGCACATGTTCGAGCCAGGCCGCCCGTGCTGTCCATCTCCGGAATCGGCGACCCTCTGAGCGCCCTGACGCATCTGGCAGGGGCGGCGGTTTTCGCCCGGCTGGGTGTATCGCTGGTCCGGCAGGGACGCGGCGACCTTCAGCGCTCGATGTCCCTGGCCGTGTTCGTATTTTCCGGCGTCCTGCTGCTGGCGGCCAGCGGCACCTATCACTTGTCGGCGCCGAACAGCGAATTCCGGGATGTACTGCGACGCCTGGATCACGCCGCCATCTTCGTGCTGATTGCGGGCAGTTTCACGCCGGTGCACGCCATCCTGTTCCGCGGCCTGTGGCGATGGGGCATGCTGGCGGGGATCTGGACGGTGGCCCTCGCGGGCCTCACGCTCAAGACCGTCTATTTCACCGCCATCCCCGAAGGATTCGGGCTGGCGTTGTATCTGGGCTTCGGCTGGCTGGGGCTTGTTTCCTGGATCGCCCTGGTACGCCGCTTCGGCTTCCGGTTTGCGCGCCCGGTGCTATGGGGGGCGCTCGCCTACACCCTCGGCGCCCTGACGGACTACCTGCGCTGGCCGGTGCCGATACCGGGGCTCGTCGGCGCGCATGAACTGTTTCACCTGGCGGTGCTGGCCGGGCTCGCCTTTCACTGGATGTTCATACGCAGTTTCGCTTCGCGCGAAATGCCGGCGCCAGGCAGCGTCGAGCGAAGTGGCCACACGCTGCCCATCGCGACACACTGATCCCTGCGAGCGACCCGGGCAGGGTGGGGCCCTATTTCTGTTGGCTACCGAACAGAGGCGGGTTTTGACGGACCGTATCGTCGCGGGTTGGCTCATCAGGCTCAGGGGGGAAAGTGGGCGTCGATCGGTCTTCGCCACCGCTGAAGATTCTCGTCGTCGCCGCGGAGATCTATCCGCTGGCGAAGACCGGCGGATTGGCAGACGTCGTAGCGGCACTGTCGAAGTCGCTCGCGGAGCTTGATGCCGATATACGGCTCCTCATGCCGGCCTATCCGTCGGCACGGGCGCAGCTTCGCGCGCCGCGCCTCGAAACCGGGTTGGGCCCGATCACGGGGAGCGCTACGGCAAGCTTGATCGCCGGGCGCATGCCCGACACCGACTTGCCAGTGTGGCTGGTCGAATGCCCCGAGCTGTTCAGCCGTTCGGGTTCTCCCTACGCGGACGAGCACGGCCTGGACTGGCCTGACAACGCGCGGCGATTCGCAGCACTGTGCGACGCCGCGGTGCGCATCGCCCGCGGCCAGGCAGGGGTCGACTGGCGCCCGGAAGTCGTACACTGCCACGACTGGCACACGGGCTTGGTGCCGATGGGGCTGCATTTCGCGCCGCCGCCCCGCCCGCGCACCGTTTTCACTATTCACAACGCTGCGTTCGCCGGCAAATTCAGTTTCGATGCCGTGCGCGGCCTGGGCGTGCCGCCGGAGGCGCTCGGCATGGACGGTGCCGAGTTCTACGGCGATTTCTCGTTTCTCAAGGCCGGCATCCGCTACGCCGACAAGATCACCACCGTCAGCCCCACTTATGCACGTGAGATCTGTACGCCGGAATTCGGCTGCGGGCTCGATGGCTTGCTGCGCGCGCGTTCAGCCGATCTCTTCGGCATCATGAACGGCATCGACAGCGAGCTTTGGAATCCCGCCACGGATCAGCACCTGGCGCAACGCTATGCGCGCGCCGATTGCGGCGGCAAGGACGCCTGCAAGGCGGAGCTGCAACGCTCGCTCGGCCTGCACGTCGACGCCGATGCGCCGCTGGCGATCTTCGTGAGCCGCATAACGCACCAGAAGATGGCGGACGTGGTGCTGCACCGCCTGCCCGAGCTGATGCGGCGGGCACCCTGCATGCAATTTGCCCTCCTGGGTCGCGGCGACCGCGATTTGGAGGCGGGATTCCGTCAGATGCAGGAGGGCTTTCGCGGTCGGGCCGCCGTGCGCATCGATTACACCGAGCCGATGGCGCACCAGTTGCACGCGGGCGGCGATCTGTTGCTGCATGGCTCGCGATTCGAGCCCTGCGGCCTGGTGCAGCTCTATGCGATGCGCTATGGCACCGTGCCCGTCGTGCGGCGCGTCGGCGGTCTGGCGGACAGCGTCACGGATGCGGATGCCGAACACCAGGCGCCGACCGGCTTCGTGTTCGACGAGCCGAGCGGTAACGCCTTGATGTCTGCCGTGGAGCGCGGCGTGGCCACCTACCAATCCGACCCGGCTCGCTGGCGCGCGCTGCAGCACAACGCGATGTCCGCGGACTATGGCTGGAGCGGCCCCGCGCGCGACTACGCCGCCCTGTTCGGCGCCGGCCCGTCGCGTCCGCCGGATCTGCAGCGCGCTGCGTAACCGCCGCGCTGCGGCAACGGCTGGCGCCGTTTGCGCAGATCTGTAGCATCCGGCCATGGCATCGCCTTCGCCGGCGGCACGCGTCGCCGCCCTCACCCCGTTCCGCGTGCGCAGCTTCCGCTTCCAGTGGCCGGCCGATCTCGCCACGTCCTGGGCGTTCGAGATGGAGGCGCTGATCCTCGGCTGGTACATCCTGGTCACCACGGGCTCGGTGCAGCTGCTCGTGGTCGTCGGCGCGCTGGCCTGGCTGGGGTCGCTCTTCTCGCCGTTCTTCGGCGTCGTGGGGGACCGCATCGGCGTGCGCACCCTGCTATGCATTACGCGCGGCGCCTACGCGCTGCTGGCGTCCGTATTGGCGGTATTGACGCTGACCGATCTCCTCGTGCCCTGGCACGTGCTCGTGATCGCGGGCATCGCGGGCCTGATGAAACCCTCCGACATGGCGATGCGGCACGTGCTGGTCGGCCAGACCATGCGCCCCGAGGCGCTGATGGGGGCGCTCGCGATCTCGCGCACCACCTCCGACACCGCTCGTCTCGCCGGTGCCATCACCGGCACCGGCGGCGTCGCGCTGCTCGGCATGGGGCTCGCCTACATCGCGGTCGCTGCGATCTACGTCGGCGCGTTCCTGCTGTCGCTGGGCGTCGCCGGCGCGCCGCCGCGCGCGGCGGGCGCGCACCGGGAGAAGGTGTTCGAGGGGCTCAAGCAGGGCGTGCATTACGTCTGGGGGAAGGCCGACCTGATGGGCGCCTTCAGCATGGCGTTCCTGGTGAACCTGCTCGCCTACCCGTTCTTCCTCGGCTTGCTGCCGTATGTCGCCCGGGACGTCTACGGCATGGGCCAATCGGGCCTGGGCTATCTCGCCGGGGCGTTCGCCGCGGGCGCGCTGGCCGGCTCTGTGGTGGTGAGCGCCAATCGCGTGCCGCTGCGCGCCGCGCGGGTCATGCTGGTGAGCGGCGCGTTGTGGTTCGTGTCGATCGTCCTGTTCGGGCAGGTCCAGCTCGCCGGCGTCGGCCTGGCGCTGCTGTTCTTCACCGGATTCGTACAGAGTTTCTGCCTCACGCCGCTCGCCGCCGTCATGCTGCGCGCCTCGAGCGAGGAGATGCGCGGGCGCGTGATGGGCATCCGCATGCTCGCCATCTGGGGATTGCCGCTCGGGCTGCTCGCGGCGGGTCCGATCATCGCGAGCCTCGGCTTTTCCGCCACCACGCTGCTGTATGCCGGCCTCGGCCTGGCGGCGACGATCGCGATCGGCTACCGTTGGCGCCGCGCGCTCTGGCGGCGCTCGGCTGCCGCCAATTCGATCGACTGAACAGCGCTAGAAATGACAAGGGCCTAGCGGTTGCTAAGCCCTTGTTGGAACTGGCGCGCCCGGAGCGATTCGAACGCCCGACCCCTTGGTTCGTAGCCAAGTACTCTATCCAACTGAGCTACGGGCGCGAGGGCCGGGATTATAGCAAAGGAGGGTCAGGCATGAACTTCATACTTGCGGTGAACATCCGCATCAAGCCGGAGAACGTCGAGCGCTTCATGGCGCGACTGCTGGAGAACGCGCGCGCGGCGCGCGAGGAACCGGGCTGCCGGCAGTTCGAGGTCCTGGTGGATCCGGCCGATCGTACGAAGGTGCTGCTGTTCGAAGTGTACGACGACCAGCAGGCGTTCGAGGTGCACCAGCAGACACCGCACTTCAGGCAGTACCTGGCCGAAGCCGTGCCCCTGCTCGCCTCGCGCGAGCGCCAGGTGCTGCAGCGCGCCCTGCCCGCCTGACTCAGAAGCCCCAGTAATCCAGCCCCTCGGGCAGCGGTTCGCCGTGCGCGAGCGAGGCGAGCTTGGCGTACTGGCCCTCCGAGTAAAGCAGCGGCTTGCCCTTCTTGCCGAACAGCACCTGCTGCACCTGGCCGAGGAACAGGGTGTGCGAGCCGTGCGCGAGTCGTTTCACCACGCGGCAGTCGAAGCTCACCAGCGCATCCACCAGCACCGGCGAGCCGGTGGTGAGCTTGGTCCACTCGCGCGAGTCGAAGCGCCGCTCGCCCGATTGCGCGCCGGAGAACAGGTTCGACAGGTCCGAGTCCTCCGCGCGCAGCAGGTTCACGCTGAACGCCCGGCTCTTCGCCACGCCGACATGCGTGCCGGACTTCCGGTTCAGGCACACCAGCAGCGTCGGCGGCTCCGCCGTGACCGAGCACACCGCGGTGGCGGTCATGCCGTAGCGATGGCCGGTGTGCGCGGCGGCGATGATGCTCACCGCGTGCGCCAGGCCGCGCATGCCGAGCTTGAACTGGTCCGCGTTGACCGGCTGCATGGTGCGGGCGATTATTGCACGCGATCCCAAAAGGAGAAGCACGATGCCCGAGCACGGGTTCCTCTACCAGGCCCTCATATACCTCGCCGCGGGCGTCATCGCGGTGCCGCTGTTCAAGAAGCTCGGGCTCGGCTCGGTGCTCGGCTTCCTCGCCGCGGGCATGGTGATCGGCCCCTGGGGCTTTGCCCTCGTGTCGGATCTCGACACCGTGCTGCGCTTCGCCGAGTTCGGCGTGGTGCTGCTGCTGTTCCTCGTCGGCCTGGAGCTCAATCCGCAGCGCCTGTGGCGGCTGCGGCGCACCATCTTCCTGCTCGGCCCGGTGCAGATCGCCAGCACCGTCGGCGCGGTGGTGGCGCTCGGCTGGGCCTTCGGCTTCGAGCTCGGGGTGGCGCTGATCGCCGGCATGGGCCTCGCGCAATCCTCCACCGCCATCGCGCTCGGCGCCATGCAGGAGCGCGGCCTGCTGCAGACCGCCGGCGCGCAGTCGGCGATCTCGGTGTCGCTGTTTCAGGACCTCGCCGTGATTCCGCTTTTACTGGTCGTCGCGCTGATCGTGCCCACCGCCGCGCCCTCGGGACTGGACTGGGCCGCGGTGCTGCGCGCGGCGCTGCTCATCGCGCTGCTGATCGGCGTCGGGCACTACGCGCTGCGCCCGGTGCTGCGCTTGGTCGCGGGGAGCGGCCAGCGCGAGGTGTTCGTCGCGCTTGCGCTGCTGCTGGTGCTGGGCGCCGCCGCCCTCATGCAGGCAGTCGGCCTGTCGATGGCGCTGGGCGCCTTCCTCGCCGGCGTGGTGCTCGCCGACTCGGAGTACCGCCACGAGCTCGAGATCGACATCGAGCCCTTCAAGGGACTGCTGCTCGGCCTTTTCTTCATCGCGGTCGGCATGTCGGTGAACCTGGCGCTGTTCGTGCGCGAGCCGCTGCTCGTGCTGGGTCTCGCGCTGGCGGTGGTGGCGCTGAAGATCGCGCTGCTTTATCCGATCGGGCGCTGGCTCGGCCTGTGCGGCAGGGCGGATGCCCTGGTGTTCGCCATCGGCCTGTCGAACATCGGCGAGTTCGCCTTCGTGCTGTTCTCGGCCGGCAGCGCGGTGCTGCCGCGCCCGGTGTTCGATGTGCTGAACGCGGCGGTCGCCGCGTCGATGCTCACCACGCCGCTGCTCATGACGCTGTATGCGCGCGTGCTCGCGCCCCGGCTCGCGCAGGGCGCCCGGCGGGAAGCCAACGTGATGGATGAGGCCTCGCCCGTGATCGTCGCCGGCTTCGGCCGCTTCGGGCAGGTGGTGACGCGCGTACTCAACGGGCTCGGCCTGCGCGCCACCCTGATCGATCACGACCCGAACCAGATCGAGCTGGTGCGCCGCTTCGGCACCAAGGCCTATTACGGCGATGCGACGCGCATGGACGTGCTGGAGCGCGCCGGCATCGAGCGCGCCCGCCTGCTGTTCGTAGCGATCGACGATCCGGCCTCCGCCCTGCGCCTGGTGCGCGAGGTGCGCAAGCGCTATCCGGATCTGAAGCTTGTCGCGCGCGCGCACGGCCGCAGCGACGCGTTCGAGTACTTCGAGATGGGCGTGCCGGCCGTGCGCGAGGTCTTCGGCTCGGCGCTCGATGCCGCGGAAAGCGCGCTGCGTGCGCTCGATTTCGGCCCGATGGCGGCGCGCCGCGTGGTGACGCGCTTTCGCCGCCACGACGAGGAGATGCTCGCGGCGCAGGCGCCGCACCGCGGCGAGGTAAAGCAGCTGATCGCGTTGCAGCAGCAAGGACGCGACGACCTCGAGCGGGTGCTGCGCAGCGAGCTCGGCGCTAGCGGCGGTTGACGAGGACGATCCCGGCGCCCACCAGCAGCGCCGCGCCGGCGAAGGACGGCGTGAGCGGTTCGCCGAGGACCGCCACGCCCGCGAGCACGCCGAACAGCGGCGTCATGAACGAGAACACCGAGAGCCGCGCCGCGAGATAGCGCGTCAGCAGCCAGAACCACACCAGGTAGCTGGCGAAGGCGACGATCGCGCCCTGGTAGGCGAGGCTCGCGAGCGCGAGCGGCGTGAGCGCCACCACGCCCGCTTCCCCCATCAGCGCCGACGCGGCGAATAGCAGCGGCGTCGCGACCGCCAACTGATAGAACAGCGTCTTCGCCGCTGTCGCGCGCGACAGCGCGCTGGCGCGGATCAGCACCGTGGTCGCGCCCCACAGCACCGCGGCGATCAGGCCGAATGCGTCCCCGAGCAGCGTCGCGCCGCGCGCCGCGAGGAAGCCATCGCCGAAGGCGAGCGCCACGCCGGCGAAGGCGACGCCCACGCCGGCCCACTGCACGCGCGCCAGCCGCTCGCCCGGCACGAGCCAGTGCAAGCCGAGCGCGGTGACGATCGGCGCGAGGTAGATGAACACCACCATGCGCGAGGCGGCGGTGTGCTCCAGGCCCGCGTAGATGAAGACGAACTCCCCGCCGAACAGCAGCCCCGCGCCAATCCCCGCGGCGAGCGTGCCGTCGCGCGAACACAGCGCGATGCCGCGCCCGTGCGCCCAAGCGAGCAGCAGCGCCGTGGCGAGCGCAGTGCGTAGCGCGGCCTGCATGACGAGCGACACGTCGGGCGCCGTCAGCTTGATCGCCACCTGCTGGAAACCCCACAACGCCGTGAGCCCCAGCATGAGCGAAAAGGCCTGCGCGTCCAAGGGCTTGCGCTCGATCACGAGATTAGCTTATCGCTATGCATGCGATGCCGACAACTCATTGGATCGCAGCGGGGCGCCTGCGTAGACTCGAAGCATTCTTCAATCACCAATCAGGAGTTGATAGATGTTTACGAATCGCGAAGGGCAAAGGGTACCGCAGGTCGGGTTCCGCACCCGCCAAGACGGCGAGTGGAAGACCGTGACGACCAACGAGATCTTCAAGGGCCGGACGGTGGTCGTCTTTTCGCTGCCGGGCGCCTTCACGCCGACCTGCTCTTCCACGCACCTGCCGCGCTACAACGAGCTCGCGCCCGCGTTCCGCGCCAATGGCGTGGACGAGATCGTGTGCATCTCGGTCAACGACGGTTTCGTCATGAGCGAGTGGGCGAAGGACCAGGAAGCGGCCAACGTGCGCCTGCTGCCCGACGGCAACGGCGAATTCACCGAGAAGATGGGCATGCTGGTCGACAAGGCCGACCTCGGCTTCGGCAAGCGCTCCTGGCGCTACTCGATGCTGGTGAAGGACGGCGTGGTCGAGAAGATGTTCATCGAGCCGCAGAAGCCCGGCGACCCGTTCGAAGTGTCCGACGCCGACACGATGCTCGACTACCTCAATCCGAAAGCAAAGAAACCCGACCAGGTGGCGATCCTGACGCGCGAAGGCTGCAGCTTCTGCGCCAAGGCGAAGGCGCTGCTCACCGAGATGGGCTACGACTACGCCGAGATTCCGCTCGACCACAAGGTGCGCACGCGGGTGGTCGGGGCGATTGCCGGCGCGCAGACCGTGCCGCAGGTGTTCATCAACGGCGTGCATATCGGCGGCTGGGACGCGCTCGAGCGCTGGGCGAAGAAAGCCGCCTAGCGGCCCTTGAAGGCAGGCTTGCGCTTCTCGTTGAAGGCGCGCACGCCCTCCCGGCGGTCGTCGGTGTCGACGAGGCGGTTGTAGGCCTCGATCTCGAAGCGGTAGCCGGTGAGGAGGTCCATCTGCAGCCCGTAGTGGATGGACTTCTTCGCCTGGCGCACCGCGATGGGCGCGTTGGCCGCGATGGCTTGCGCGGTCTCCAGCGCGTCGGCGAGCGTCTTCCCCGGCTCGCACACCTTGTTGACCAGGCCCCATTCGGCGCCCTCTTCCGCCGTGAAGGCGCGTGAAGTCAGGATCAACTCCTTCGCGCGCCGCTCGCCCACCGCGCGCGGCAGGTTCTGCGTGCCGCAGCCGCCCGGCATGATGCCCAGCCGCAGCTCCGACAGCGCGAGCTTCGCGCCCCTCGCCGCGTAGATGAAGTCGCAGCATAGCGCCGTCTCCAGCCCGCCGCCATAGGCATGGCCGTTCACCGCGGCGATGATCGGCACCGGGCATTCCATCAGCGCCACGAACGACATCTCGAAGGCCGCGTGCTGCGTGCGCCAGGTCTCGACCGACATTCCGTCGCGCTCCTTCAGGTCCGCGCCCGCGCAGAAGGCGCGCTCGCCCGCGCCGGTGAGCACGATGCAGCGCACCTCGCCCGGATCGGCGGCGAGGCCGTTGAACAGATGCAGCCAGTCGCGGCCCATCTGCGTGCTGATGGCGTTGAGCACCTCGGGGCGATTGAGCGTCACGACGAGCACGTGCGCGCCCTCCTGTTTCAGGGCCAGCGTGGCGTAGGTCTTCTGCATGTCGGTGTTCTCCTTTGTCCTGGGCACGCTATTTTGACGCATAGCAACAGAAAGCCGGTCCGGCAGCGAAACGGGCAGGCTGGCCCGCTTGCATCGCCTTCCCCGTTTTGCGCGACGCGAGTAGGCTGCGAATTGCGCGGTGTTCCCGTTCGGGATGCCCAACAGGAGGGAAGAGACATGAGTCGGCTCAAGCGTAGGGACGTGCTGAAAATGGGCGCTATCGGCGCCGCGGCGGCGGGGTTGGGCTTTCCCGCCATCGTGCGCGCGCAGGCGAAGGAGATCGTGATCCTCGGCCTGTGGGACCAGACCGGGGCCTTCGCCGACGTCGGGCCGATCCTCGACCGCGGCATGAAGATGGCGCTCGATGAGCGCGGCATGAAGGTGCTCGGGCGGCCGATCAAGTACATAACGCGCGACGGCGCGACGCAGGCCGGCACCTCCACCCGGCGCACCGAAGAGGCGGTGGACGGCGAAGGCGCGAAGTTCGTCATCGGCCCCTGGTCCTCGGGGGTCGCGCTCGCGGTGTCCGAGGTGGCCAAGAGGAAGAAGGTTCTGCACCTGTTCAGCGGCGGCACCGAGGACATCTCCGGCTCGCGCTGCCACCGCTATTCCTTCCAGTGGGCGGCGAGCCCCTACACCGCGGCGAAGACGGTGGTCGACAACTTCATGAAGGCGAACCCGAAGGCCAAGCGGTGGCACCTGCTGGTGGCCGATTACGCCTTCGGCTGGTCGGTGGAGAAATACATCAAGGAAGTGGGCAAGGCGCACGGCCTGGAATTCGTCGGCGCCGACCGCCACCCGCTGGGCGAGCGCGAATTCTCCAACTACGTGCAGAAGGCGGCGGCCAACCGGCCCGACGTGGTGGCGATGATCAACTTCGGCCTGGATGCCGTGTCCGGAGCGCGCGAGATCTTCAACTTCGGCCTGACGCCCAAGATACCGCTGATCATGACCTGGTCTTCGGGAGTGGAAGAGCTGGTGCAGCTGTCGCCCGAGATCCGCGAGAACATCTGGGTCGGCTCCAACTTCTACTACACCGCCGACACGCCGGCGGCCAAGGCTTTCGTCAAGAGCTACCAGGCGAAGTGGGGCAACCCGCCGGGCTACGCGCCCTCGGCCGCCTACTCGATGACGCGCCTGCTGCTCGCCGGCTTCGACAAGGCGAAGTCCGCCGAAGTGCCGGACGTGATCCGGGCGCTGGAAGGCATCGAGCTGAACGACATCGTCGGGCGCATGCGCATCGACCCCGCCACGCACCAGAACATCCGGCCGTACTTCTTCATGCGCTGCAAGCCGAAGGCGGCGATGAAGCACCCGACCGATTTCGCCGACATCATCGCCACCGGCGACACGCCGCTGCCCAAGGAGCACGCGGCCTGCAAGGACATCGGATCGTTCTGACGTTCTGAGTCCGCCCTGAGCTTCGTTGCCGCACAGATCCTCAACGGGATCGCGACGGGCATGCTGTATGCCCTGATGGGGCTCGGCCTGTCGCTGATCACCGGGATCCTCAACATCCCCAACTTCGCCCACGGCGCGCTGTTCGCCGTGGGCGCCTACCTGCTCGCCAGCGCCGCGGTCGCGATCGGCAATTTCTGGATCGCGCTGCTGGTGGCCCCGCTGGGCGTCGCCCTGCTCGGCCTGGTGATCGAGTATGCGGGGATCCGCCGGCTGTACGCCGCGGGGCACGACTACCAGCTGCTGTTCACCTTCGGCCTCGCGCTGATCCTGAGCGAAGCCATCATCCTCATCTGGGGCCCGGTCGGCTACAGCTACCTGCCGCCGCAGGCCTTGCGCGGCGGGCTGGACCTGGGCTTCACCTTCTACCCGAAATACCGCCTGTTCGTCATGGTCATGGCGGGGCTGCTGGTGCTCGCCACGTGGCTGTTCCTGGAGAAGACGCGCTACGGCGCCATCATGCGCGCCGGCATCGAGAACAAGGAGATGGTGTCGCTGCTCGGCATCGACATCCACAAGATGTTCACCGTCGCGTTCGCGCTGGGCGCCTACCTCGCCGGCATCGCCGGCGCGCTCACCGTGCCGATCCGCGGCGTGAATCCCGGCATGGGCGTGGACATGCTCGGCATCGCCTTCGTGGTGGTCGCGCTTGGCGGACTGGGCAACCTGCTCGGCGCGATCGCTGCCGGCCTGCTCATCGGCGTCGCCCAGGCCCTGGTGGCGGGCTACTGGACCGAGGCGTCCACCGTCGTGATCTACGCGGTGATGGCGGCGGTGCTGCTGGTGCGCCCGCAGGGACTGTTCGGGATCCGATGAAAAGGCCGATCGTCCTGCTGCTCGCGGCGGTGGTCCTCCTGCCGCTGCTGGTGCGCCCGGCCATCGCGACGGAGATCTGGATCTTCGCCATCTTCGGCCTGGGCCTGAACCTGCTGCTCGGCTACACGGGGATGCTGTCTTTCGGCCAGTCCACCTTCTTCGGCTCCGCGGCCTACGTCTCGGGCTGGCTGCTCAAGCACTACGCCATCAACGTGTTCCTCGCCCTCGGCATCGGCGTGGGGGTCGGGGCTGCGTCGGCCGCGCTCGTCGGCTACCTGTGCGTGCAGCGCTCGGGCCTGTACTTCATCATGCTCACCTTCGCGCTGAACCAGCTTTTCTACTTCACCGCCTACCAGTGGACCAGCGTGACCGGCGGCGAGGACGGCATGCCCGGAATCCCGCGGCCGGCGCTCGCCGGCATCGATTTCACCGATCCCCTCGTCTACTACTGCTTTGTCGCCGCGCTGTTCCTCGTCGCGCTGTGGATCATGCGCCGCATCGTCGAATCGCCGCTCGGCAGGATCCTGCAGGCGATCCGCGAGAACGCGGTGCGCGCCGAAGCCGTGGGCTACGACGTGCCGCGCTTCAAGCTGCTCGCCTTCGTCATCGGCGGCGCGTTCTCCGGCCTCGCCGGGGTGCTTTACGCCATGCTGTTCGGCATCGTGCCGCTGGAGGCGATCGGCTTCGTGTTCTCCGGCAACGTGCTGTTCGCCACGCTGATCGGCGGCAGCGGCTCGCTCTACGGGCCGGTGATCGGCTCCTTCGTCTTCATCTGGCTGTCGGAGTCGGTGAGCACGCTGTGGGCGCGCTGGCCGCTCTTGCTCGGCGTGGCGTTCGTCATCGTGGTGTTGTTCCTGCGCGGCGGCGTGGTCGAAGCCTGGTCGCGCTTCTGGACATGGCGATCCTCGAAACCCAAAGCCTGACCAAGGCCTTCGGCGCGCTGACGGCCGTCAACAGCGTGAGCCTCGCCGTCGAGGCCGGCACGCTGCACTCGATCATCGGCCCCAACGGCGCGGGCAAGACGACCCTATTTAACCTGCTCACCGGCACCTTCCCGCCGAGCTCCGGCAGGATCCTCTACGACGGGCGCGACATCACGGGCACCCCCGCGAGCCGCGTCGCGCACCTCGGCCTGGCGCGCTCCTACCAGCGCACCAGCGTATTTCCCGCCTTCTCGCTCTACGACAACGTCTGGACGGCGGCTTTCGCCACCGGCGCCAGCTGGGGCGGCCTGCTGTGGCGCCCGGCCGGCCGCTATCCGGAGGTCGACGAGCGCGCGCGCCAGGCGCTCGCCGACGTGGGCCTGTCGGCGCGCAGCGGTCAGCCGGCGCGCGAGATCTCCCACGGCGAGCAGCGCCAGCTGGAGCTCGCCATCGCGCTCGCGGCCGCGCCGCGCGTGCTGCTGCTCGACGAGCCCGCCGCCGGCCTGTCGCCCGAGGAGACGCGCAGCATGGTGGCGCTGGTGCGCGCGCTCAAGGGGCGCTACACGATCGTGCTCATCGAGCACAAGATGGACATCATCATGAGCGTCTCGGACCGGATTTCGGTGATGCACTTCGGCAGCCTGATCGCCGAGGGCACCCCGGCCGAGATCCAGAGCAACCCCGAGGTGCGCCGCGCCTACCTGGGAGGCATGGCGGCGTGATCCTCGACATCCAGGGCATCGACACCTACTACGGCCTCGGGCACATCCTGCACGGGCTGTCGCTCGGCGTGGCCGAGGGCGAGGTGGTGGCGCTGCTCGGGCGCAACGGCGCCGGCAAGACCACCACCCTGCGCTCGGTGACCGGCCTCACGCCGCCGCGCAAGGGCCGCATCCGCTACAAGGAGCGCGACATCGTCGGCCTCGGCGCGCACCGCATATCGCAGATGGGCATCGCGCTGGTGCCGGAGACGCGCGACATCTTCAGCTACCTCACGGTGCGGGAGAACCTGTCCATCGCCCGGCGCAAGGGCTCGCGCTGGCAGATGGACGCGGTGCTGGAGCGCTTTCCCAGCCTGGGGGAAAGAATGAACAACAAGGGTCACGAGCTCTCCGGCGGCGAGCAGGAGATGCTCGCCATCGCGCGCGCGCTGATGACCGGGCCCGAGCTGCTGCTGCTGGACGAGCCTTCGCAAGGGCTCGCGCCACTGGTGGTGAGCGCGGTGATGCAGACCATCCGCGAGCTCAAGCAGCAGCACGTCAGCATGCTGCTGGTCGAGCAGAACGCCGAGATGGCGCTGAAGCTCGCCGACCGCGTCTACGTCATCGACCACGGCACCGTGGTGTTCGAAGGCACGCCCGAGAATCTGCGCGCCGACCGGCAGGTCACGGCGACCTACCTGGGGGTCGGCGGCTAGCCTACTGCAACGACGTCATTCTCCACATCAGGGCGGAAACCGAATACGCGCCGACCAGCAGCGGCAGCACGAACTCGAACAGCATCCTGACGTTGGCCACCCGGGGCGACCACTGGTAGTACCAATCGATGGTCGGCAGGTTGGCATGAATCTGGTCGTGCTCGATCTGATCCTGCAGGGTCCACTCCTGGCTCTCGCGCTCCACCGCGGCGAGGTAGTCGTAGTAGCGCTTGCGCCAGACGAACAGGTCCGCCACCGCGTACATGGCGAAAGCGACAATGAAGTAGCCCACCACCAGTGCCGTGATGACGAGGAACGACGCCTGCGCGGGGGGCGTGAACTCCAGCCCCAGGGCCGTGATGCGCGTCGGCACCAGGTTCACGTGCGCGATCAGGATCGCGACCGTCGAGGCGAGCAGCAGATTGCGCCGCTCGGCGCGAGCGATCGGGCTGAGCGGATCGGCCAGGTACTCTCGAGGGTCCGGTTCGGTCATGGGCGGTATTGTGGCGGAAGAGGAAGGAGTCGAACCCTCCAGAGACGTCAGACGCCTCTCTCCGGATTTGAAGTCCGGGCGCCCCACCGGGGGCGTTTCTCTTCCAGGGAAAGCTTGCGCGCGCGGCGCAGGTTGCCCGCGCGCCTGGTGTAGCCGGCGTGGTCGAGGAACTCGAGCACCTCGATGGTGAGGTTGCGCCCCAGGCCGCAGCGGTCGCGGTACGTCGCGGCGCCAAATCCGTGCTGCGCCGACTCCTCGTCCAGCGATACCGCGAGATCGACCAGGCGCCCGACGGCGTCGGGCAGGAAGAAGCGGTTGGGCGCCACACGGTGCACGCGCCCCGCGCGCGACGCGCGCTGCAGGAAGTCGGTGACCGCCTTCGGTTCCATGGCGAGCTGCGCGGCGAGCTCATGCACGCGCGGCGGCTTCGCGCCGTCGCCTTCGAGCAGCGGCGCGAATCTTTCCCACAGCGCCTCGTCCTCAGCGGACAGCACCGGGCGGTGTTGCGGCAGGCGCAGGCTCGCGCCTTCGCGCACCAGGCGCCCGGCCTCGACCAGACGATCGATCACCGCGACGGGCGGCGCGCCCACCTCGACGGGACGCGGCCCGATGGCGTCGGGATACGCCGCATGCCATTCGCCGACCGCCCGCTCGAGCGCATCGCATTGCGCTTCCCACAGGTCCCGCCGCATGGCGTGGCGTACGCCGCGCAGCGCGAAGCTCACCAGCTCCGACGCATCGGGCAGCGGGACGTGGAATGCCTTGGCGAACCACTCCAGGTCGACCATGCCATCGGCGAGCAGCGCCTGCAACGAGTCTTGCGCATCGAGTCCCGCAATGCGCTCGCGCCGCCCCGCACCGCGCCCCGGGGGCAAGGGGTCCACCACTGTGCCAGCCGCGATGAGGCGCTGCGATCCCGGATCGCGCAACAGCAGCCGGTCGCCGTTCCAGGACGACACCTCCTGCGCAAAGGCAAGCCGCGCGAAGCGCCCCTGCGGTGACAGGCGCGCCTGGCGCATCGCGGTTCCCAGGTGCACGCCGACGGTACCGGTGCGCGCGAGGGGCGCACCCAGCCAGCGAATCTCGATGTCCAGATGCCTTGACACGGGCGCCGGCGCCGCATCGGCGATGACGTCTCCGCGCTCGACGTCGTCGCGCGAGATACCGTGCAGCGCGAGCGCGCAGCGCTGTCCCGCCAGCGCGCGCACCGCTTCGGCGTTGTGGGCGCGCAGGCTGCGCACGCGCGCCCTGCGGCCCGAGGGCAGGACCTGCACGTCATCCCCGGCGGCGATCGAGCCCGAGGCGACCGTGCCGGTCACCACCAGACCGAGGCCATCGATGACGAAGGCGCGATCCACGTGCATGCGAAAGCGCGGTCCCGAAGCGCGCGGCACAATGTCCTTGGCGATGCTCAGCAGCCGCTCGCGCAAGGCGTCCACACCCTCGCCCGTGGCAGACGAGACCTGCATGATCTCCGTATCAGGGAGAAGCGCGCGCAGCTCCGCTTCGGCCTCGGCCAGGCGCTCCGGCGCCACGCGATCGATCTTGGAGAGCACGCCGAGAATGCGCGGCGCGCCGAGGTGCTCGAGGATTGCGAGGTGCTCGCGCGTCTGCGGCATCGGGCCGTCGTCGGCCGCCACCACCAGCAGCGCCAGATCGATGCCCGGCACGCCCGCGGCCATGTTGCGCACGAAGCGCTCGTGCCCGGGTACGTCCACGAAGGCGATCGACCCCAGGTAGGCGAAGCCGAGGTCGATCGACATGCCGCGACGCTTTTCCTCCGGCAGGCGGTCGGTGTCCACGCCGGTCAGCGCGCGCACCAGCGAAGTCTTGCCGTGGTCGACGTGCCCCGCGGTGGCGACGATCACAGCGTGCGGCCCTCGAATTGCGCGAGGAACGCCGCCTCGTCTTCCAGGCAGCGCAGGTCGAGCCAGACGGCGTCCTCGTGGAGTCGGCCGATCACCGGAATGGGCATGGCACGCAACGACTTCGCGATCGCCGCGGGCTTCACCGCCGCGGACGAGATGCGCAATGCCGCGCTCGGCAGGCGGTCGATCGGCAGCGAGCCGCTACCGACCTGGCTCGCGCACTCGGCGACATCGACTTGCGCCTTGTCGCCACACCAGGCCTGCAATGCGGGCCGCATGCGAGCGGCGAGCGCCGCGATCTGCGCGGCGGGCCGCGTCAGCAGCCGCAGCGTCGGCAGCCGCTCGCGCAAGCGCGCCGGATCGAGGTACAGGCGCAGCACGGCTTCGAGCGCGGCGATGCGCCCCTTGTCCAGGCGCAAGGCGCGCTTCATCGGATGCTTGCGCAGTTGTTCGATGAGCTCGCGCTTGCCCACCACCAACCCGGCCTGCGGTCCGCCGAGGAGCTTGTCGCCGCTGAAGGTGACGAGATCCGCGCCCGCCGCGAGCGAGCGCATCGGCGTGGGTTCCGCGGGCAGGCCCCAGCGCTCGAGTTCCACGAGGCTGCCGCTACCCAGGTCGACGACGAAAGGCAGTCCGCGCGCATGCGCGAGCTGCGCCAACTCGCTTTCCGGCGGCGCCGCCGTGAAGCCGACCACGGCGTAGTTGCTCGCGTGCACCTTGAGGATCGCCGCGGTGTGCGCACCGATCGCCTTGTCATAGTCGGCGAGGTGCGTGCGATTGGTGGTTCCCACCTCGCGCAAGGCGCAGCCGGCCGCCGCGATGATCTCCGGGATGCGGAACGAGCCGCCAATCTCCACCAGCTCGCCACGCGACACCGGCACCTCGCGGCCCGCGGCGAGCGCATTGAGCGCCAGCAAGACCGCGCCGGCATTGTTGTTCACCGCGGTGGCGGCTTCGGCCCCGGTGAGGCGGCACAGGAGCCCTTCGAGATGCTCGTCGCGCTCGCCGCGCTCACCCGCTGCGAGGTCGTACTCGAGATTCGAAGGCTCGGCGAGCGCCGCGGCGCCGGCCTCGATCGCCTCGCGCGGCAGGAGCGCGCGGCCAAGGTTGGTGTGCAGCACGGTGCCGGTGAGGTTGAAGACGCGTCGCAGCGAAGGCTGCATCGAGGCGTCCAGCCGGTGCAGCAGGCCGTGCAGGATCGCGTCGGCGGACGGCGGCAGCGCCGCCCCCGACTTCAACGCCGCCCGGTACTGCGCGAGCAGCGCACGCAGCTCCGCCACCACCAGGAGGCGCCCGTGCCGGGCAACGGCCGGTGCGAGGCGCGGGTCCTGCAGAATCCGGTCGACCGACGGGATGGCTGCGAGCCGCATCAAGCGCATCCTACGCAACCCGGGGTATTCTTAGAAATACGGCCCGGCTCTGGGGTCATACACGTCTGGAATACCATGGAACTGCGCCAGCTGCGCTACTTCGTGCGCATTGTCGACCTGGGGAGCCTGTCGAAGGCCGCGCTGGACCTGTATGTGGCGCAACCCGCCCTCTCCAAGCAGATTGCCGCGCTGGAGGCCGAGCTCAAGGTGGCGCTGTTGGTGCGCAGCCCGCGCGGCGTTGCGCCCACGGAAGCCGGCGTCGCCTTCTACCGCCAGGCGCAATCGGTCCTGCGGCAATTGGCGCGCGTGCCGGATGAAGTGCGCTCCGCCGCGGCCAGCCCGACGGGCGCGGTGGCGGTGGGCATGCCGTTCAGCGCATCCAACATCCTCGCCCCCGCGCTGGTGGCCGCGGTGCGAGAGCGCCTGCCCGGCGTGCGCCTGGCCATCACGCAGGAAGGCAGCGGCCAGCTCGAAGGGCTGCTGGCCGGCGGGCGGCTCGACCTCAGCCTGCTCTACGAGCGCGCGCGACCCTCGGCCCAGATCGACGTGCGGCCGCTGCTCGTGGAGCAGCTCTACTTCGTCACGCGCGCGCCCGCCAGCCGCGCCGACATCTCGCTCGCCGACGCCGCGCGCCACCGCTTCATCCTGCCGGGCCCGCTCAACTCCACGCGCCAGGTCGCCGAGCAGGCCTTCGCCAAGGCGGGCCTGAGGCTCGAGCTGGCCGCGGAAGTGGATGTGCCCTGGACCAGCAAGGCGATGGTCGCCGCGGGCCTGGGCGCCACGATCCTTTCGCGCTCGGCGCTGTATCCCGAGCGCACGGAGGACGGCCTGGTCGCGCGTCGCATCATGCGCCCGGCGGTCTCCCGCGCGCTCAACCTGTGCACGCGTCGCGGCGAGACGCCGGGGCGTGCCGGCGCGCTCGTCGCAGAGATCCTGGCCGAGGTGGCGCGAGGGCTGATCGAACGTGGGGAGTGGCGCGGCGCCGTGCCCGCGCGGCGGCGGTAGGGGACGGCACGGTGCTGGATCTGTTTCTCGTCACGACACCGTTCTTCGCGCTGATCCTGTGCGGCTTCCTTGCGGCGCACTTCCGGCTGCTGCCGCCGAATACAGTCCCGGCGTTGAACGTGTTCGTCCTGTACTTCGCGCTGCCGTGCATGCTGTTCCGTTTCAGCGCGCGCACGCCGTTCGAGCAGCTGGTCAATGTTCCGGTGTTCTTCGCCTACGCCACGGCCGGCCTCGCGATGCTGGGCCTGTTCGCGGCCATCGCGCGCTTCGTGGTCCGGGAGACTGTGCGCGATGCGGTGTTCGGCGCACTGGCGGCGGCCTGGTCCAACTGGGGCTACATGGGCTTTGCGCTCCTGCCGGCGCTGCTCGGGCCCAAGGTGCTGCCGATCGTCGTGGCCGCGGGCCTCGCCGACCTGCTGGTGGTGGTCTCGGGCGCCCTCGCCTTCGCGGCGCTCGAATCGCGCAAGGGCGGCGCGCGCACCGTATTCGTAGGCGTATTTCGCAACCCGCTCATCTGGGCCATCGCCGCGGGCGGCGCGTTTTCCGCGGCCGACATCGCGTTGCCCCAGGTGCTCGAGCAGTTGACCCGGCTGCTGGGCGAGGCGGCGGTGCCGGTGGCGCTATTCACGATCGGCGTTTCGTTGTACCGGCCCGGCACGCGTTTCGAACGTACCGAGGTGTTCGTCATCGCCGGCGCGAAGCTCCTCGTGCACCCGTACCTCGTCCTGCTGGTGGCCGCCTACGTGTTTCGCCTCGCGCCGCTGGAAGTGAGCGCGCTCGCGCTGATGGCGGCGCTGCCGGTCGGGGGTTCCGTGTTCCTGTTCGCCGAGCGCGCCGGCGCGAACGGCGAGCGCATCGCCGCCGCAATCCTCGTGTCCACGGCGCTCGCGTTCTTCAGCTTTACCGCGCTGAGCTGGGCCTTCGGCGTGTCGGCCACCCGCTAGGGGCATGCGCTCCGGTTATACCGGTAGCGCCAAGCCCTATTTCCCAGGAATGGCCTGAGCGCCTACCATCCTCACCATGTCTGCCCAACTTGCCGCTGCACCCGCGACGTCCGTTGCCGACGGCGCGGACCTCATCGAGTGGTACTACGAGCAAGGCTACTCCGACGGCCTGCCGGTGGTGCCGCCCACCCCCGCGAAGGTCGCGGCGATGCTCGCGGCCCTGGGCGGCGAGCCGCAAAAGGTGGAGGCGCGCGTGCCGCCGCGCTGGGGCGGCCTCACGCGCGAGGTGCTCGCCCTCAACATGGTGATGGCGGGCTGCAAACCCGAGTACGCGCCGGTGGTGCGCGCGGCGATGCTCGCGTTGTGCGAGCCGGCCTTCAACCTGAACGGCGTGCAGGCGACCACGCACATGGCCTGCCCGCTGCTCGTGGTCAACGGCCCGCTGGCGCGCAGCATCGGCATGAACGCGGGCTGCAACGCCTTCGGCTCGGGCAACCGCGCCAACGCCACCATCGGCCGCGCCATTCGACTCATCCTGCTCAACGTGGGCGGCGGCTGGCCGGGCGAGCTCGACAAGAGCACGCTCGGGCATCCGGGCAAGTACACCTACGCGGTCGCCGAGAACGAGGCACTGGGACTGCTCGCGCCCTATCACGTGGAAAAGGGCTTCAAGGCCGAGGACTCGACGGTGTTCGTGATGGCCGCCGAGCCGCCGCACAGCGTCACCAACCACGTCGCCAACGACCCGCAGGGGATCCTCGATTCGATCTGCTCGGCGATGAGCACCTTCGCGCACAACAACGCGGTCTCGAGCGGCCACTGCGCCGTGGTGCTCGGGCCCGAGCACGCGACGACCATCTCGAAGCACGGCTGGAAGCGCCACGACATCAAGAACTACCTGTGGATGAATTCGGGCAACAAGTTCCGCGAGCTCGCCTTCGAGCATCGCTACGGCAAGGTCTACAACCGCAGCCTGCCGGTCTGGTACAAGCGCGAGCTCGACTCGCACATCCCGATCGTGCCGGGCGCGGACAACATTCATCTGTTCGTCATCGGCGGCGAGGCGGGACGCTTCTCCGCCTTCATCCCGGGCTGGGGCCACATGACCTCGCCCGTGCTGCGCGAAATCGAAGGTCGCGCCGGGCCGGCGCAATCCGGCCCGCGCTGCGTCGACGGCACCTGCTATCTCTGAGAAAGGAGTGAGCTCCATGCAACCCGTATACGACCCGCGCGGCGTGGTCGGGGCCGAGAAGAAGGAGGTCGCAGCGCGCATCAAGTCGCTCGACGGCCTGCGCCTCGGCATCCTCGACAACACCAAGTGGAACGCCAACAAGCTGCTGCGCGAGCTGCGCGACCAGCTGCAGGCGCAGCACCCGCTCGCCGCGGTGAACTACTACCGCAAGGAAAGCTTCTCGCGCTTCGCCGATCCGGCGCTGGTCGAGAAGATCCGCAGCGAAAACGACATCGTCGTCACCGCCATCGGCGACTGAGGCTCCTGCACGTCGTGCTGTATGCATGACGGCATCAGCCTGGAGTCGCTGGGGGTACCGACGGCGGTGATCGTGACGACGACCTTCCTGCATGAGGCGCGCGTGCAACGCGAGGCGCTCGGCATGGCCGGCCTCGTGCCGGTGGTGATCGACCATCCGCTGAGCTCGATCAGCGAGGAGGAGATCCGCGCGCGCGCCACGCAGGCGCTCGGGCAGGCGATCGGCATCTGGCAGGGCAAGCAGCCCGACCCGTCATGAGCGGCGCGCTCGAGGGCCTGGTGGTCCTCGACCTGACTCGTTACCTGTCGGGGCCGCACTGCACCCTGCTCCTCGCGGGCCTCGGGGCGGAAGTGATCAAGATCGACGACCCGGGGGTCGGGGACCCGACTGCCGGGGCGCCGCCGTATGCCGGCGCCCAGGGAGCCTCGTTCGAGCGCGCCTCGCCCGAGGACTACGGCATCGCGTACCTCAAGCGCGCGCGCGGCAAGCAGTCGGCCACGCTCAATCTCAAGGACCCGCGCGGGCGGGAGCTGTTCCTCGCGCTCGTGGACCACGCTGACGTGGTGGTGGAAAACTTCCGCCCCGGCGTCGCAGAGCGCCTTGGCATCGGCTACGAAGCGCTCGCCGAGCGCAACCGGCGCATCGTCTATTGCGCGCTGTCCGGCTATGGCGCCACCGGTCCGGACAGGAACCTGAAGTCCTACGACCTGATGGCGCAGGCCGAAAGCGGCCTCATGAGCATCACGGGCGCGCCGGACGGCCCGCCGATGAAGACCGGCGGCGCGCTTTCCGACATGATCGCCGGCAGCTACGCCGCGCTCGGCATCGTCGCCGCGCTCAACGAGCGCACGCGCTCCGGTTTCGGCCAGGCCGTCGACGTGTCGATGGCGGATTGCCTGTTCTCGATGCTGATGGACGAGCCGCTCGACAGTTACGAGGCGCTGGGACTGGCCGCGCGCCAGGGCAACCGCATCATGCGCTTCTCTCCCTTCAATGCGTATCGCGCGAGCGACGGCTGGGTGACGATCGGCGTGGTAACGCACGGGGACTGGCTCTCGCTGATCGACGCCATCGGCCGGGCGGAGTTGCGCGAGCATCCCGACTTCAGCCGCATCGAATGGCGCATCGTGCATAACGACGAGGTGGACCGCATGGTCGGCGACTGGACGCGCGAGCGCACGGTGCAGGAAGTGATCGCAGCGCTGCGCGCCGCCGACGTGCCTTGCGGTCCGGTGCGCACGCCCGAGGAAGCGATCGCGTGGCCGCAGTTGCACGCGCGAGACATGGTGCAGGACCTGCGCCGGCCCGACGGCAGCAGCACAGGCGTCGCAGCCGCCGGCTTGCCGCTCAAGTTCAGCCGCTCGGCGGCACACCATGGCCGGCCGGCGCCCGTGCCGGGCGCGCACACGGCGGCGGTGCTCCAGCGCCTGCTGGGACTAGGCGCGCACGAGGTGGCGCGCCTGAAGTCGGACGGGGTCGTCTAGAATGACGCACATGGCCGAACCCCTGACCCTGGAAATATTCTCCGACTACGTCTGACCCTGGTGCTATCTCAGTACCGTGCGTATTGAGCGACTCAGGAAGGAACACGGCGTGCGCGTGAAGTGGGTGCACTTCCCGCTGCATCCGGACACGCCGCTGTCGGGACGCAGCCTGGAGGACCTGTTTGCCGGGCGCGGCTACGATATCCCGAAAATGCAGGCGCAAATGCGCGCGCGCATGGAAGCCGAAGGCCTGCCCTACGGCAACCGCACCATGACCTACAACAGCCGGCTGGCGCAGGAGCTTGGCGCCTGGGCCGACACCCAGCCTGGCGGCGAGGCGATCCACGATGCGCTGTTTCGCGCGTACTTCGTCGATGCACGCGATATCGGCGACCCCGGGGTCCTGGTCGAGATCGCGGCCTCGGTGGGCTTGCCGGCCGATCAGGCGCGCGAGGTGCTCGAGAAGCGCACGCACCGGGCCGCGATCGACGCCGACTGGGAGAAATCGCGCCAGTACGGGGTCACCGGCGTGCCGACCTTCGTCATCGGCACTCGCGGCGTGGTCGGCGCCCAGCCTTACGAGGCGCTCGAGGAGCTGGTGAAGCGGGCGAGCGGCTAAACGCGCGCGGCTACAGCAAGCCCTGCTTCCAGATCCCGATCAGCACGAATCGCGCCACGATCAGGTGCCCGAGCGTGGTCGGATGCACGCCGTCGGCAAACAGGTAGGTCAGCGCCGCGCCGTTTTGCAGCAGAG
>Ga0209705_10000105_pt1 | contig 42074 bp, 42 predicted proteins | sample PPLLaktember2015_5_FD_187262 | JGI IMG/M metagenome (GOLD analysis project Ga0209705, IMG submission 187262) | Freshwater sediment microbial communities from Prairie Pothole Lake near Jamestown, North Dakota, USA - PPLs Lake P8 Core (1) Depth... | ecosystem: Environmental > Aquatic > Freshwater... | reverse complement strand
CGGACCAGTTGGTTGATCTCGATGATGGGCAGCAGGATGGCGAGCACGATCAGCAGCACCGCCGCGCCCATCACCAGGATCATCACCGGCTCTAGCAGCGTGATGAACACCGCCAGGCGACGTTCGAGCGCCTGGGTCTCGAGGCGCGCGGCGCGGCCGAGCATCTGCTCGAGCTTGCCGCTCAGCTCGCCGCTCGCCACCAGGTGCACCAGCAGCGGCGGAAAGACGCGCGTTTCGCCGAGCGCGCGCGACAGGCTCACGCCCTCGCGCACGCGCCCGATGGCGCGCTCCACCGCCTCGCGCATCACGACGTTGCCCATGCCCTGGGCGGCGGAGGCGAGGGCCGCGAGCAGCGGCACGCCGCCGGCGACCAGGATGGCGAGCGTGCTGGCGAAGCGCGAGGTGTCCACGCCGCGCACCAGCGATCCCAGCCACGGCAGGCCGAGCAGCAGCGCGTGCCACCGGCGCCGGGGCGCCGGCCGGCGCAGCAGCACCCGGGCGGCGATCGCGCCGCCGACTCCGGCCACGGCGAGATAGGGCCAGGCTGCGCGCAGGAAGTCGCTCAGCCCGATCAGGGCGCGGGTCAGCAGCGGCAGGGCCTGGCGCGACTGCTGGAACACCTGCACCACCTGCGGCACCACGTACACCAGCAGTCCCGTGACGATGGCGAGGGCGACCACGGCGACCAGGATCGGGTAGAGCAGCGCGAGGCCGGTCTTCTGGCGCAGCGCCTGGCGCGCGTCCAGGTAGTCGGCCAGGTGCTGCAGCACGGTCGGCAGCGCGCCCGATTCCTCGCCGCCATGCACCAGCGCGCGGTAAAACTCGGGAAAGCTGCGCGCGTAGCTGCCCAGTGCCGCGGCGAGCGACGCACCCGCCATGATCTCGGCCTTGACGCCCGCCAGCACCTCGCGCGTCAGGGGCGACTCCACCTCCTCGATGAGTGCGGCCAGCGCCTGCTCCATGGTGAGGCCGGAGTCGAGCAGCGTCGCCATCTGCCGCGTGAGCAGGCTCAGCTCGGCCGCGCCCAGCCCGCGCGCCCAGGGCTGGCGCGCCCGTTCGCGCGCGGTAGCCTTGTCGAGCGCCGAGGGTAGCAGGCCGCGCGCGCGCAATTGCATGCGCGCCTCGCGCGGCGAATCCGCCTGCACCACCCCGGTGACCGCTTGGCCCTCGGCGTTGATCGCCTGGTAGTGGAAGGCCTGCATGGCGCTACTCGCGCGTCACTCGAACGGCTTCCTCCAGGCTGATGACGCCGGCCGCGGCCCAGCGCATGCTGTCGTCGCGCAGCGATTTCATGCCGTGGGCGAGGACGTGCGCCCGCAGCGCCTGTTCGGAGGCGCGGTCGTGGACCAGGCGGCGCAGGTCGTCGTCGACCGTGAGCAGCTCGTAGATGCCGGTGCGGCCGCGGTAGCCGGTGCGGTTGCACGCCGCGCAGCCCACCGCGGAATAGTAGGTCGCGCCCTCGTGCTCGATGGGCTTGCGGCATTCCAGGCACAGGCGTCGCACCAGGCGCTGCGCGGCGACGCCGATCAGGCTGGAGGCGAGCAGGAACGGCTCCACGCCCATGTCGACGAGCCGCGTGACCGCGCTCACCGCGTCGTTGGTGTGCAGCGTGGCGAACACCAGGTGACCGGTGAGGCTCGCCTGCACGGCGATCTGCGCCGTCTCCAGGTCGCGGATCTCGCCGATCATCACCACGTCCGGGTCCTGGCGCAGGATGGTGCGCAGCGCGCGCGCGAAAGTCATGTCGATGCGCGTGTTGATCGGCGTCTGGCTGATGCCGTCCAGGTCGTATTCGATCGGGTCTTCCACGGTCATCACGTTGAGGGCGGCGGTATCCAGGCGCGAAAGCGCCGCATACAGGGTGGTGGTCTTGCCCGAGCCGGTCGGGCCGGTGACCAGCACGATGCCGTGCGGCTGCCGGATCATCCGATCCATCTGCTCGAGCGTCGCGTCATCCATGCCCAGCTGCGCGAGGTCCAGCCGCCCGGCCTGCTTGTCCAGCAGGCGCAGCACCACGCGCTCGCCGTGCCCGGTCGGAATCGTCGACACGCGCACGTCCACCGGCTTGCCGGCCACGCGCAGCGCGATGCGCCCGTCCTGCGGCAGGCGTTTTTCGGCGATGTCGAGCTGCGCCATGATCTTCAGGCGCGACACGATCGCGCCGTGCAGCGCGCGCGCCGGCTCGAGCAGGTCGCGCAGCGTGCCGTCGATGCGCAGCCGCACCACGGAGCGGGTTTCGAACGCCTCGAAATGGATGTCCGAGGCGCCGTCGCGCAGCGCCTGGGTGAGCAGGGCGTTGATCAGCCGGATCACCGGCGCGTCGTCCTGGCTGTCCAGCAGGTCCGCGATCTTCGGGATCTCCTGCAGCAGCCGCGCCAGGTCGATGTCCTGCGACAGGTCGTCGGCGAGCGCCGCCGCGCCGGCGGCCGCGCCGTTGTAGCTGGCGGCGACCACGTCGTCGAATTCCGCCGCCGGCACCAGCCGCGCGCGCAACGGCACGCCGAGCATGCGGCGCAGCTCGGCGAGCGCGCTCGCGTGCGCGCCCACGCGCACCACGACCTCGGCGGACTCGGCGCCCACCGCGCTCACGGCGACGCCGTGCGCCTTGGCGAAGGCGTACGGGATCACGGCTTGGCGGGCAGGTTGATCACGGGCAGATTGACCATGGGCAGGTCGCGCGGCGGCAACTGCGGTGCCTGCATGTCGGGCAGCGGCGGGCTGGAAGCCGGTTGCGCCTCCCGCTGCTCGCCGATGACGTAGTCGTAGCGAGACGCGGTGAGCGACCGGGCGCGCTCGGCGTCGCGCAGCACGGTCGGGCGCAGAAACACCATCAGGTTGGTCTTGACGCGCGAGCGCGTCTTGTAGGTGAACAGGGCGCCCAGGAACGGAATGTCGCCGAGCAGCGGCACCTTCTCGACGCCGTCGCGCACCGCGTCCTGGATCAGCCCGCCGATCACCACGATTTCGCCGTCGTCCACCAGCACGGTCGATTCCACGGCGCGCTTGTTGGTGATCACGCCGGCGGGGTTGAACGTATCCTCGACGCTGGAGACTTCCTGGTAGAGCTGCAGCCGGACCGTGCCGCCCTCGGAGATCTGCGGCTTCACCCGCAGCGTCAGGCCGACGTCGCGCCGCTCGACGGTCTGGAACGGCGTCGGCGTGGTGGCGCCGCCGGAGAGCGCGTACTGGCCGGTGATGAACGGCACGTTCTGGCCGATGATGATGCGCGCCTCCTCGTTGTCGAGCGTCAGCAGCGTCGGCGTCGACAGGATGTTGGCGTTGCTGTCGGTCTCGAGCGCCCGCACCAGCAGGCCGAGGTTGAGGACTTCGCCGATGCCGGGAATCGTCACCGTGCCCTTGAGCACGCCGATGTTGAGGCCGCGTCCGGCGCTCCCCGGGTTGGCCACGATGCCCAGCACGTTCTGGCCCGGGCCGCCGAAGTTGGTGCCGCCGAACGCCTGCGTGCCGCTTTTCTCCACGCCGCTCAGGCTCTGCCACTGGATGCCGAACTCCGCCGCCTTGTCGGCGGTGATCTCGGCGATCAGCGCCTCGACGTAGACCTGCGCCCGGCGCGCGTCGAGCTTCTCCACCACCGCACGCAGGTTGTTGTAGATCGCATCGGGTGCGTTGATGATGATCGAGTTGGTAGCCGGGTCGGCCTGGATCATGCCGGGCGCCTGCGCGGCCGCCGGATTCGCGGTAGCGGACAGGGGGGCCGGCGCCGCGGACGCACCCGACCCGCCCGCGGGCGACGGCGCGTTCTGGGTCCGGGACGCCGCGGCCGGCGCGGCTTCGCCCAGGTGGATGGCGCGCAGCGTTTCGGCGACCTTTACCGCCTCGGCGTTCTTCAGGTGTACCACGTGCAGATTGCCTGCCGCGCTGGTCGGCGTGTCGAGCATCGCCACCAGGGTGCGCAAGCGCGCGATGCGCGACGGATCGTCGGAGCGCGCAATCAGGCTGTTCGAGCGCGCGTCCGCCACCACGGTCATGAACTGCGTGTCGGCCGCTGCCGCGGCCGCCCCGGCGCGCTGCGGCTCTGCGAACAGGCGGTTGACCATCACCGCGACATCGAGCGCGGAGGCATGCGCCAGCGCTATCACGATCGGGTCGCTGCCGCCCGGCTGGTCGACCGCGTCGATGATCTTCGCGATGCGCCGCAGGTTGCCGGCGTAATCCGTGATCACCAGGGTATTGCTGCCCGGATAGACGGAAATCGGGTTCGCGGGCGCGATCAGCGGGCGCAGGGTCGGCAGCAGCTGCGCCGCGGATCCGTGCGTGAGCGTGAACACGCGGGTCTGCATCTGGTCGCCGACGCCGCTCGCGGGCTCGCGCGGGCCGATGGTGCGGCCGGGGTGGAGCTTGGCTTCGGCTTCCGGCACGAGCTTGACCATCCCCCGATCCTCGACCGCGGCGAAGCCCTGCAGGCGCAGCGCCGAGAGGAACACCTCGTACACCAGTGCGCGCGGCATCGGGCGCGCCGAGACGATGTTGATGGTGCCCTTGACGCGCGGGTCGATGAGGAAATTCTTGCCGCTGATCTCGCTGACGGCCTTCACCACGCCCTCGATGTCGGCGTTGACGAAATTGAGCGTCACCGAATCGGCACCGACGGGCTGCACCTGCAGTTGCTGCGGCGATTGCCCCGGCGGCTGCACCTGCGGCTGCGGTTGCACCTGCACCTGCGGCTGCGGTTGCACCTGCATCTGCGGCTGCGGCGGCACCTGCGGTGGCGGCTGCTCCTGCACCTGCGGTTGCGGCTGCTCCCGCGGTTGCGGCTGCGGCTGCACCTGCGCTTGCGCCTGGCCGATCAGCGCCGCCGTGACGACCAGCATCAACCTCAGTTTGGTGCGCGGATTTTTCATTTGCCACTTTTCTCCGGCAAGGCGAGGGTCTCCCGCACGCCATTGCGTTCCAGGACGATGTGATCCACGTGGACCTCGGCGAGCCTCAGGCCCGGGACGATGTCCTCGCCTTCCAGTACCGCGAGCGAGCGCTTGCCGTCGAGCCGTAGCACCGCCTGGCCGCCTTGGCCGCCTGCGGCGGCCATGACGCCCATCAGCCGCAGTGCGCCTGAGCCGGCGGCGGCCGCGGCGGTGGCGCCCGAACCTTGCAGCGCGACGCCGAACAGGCCGCCCGCCGCCGACGCGCGGCCGGCGAGCTGCACGGCCGCCGGCGCGCGCGGCGCAGCGGAGGGTGCGAACCACACCCAGCTCCAATACGCGAGCACTACGCCAAGGAACGCCAGTGCCGCAAGGGTTACGGCCAACGCGGCCTTCTGCATTCGCATGCCACCCGCCAAATGAGGGATATCCTAGAGAGCGCGGCTGGGCGTCGTATGTACGGTCCCGAACAAACGTGCCGGGGCGAAGGCGTAATATGGTACAGGAGGTTCAGATGCGAAAGTCGTTGCAGCCGCAACACGGCTTCACGTTGCTCGAAATCATGGTGGTGGTGGTGATCCTCGGCATTCTCGCCGCGCTGGTGGTGCCGAAGATCATCAGCCGCCCGGACGAGGCGCGCGCGATCGCCGCGAAGCAGGACATCGCCAGCCTGATGCAGGCGCTCAAGCTCTATCGGCTGGACAACCAGCGCTACCCCACGACCGAGCAGGGACTGCAGGCGCTGGTGGAGCGGCCGGCGTCGGCGCCGCTGGCGCCCAACTGGAAGGCCGGCGGCTATGTCGAGCGCCTGCCGAGCGACCCCTGGGGCAACCCTTACCAGTACCTCAACCCCGGCGTGCGCGGCGAGCTGGATGTCTACAGCATGGGCGCCGACGGTGCGCCTGGCGGGGAGGCCAACGATGCCGATATCGGCTCGTGGAATCTTTAACGGCCGCGGCTTCACGCTCATCGAGTTGCTGGTCGTCCTGCTGATCATGGGTATTGCGGCCGGCCTGATCGGCGCCATCGTGCGCCCCGACGATCGCGCGCTGCTGCAGGCCGAGGCCGAGCGCCTGGCGCAGCTGCTTGAGCTCGCCGCAGAGGAATCGCGCCTCACGGGCAAGCGCATTGCCTGGACGGCCGAAGGGGCGCAGTACCGGTTCTGGCGCTGGCGTGACGATGTGGGCTGGTCCGAAGAGGGCGACGACGCCCTGAGGGCGCGCCGCCTGCCCGCGGGCATGGCGATCACGGATCTGCGCATCGAGGCCAAGCCGGCCCCGGGCGGCCTGCGCCTGGAGTTCGATCCGCATGGCGCGCGCGCTTACGACTTTCGCCTGTCGCTCGGCGAAGCGAGCTTTTCCGTGAGCGCCTCTCCGGTCGGCGAGGTGCGCATCGATGCGCCGCGCTGAGCGCCGATGCCGCCGGGGGTTCACACTGGTCGAGGTGCTGGTCGCGCTCGCCATCATCTCGGTGGCGCTGCTGGCCGCCCTGCGTGCCGCGGGCCAGGCCACCCAGGCAGTCGACGAGTTGCGCCTGCGCCTGTTCGCCGGCTGGGTGGCGCAGAATCGCCTCGCCGAGCATCGCGCGCGCGGCGACTGGCTGGCGCTCGGCATCAGCCGTGGCGCGCAGCGCCAGGCCGGCGCCGATTTCGCCTGGCGCGAAGAAGTGATCGGCACGCCCAATCCGGCATTTCGCCGCGTGGACGTGTTCGTGACCGCGCCGGCGACGCCCTCGGGCGACGCACGGGTGCTGGCGCGACTCACCGGGTTCGTGGTGCGGCCGCCGCCGGGAAGCCGATGAGGCGCGCCGCCCTGCCGCAACGCGGATTCACCCTGATCGAGCTGCTCAGCGCGCTGCTCATCCTGTCGCTGCTCGCGGTGATGTCGTTCCGCGGCCTGAGCGCGGTGCTCGATGCGCGCGACCAGGTGCGGCAGGAAACGCACAAATGGCAGCGGGTGGCCGCGTTCCTGTCGCGCTTCGAGCGCGACATCCAGCTCTCCGCGCCCAGGCCCGTGCGCACCGCCGGCGGCATCGCGCCGGCCTGGCTCGGCGCGCCCGGCACCGGCCTGGAGTTCAGCCGCTTTGCTTCCGCCGACGGCCTGGACGTGGCGCGGCGCGTGGCCTATCGGCTGAATGACAACCAGGAGATCGAGATCGCGCTGTGGCCGGGCCTGGACCTCGCGGCCAATGCGCAGCCTGCGCGCTACGCCGTGCTATCGCGGGTCGCCGAATTCGAAGTGCAGTACCTGGATCGCGCGCTCGCGTGGGCGCCGGCCTGGCCCGCCGCCGCCGGCGAAGCGCCGCTGCCCCGGGCGGTGCGCTTGCGGGTGCGGCTGTCGACGGGCGAGGAAATGGTGCGCGTGTTCGCGCTGCAATCATGAAAGCGCGGCAAAGCGGCGTGGCGGTGGTGATGGCGATGGGCGTGGTGGCGCTTGCCGCGATCGCAGCGGCGGCGATGCTCGCCTCGCAGAGCACCTGGTCGCGGTACGCGGCGCTGGGCGCCGAACATGACCAGGCCAAGGCGCTGGTGCATGCCGGCGTCGATTGGGGGCGCGCCGTGCTGGGCGACGACCGGCGCAGGAGCAGCGTCGATCACCTGGGCGAACCGTGGGCGCTGCGACTGCCGCCGGTGCCGGTGGACAATGGCGAGCTCGCGGGCCGGATCGACGACGCGCAGGGGGCCTTCAACCTGAACAACCTGGCGGTGAACGGCGTGATGAGCGCTGCGCATGTCGCGCAATTCCAGCGCCTGCTGCAGGTCCTCGACCTGCCCGAAGCGCTCGCCGCCAGCCTCGCCGACTGGATTGACGCCGACAGTGAGCCGCAGCCCCAGGGCGGCGCCGAAGACGGCTACTACCAGTCGCGCCAGCCGCCCGGCCTCGCCGCCAACCGGGCGCTCACCGATGTCGCCGAGCTGGCGCTGGTGCGCGGCTACGACGACGCCGTGCGCGCGCGCTTGCAGCCGTTCGTTGCCGCGCTGCCGGGCTTCACCGCGGTCAACGTCAATACCGCCACGCCGGAGGTGCTCGTCGCCGTGATCCAGGGGCTGGATCTCGACGCGGCGCGCGCGCTCGTGGCGCAGCGCGAGCGCGCCTCCTATTTCCACAACGTCGCCGGGTTCCGCGCGCAATTGCCTCCGGGCGCCGTGGCAGGGGGCAATGACCTCGCCACCGCCAGCCAGTACTTCCTGGCAAGCGTGCGGGTAACCATCGGCAGTGCCGAGGCGCGAGGCAGCGCGCTGCTCATTCGCGCGACGGCGGGCTGGCCCGCGGTGGTGTGGAGAAAGTACCCATGAGTCTGTTGCGCATCTACGCCCTGCTCGGCGAAGCGCCGTCGCGCTGCGCATGGGCGCTCATCGATGGGCGGCAATTGACCCGCGGCGAGGGGGTGCTGGCCGACCTGCCGCGCGCCGCGGATCGCGTGCAGCTCGTCATTCCCGCGGCGCAGGTGCTGATCACGCGCGCACGACTGCCGCAGGGCGCGCGACGGCGCGCCGGCGCGGTGCTGGCGTTTGCGGTAGAAGAGGCGAGCGCCGCCGAGCCCGAGGCCAACCAGGTGAGCTGGATCGGCGCCGCGGGCGACGCCGACGCGCTCGCCGTGGTGGACAAGCGGGGGCTCGAGCGCTGGCGCGATGCGCTCGAGGCCGTCGGCCTGCGCGCCTACGAGGTGCACGCCGAGATCCTGCTCCTGCCGCGCGCGGGCCGCGAATGGAGCCTGGCGTGGGACGGTGCCGAGGGGTTCGTGCGCACCGGCGAGTTCGAGGGGGCGGCCACCGATGGCGGCGATCACGCATCACCGCCGCTGGTGTTGCGCATGATGCTCGAGGAGGCACAGGCGCGCGGTACGCGCCCCGACGCCATCGCGGTCTACGTCGTGGCGCCTGCGGAGGGGCCCGACGTGGTGTCCTGGGGGCGCGAGCTGGCGATTCCCGTCCACGTCGCGGGTGCCTGGGACTGGCGCACGGCGCCGGAAGACGCGGGCATCAGCCTGGCGCAGGCACGCCGCCGCTGGCGGCTCGCCCCCGGCGCGCTGGCGCAACTGCGGCCCGCCGCCGTGATCGTCGGCGCGGCGCTGGCCTTCCACGGCGCCGCGCTGATCGTCGACTGGGCGCGGCTCGGCAGCGAGCAGCGGGCCGTGCGCGCCCAGATGGAGGCGCGCTTTCGCAGCGTGTTTCCGGATGCCTCGGCGATCGCGGATCCGGCGCTGCAGATGCGGCGCCAGCTCGCGGCGGCGCGCCACCGGGCCGGATTGCCCGACGACGGCGATTTCGCGCCGATGATCGAGCGGGTCGCGGCCGGGCTGCAGGGTCTGCCCGCGGGCAGCCTGCGCACGGTGTCCTACGAAGGCGGGCGCATGACGCTCGAGCTTGCCGCGGCCGATCCGGCCGCGTTGCGGCGCGTCGTGGCGCGCCTCAACCAGGCGGGCTTGATCGCCGATGTCACCGGGGCAAGGCTGATCACGGTGCGCGTTTCATGAGATCCGCGCTGCGTAGCGCCTGGACTTCGCGTTCACCGCGCGAGCGCCTGGTGATCCTGGTGGCGGCCGCGGTTCTGGGAGCGGCGTCCTACGTGGGGTTGCTGTACGCCGCGGACCGGGCGCGCACGCAGTTGGGAACGAGCGTCGCGGCGCTGCGCACGCAGGCGGCGCTCCTCGAGCAGCGGGCCGCCGAGCACCAGCGCCTGCGCGCCGCGCCGGCGCCCGCGGTTTCGCCGACCGACCTGCGCACCCTGGTGCGCGAGCACGTCGACGCCGCCCGGCTGTCGGGCACGCTCACGCTGCTCGAAGCGCCGGATGCCGAGCACGTGCGCGTCGCGTTCGGCGTGCTCGCGTTCGCCGACTGGCTGAACTGGATCGCGGCCTTGCAGGCGCAGCACGTGCGGCTCGAAGCCGTGCGCATCGAGGCCCTGGCCGCGCCGGGCCTGGTCAGCGTCACTGCGACGCTCGCTCGCACCGGGCCGCAGTGAAGCGCTGGCTCTTGCTCGCGTTTGCGCTGGCCGCGTTTGCCGTGGCCCTGGTCGCGCTGGCCCCGGCGACGTTGATCGATACGCGCCTGCAACGCATGGGAGAGGGCACGTTGCGCCTGGCGGAGGCGCGCGGCAGCCTTTGGTCGGGAGCCGGCTGGATCGAAGTGCGCGATGCGCACGGCAGGGCGGGCATCGCCAGGCGCCTGTCGTGGCGCGTGCGCCCCGCTTCGCTGTTGCGCGGCCGCGTGGTGGCTGACATCGAGCTCGAGCAGGCCGAGCGGCGATTCCCGGTCACGGTCTCGCTGTCTGGCGTGGAAGTGGGCGCACTCCACGTGCGTCTTCCGGCAGCGGCGTTGAGCCTGGGCATGCCCCGGCTTGGGCCGCTGCGCCTCACCGGCGAGGTGGTGGTGGACATCGCGCAGTTGTCGCTCGAGCGCGGCACCGTGCGCGGCGAGGCCACGCTGCAATGGCGCGCCGCCGGCTCGGCGCTGACGCCGGTTGCGCCCCTGGGCGACTATGAGGTGCGCTTCACGGGCAGCGGCAACGCCGTCAAAGGCGCGTTGCGCACGCTCGAGGGGCCGCTCCAGCTCGAGGGCACGGGCACCTGGTCGAGCGGTGCGGCACCGAGCTTCCTGGTCACCGCGCGCGTTCCGGCGCAGCACCGGGAGCAGCTCGCGCCGCTTCTGGGCCTCATCGCCGTGGAGCGCGGCGCGGGCCACTTCGAGGTCGACTCGGCCAGCGCGGCGTTCGGTTCGTAACCGAACAATCGTGTGGCAACACACGGAATGCCCGACGTGAAGCGTGGATAACGTGCGGGCGACGGGATCCGCATGGGGCTGGTCCCGGCCGTGCAACACCAAATTCGAGGGGACCATCAATGAATACTTGTCAACAGTACTTCTGCGCGTGCGCGCTCGCCCTGCTGACGCAGGCCGCATTCGCGCAGAGCGCACCGAATGACGAATGGGGCGGCACGCCGGGCAATCCGGGACGCAAGGGCGGCAACGGGAAGTAAGCCGCAATGCAAGCAAAGAAGAGACATCCGGCCAGGCAGTTCCAGGTCCGAGTTGGAAAAAAATAGGGAAATTCATGAACCAGTATTCAAGCAAGTCCAAGATGATGTTTTGTTCGATGGCGCTGGTCCTGACCGGCATTACGGCGGGTTGCGGCGGCGGTGGGGGCGGCGGCGGAGCCGTCGGCGGCGCGGCGGGTGTGCCGTTCGCGGCCATCAACAACTCCACTTCCCCGGGCGCGGTCAACCTGGGCACGGCGGCGTCTTTCGTGATCCTGGCGAAAACGGGTGTCTCGACGACCGGAACCACTTCCGTCGTCGGGCACGTTGGCGTCAGTCCCGCCGCGGAGACTTTCCTGACCGGATTCTCCCAGGCGCGCGACGCGACCAATACCTATTCGACATCGAGTCTCGTGACCGGGCATCTGTATGCGGCCGACATGGCGGTGCCGACCCCGACCCAGATGACCACGGCGATCAGTGACATGGAAACCGCGTATACCGATGCCGCCGGCCGTCCGGGCGGACCGGCGTTGGGCGCTGCGGGAGATATCGGCGGGCTGGTGATCGCCCCCGGCACCTACACCTTTGGCACGAGTCTGTTCATCAACTCCAACGTGACGCTTAGCGGCAGTGCCACCGACGTCTGGATCTTCCAGATCACCGGGGACCTGACGCAGGCCAACGCCACGCGGGTCACGCTCGCCGGCGGCGCGCTTCCCAAAAACATCTTCTGGCAGACGGCCGGCGTTGCGGCGATCGGCACGACGGCGCACTTCGAGGGCATCCTCCTGTCGCAGACGGCGATCACGCTCAATACCGGCGCGACGATGAACGGCAGGCTGCTGGCGCAGACGGCGGTCACCCTGGACGCCAATGCGGTAACGCAACCGTAGACATCTCGAATACGGCAGTCCCGCAAATGCCGCCGCAAGGCGGCCTTTGGGGAGAACCGCAGGGTCAATATCATCTTCGACCTTCCCAACTAGGCAAGGGCGTCAGGCGGACGCCGCCAGCGCCTTCGACTCCAGCGCCTCCCAGCGCTGGAGTTTTTTCATCAGCAGCGCCTCGAGCTCGCCGTTGCGCTGCTGGTCCGCCTTGAGCGCCTCCGGCGACTGGCGGAAGTACTCCGGTGCGCTCATCTTCGCGGCGAGCAGGCCTTGCTCGGCTTCGAGCGCCTCGATCTCCTTCGGTAGCGATTCCAGCTCGCGCGCCTCCTTGTAGGAGAGCTTCACCTTGCCTTTTTCCCGCACCGCCGCCTTCGACGACGCCTTGTCTTCGGTCAACGCCGCCGGTCGCTGGCGCACCCAGTCGGTGTAGCCGCCGACGTACTCCTTCCATGCCCCGCCGCCTTCGGCCGCGAGCGTTTGCGTCACCACGTTGTCGAGGAACGCCCGGTCGTGGCTCACCAGCAGCAGGGTGCCGTCGTAGTCCTGCAGCGCGGCTTCCAGCAGCTCCAGCGACTCGATGTCGAGGTCGTTGGTGGGTTCATCGAGCACCAGCACGTTGGCGGGCTTGGCGAACAGGCGCGCCAGCAGCAGGCGGTTGCGCTCTCCCCCCGAGAGCATGCGCACCGGCGACTGCGCCCGGCGCGGCGGGAACAGGAAGTCGCCAAGGTAGCTCATCACGTGCTTCCTGCCGCCGGCGAGCTCGACCCAGTCCGAGCCCGGGGCAATGGTCTGCATCACGGTCTTCTCCGGGTCGAGCGCCTCGCGCATCTGGTCGAAATAGGCCGGCTGCACGTTGCTGCCGAGGCGCACGCTGCCCGCATCGGGGTCCAGCGTGCCGAGGATCAGCTTGATGAGCGTGGTCTTGCCCGCGCCGTTGGCGCCCACCAGGCCGAGGCGATCTCCCCGGCTGATGAGGAGATTGAGGTCCTTCACGATCGGCCGCCCGGCGAACGACTTGGAGACGTCCTTCAGCTCCGCGACGAGCTTGCCCGAGCGCTGCCCGGCGGACAGCGAGAGCTTCACCGATCCCAGGCGCTCGCGCCGCGCCGCGCGTTCCTCGCGCAGGCGCTCCAGGCGCAGCACGCGGCCTTCGTTGCGCGTACGTCGCGCTTCCACGCCCTTGCGGATCCAGACTTCCTCTTCTTTCCAGAAGCGGTCGAATTTCCTCTGCGCCGTGGCCTCGGCGGCGAGCTGGTCCGCCTTCACCGCCTCATAGGCGGTGTAGTTGCCCGGGTAGGAGCGCAGCATGCCGCGATCGAGCTCGAGGATGCGCGTGCAGACGCGATCGAGGAACGCGCGGTCGTGCGTCACGACGATCGCCGCCTGCTGGCGCAGCAGCAGGGTCTCCAACTGCTCGATGCCGGCGATGTCGAGGTGGTTGGTCGGCTCGTCGAGCAGCAGCAGGTCGGGCGCGAGCGCGAAGGCCAGCGCCAACGCGGCGCGCTTTTTCTCGCCGCCGGAGGCCGCATCGGGCGACAGTGCCTCATCCAGGCCGAGCCGGTGCAGGAACTCCGTCAGCCGCGCCTCCACCTGCCAGCGCTCGCGCTCGTCGTGGATGGAAGGAATGTGCCCGCGCAGGAGCAGGCTCGCGCGCACGGTGGGCGCATGCGGGAGCTTCGGCTCCTGCTCGACGAAGGCGATGCGCGTGCTGTCGCTCTTTCTCAGCTCGCCGTCGTCCAGCGCCAGGCTGCCGGCAATCACGGTGAGCAGCGAGCTCTTGCCGGTGCCGTTCCTGCCGATGAGCCCGATCCGCTCGCCCGACTCCATGGAGAATGCGGCGCGGTCGAGCAGCGGAAAATCCCCATAGGCGAGCTGCGCGTCAAGTAGCGTGAGGAGCGGCATACTCCCGATTATGCGAGATAACGCCGCCGGCGCCTCCCAGCGCTATGTTTCCCTCGGCGTCATCGCCTTCAGCCTGTCGCTCGCCTACGGCATCTGGTACGCCTACAGCGTGATCCTGGTCGCGCTGCTGCAGGAGTACGGCTGGTCGCGCTCGGTGCTGGCGGGTGCCTTCTCGGCCTTCACCCTGGTGCACGGCGCCGCCAACCCCCTGGTGGGCGCGCTGTGCGACCGCATCCGGCCGCTGCGCCTGATGGCCTTCGGCGGCGCCGCGCTCGGCGTCGCGCTCTGGGCCGACAGCTACATCGCCACGCCGGCGCAGCTGTACCTGGGGTTCGGCGTGTTCACCGCGATCGCGGTGGCCGCCGCCGGCTGGATCCCGGCGCTGGTGCAGGTGCAGCGCGACTTCCAGGACAAGCTCGGGCTCGCCCTGGGCATCGTCAGTTCGGGCGTGGGCGTGGGCATGCTCCTCGTGGTGCCGCTCACCCAGGTCCTGATCGACGCCTACGGTTGGCGCACGGCGTTCCGTGTGCTCGCCGTGGTGTGCGCGCTCTGGATCGTGCCCTCGTCGCTCTTTCTGCTGCGCCGCGCGCCCGCGCACCGGGCGCCGCCGCCGCCCTCGGGCGCCACGCGCAAGACCGGTCCCGCCATGACCCTCGGCGAAGCGATGCGCGGAACGCCTTTCTGGCTGATGGTCGCCGCGTTCTTCTTCGGCAACGCCTGCTCGCAGACGCTGCACGTGCACCAGGTGGCCTACCTCGTGGACCAGGGCGTGGCGGCCATCGTCGCCGCCTCCGTGGTGGGCGTGGTGGGCCTCGCCAGCATCGTCGGCAAGACGGGCGGCGGCTGGCTCTCGGACCGGATCGAGCGCGAGCTCATTTACCTTGCCGGCATTGCCATCATGCTCGCCGGCGTGGCGGCGCTCGCCGCGCTCGGCCGGCCGCCCGCGCACTGGGCGATCTACGGCTATGCCGTGCTCCTCGGCTTGGGCTACTCCGTGACGGCCTCGCTCATCCCGGCGATGGTGAGCGACCGCTTCAGTGGCCCGCATTTCGGCGCCATCGTCGGCGTGGGCCTGATGGGCAGCGCCGTGGGCAGCGCCTTTGGCCCGTGGATGGCGGGGTTTGTTTTCGACCTCACCGGCACCTACCGCATCGCCTTCGCCATCGCCGCCGGCTGCGGCGTCGCCGCGGGCGCGGCGGGATGGCGGGCACGGGCGCTCAGGCTCAGGGCGCAGTAGGCGCGCAGGCCATGCGCATCCTGACCAGCGCCTCGGGCGCCACCTTCTCCGCTTGCCGCCGCTGGCGCTACCTCTTGTGGCGCTGCTGGGACGAATCGAGGCCGGTGGCCAATTTCCTCATGCTCAATCCGAGCACCGCCGACGAGCAGCAGTTGGACCCCTCGTGCAATCGCGCGCGCGACTACGCCGAGCGCTGGGGCTACGGCGCGCTGATCGTCACCAATCTGTTTGCCTGGCGCGCCACCGACCCGCGCGTGATGAAGCTCGCGCAGGACCCCGTCGGCCGCAGCAACAACCAGGCGATCCTGCGCACCGCGCGCCAGTCGGCGCTCGTCGTGTGCGCCTGGGGCAACCACGGCAGCCACCTGGACCGGTCGGCGACGGTGGTGGCCAATCTGCGCGGCGCGAAAGTGCCGCTGCACGCGCTGCAGATCAACGCCGACGGCCAGCCTTCGCATCCGCTCTACCTGCCGGCGAAGCTCACCGCGGCGCGCTGGCGCTAGCTGTTCAACAGCGCGTCCAGGTGCTCCAGGTCGTTGATCACGCGCCATTCTCGCGCGCCGGCGGCTTGCACGCGCTTTTGCCACCCTTCCAGCCGCCCCAGGTAGAGCCGGGGATCCAGGTTGTCGGTCCTCAGCTTCACCACGTTCACCGCGACCACGCGGATGTCCTGCAGGTCGATGGGGAAGTCGCGCTGGGTGGCCTTGTCCAGCTCCTCCTGCATGTCGGAGAAGATGAGGATGGTCTTCCTGCCCGCGCCCGTCTCCTTCAGGAACAACGCTCCCTGGATGAGGCCGCCCGTGATGTCGGTATTGGCACTGCCGCGCGCAGTGGCGGCGAATGCCTCGACCCGCTCCTTCAGCAGGCGCTTTTGCGCGTTGGCCTGCGACGGCCGCTGGTCGAAGGTCGCCTTGGCGATGATGTCCTTCTCGCTGAAGCTGCGGCTGCGCACGCGCGCCACGGCCAGCGAATCGCCGGGCTGCAGCGAGCCGAGCAGGTAGTTGACGATGAGCTGCGCCTTGCCGATCTCCTGCGCGTAGGTGCCGGAGGTGTCCACGAGCAGGTACACCCCATGCGCATGGCTGCGCGGGTCCGTGCACCCCAGCGCCTGCGCGAGGCCCAGCAGCGGGACCGAAACGAGAAACGAGCGCCGCTTCATGAGCGTTCTCCCAGCTCGAGGTCCGCGCGGCCGGTGCGCACCGGCGGCACGCGCGCGGTCTTCACCCAGCGCTCCGCCAGGAGCGGCAGCACGATGAAGATGTCGTAGAGCGTGATGAGCACCTTCGACAGCTGGCGCAGGAAGTTTCCCGATACGCGCAGCAGCACCGCCAGGGCACGCGCCAGGATGACCAGCGCTGCGCCGCCGACCGTGCGCGCCGAATTGATGAAGGACTCCAGCGGGATGGCAACGAAGGCGAGGGCGAAGGGCAGGATGAAGCCGAGCAGCATCTGCCCGGCGGTCGGAATGGCCGTCAACCAGCCGTCGGCCACGTGGGCCTGCGTCGCGGCCAGCGACTGCAGCAGCGCCTGCTTGTCGGCGATCAGCATGTCGCGCATCAGCGCAAGCGCCGCCTCGATCCCCGCCAGGATCAGCAGCAGCACGAACGCGGCCCACATCATGCGCTTGCGCATCACCTCGGACAGGCTGTGGATGCGCGGGAACAGATGCGTGATGCGCAGCGTCTCCATGAGAAACAGGCCCATGGTCGCCTCGACGAAGATGATCACCAGGGCGGCGACCTCCGAGGTGCGCAGCGACGCCGTGAGGTAGTCCCCCGCGCCCACCATCTCCGACATCGGCAGCGCGATCAGCTTGAAGTTGATCAGGGCGCCGCCGGCAGCGATGGCGAGGACCAGCGAAGCGATGAAGAACTGCGTCAGCGCCGATACCGTCAGCGCATGCTCCGCCTTGTCGGTTTTCCTGACGATCGCTTCGTAGCGTTCCATCTGCGCGTCGATGGCCGCAGCGCGCTCGGCGAGGCTCGTCATTTTGCGGTCGGCCTGCGACAGCGTCTTGTCGAGGGCGCGCCAGAACGGCATGAAGCCGTCCAGGATCCGGTGGCGCGACTGGTAGGCGCGGCGGTACTCCGCGAGCGCCTTGTCGTGGATCGCCTTGATGGAGACGTTGATCTCCTCCAGCAGGTGCTGCACCAGTTCGTTGCCGTTGGGCTTGATCTTCGCGACCGCGGCCACCGCCTCGATCCACTCGGGCGGCGGCGGCGGCACTTCGCCGCACTTCTTATAGTCCTCCTCGACGCGCGTGATCTCGTCGAGCAGGCGCCGTTGCAGGGCGGGATAGCCTTCCAGGTCGCGCTTGACCAGCGCCGCCACGCGCTCGAACTCGCGCGCGACGCGTTCCTCGACTTCTTCGCGACCCTGTGCCAGCAGCACCGCGCGATTGCGCTCGCGCATCTCCCGCGCCGTGGCGAGGAGCGAGCGCGCCGCCAGGCGCAGCGGCCCGACGGCGAGCGCGCCGAGCGAGCGCAGCAGCGCATGCACGGGCGAGCGCGCCGCGTACAGGAACGGCATCGCGATGACGAACCAAGCCAGCGCGGAGAGCGCTGCGTTGCCGGGCCAGATCATCCAGAACGGAGAATCCGCCATAGGGCACTCCTTTCCACTACCGAGAGTTGCCCCCTACGCCGGCCATTGTACGGTGGGCCAAGGGCCCACCCGGCGGCACTATTTCTCTATTGCCAGCAACTCGACCTCGAAAATCAGTGTCGCATTTGGCGGTATCACGCCGCCCGCGCCGCGCGCGCCGTAGCCGAGCGCCGGCGGGATGGTCAGCACGCGCATGCCGCCGACTTTCATCCCCTGGACGCCCTCGTCCCAGCCCTTGATCACGTGACCGGCGCCCAGCGGGAAGCTGAACGGGTCGCCGCGGTCCTTGCTCGAATCGAACTTCTTGCCGCGCTCGCCGCCGTAGAAGAGCCACCCGGTGTAGTGCACCGAGACGTCCTGGCCGGCGGCGGCCGGGTCGCCTGTGCCGACGAGCTTGTCCTCGTAGATCAGGCCGCTTGCAGTGTTGGTGGGCATGGCAGTCTCCTTGGTCACAGGCCCAGCCGTTCGACGGCCAGGTATCGCTTGCGGTATTCCTCGAAAGGCAGGGTGTCACCGGCTTCGATGCTCTGCTGCTCCGCGATCGACTCCGCGGCAAGGCGTACGAAGCGCGTTGCCTCGGCCTGCGGAAAGTCCATCGCTTGGAGGGTTTGCCGGTGCATGCGCGAGCGCTCGAGCGCAAATTCGCGGAAAGAATCCCCATGGCGCTTCATCTGCGCGAGCACCCGCGCCGAGGGCACGAGCGCCGCGTCGCGCAGCACAGCGGCTTGCGCGGCGTGCGCTTCGCGGTAGGCGCTGCCGCCGACAGCGGCGTCGATCGCCACGGCCACCGGCTCGCATTCGGCCAGCAGCTGCACGCCCCAATCCTTCAGATCCCGGTCCTCGCGCCCGCAGCCGATGCGCAGGCCCGGCTCGCGGCCGCGGGCGGCGACCGTCTCCTGGTTGCGCGCCTCGCAGGCGAGGTCGGCGGGCGTGTCGGGCGGGCTGTCGGAGAGCAGGCAGTGCAGCAGGAACACGTCCAGGAACCGCATCACCGGCAGCGTGATTCCGACCGGTGCGAAAGGATCGAGGTCCATCAGGCGCACTTCCACGTACTCGACGCCGCGCTCGCGCAGCGCGTGCAGGGGGCGCTCCCCGAGCTGGATGCGGCGCTTGGGGCGGATCTTGCCGTAGTACTCGTTCTCGATCTGCAGTAGCGAGGTCGAAAGCTGGCGGTAGCTCTCGGGTCCGTCGCCCGTCGCGTGCGGCTCTCGGATGCCGATCTTCTCGTAGGGCGGGTAGGTCTGGGTCAGGCCGCGCTGCAGCGTCGCGCCGTAGGTGTCGAGGTCGTTGCAGCTCACCACGAGGGAGGACTGCGCGTCGCTCTGGTAGCCCAGGCGCCCCATTCTGAGCGAGGTGGCGTACGGCAGGTAGTGCGTGCCCGGCGAGAGCGCCTGCAGGGGATGCGGGCGGCCTTCGACGAAGCTGGTGCAGACCGCGGGCGAGGCCCCGAAGAGGTAGAGCAGCAGCCAGCCGTGGCGCCGGAAGTTGCGGATGAGCGCGAAATACTCCGCGTTGCCCAGTCCCGGCATGGACCAGTTGTAGTGAATGCCGGAGATGGTCTGCATGCGCCGGCCATAGCGCCAGGACAGCCCGTTGCGGTAGACGGTTTTCACGCGGCCCACGTTGGACGAGCCGTAGCGGCCGAGGGGGATGTCCGGTTCGCCGGGCAGGCCGCAGGGCATGCTGCCCGCCCACATCAGCTCGTCGCCGATGACGCGCTGCACATACTGGTGGATGTGCGTCAGTTCCTCCAGGCAGCCCTCGACGGTGGTGTGCGTGCCGGTGATCAGTTCGAGCTGCGATTCGCTGAAATCGGTGGTGATGTGCGGGTGGGCGAGTGCCGAGCCCAGGGCCGGGGCGTGCGGCGTGAGCGCGAGCGCGCCGTCGGGCCGCGTGCGCAGCGATTCCTTCTCGATGCCGCGGCGAATGCCGCGCAGTTGTTCGCGCGGCAAGGCGCGCAGGCGATCCCGCATGTTCCCTTTCGGTTGCGTGGCCATGCTATCCCGGGTGCGCGGTCAGTCAAACGCGGCCGCGCGAAACCCGGCATCATAGTGCATGCGGCGGAAGAACTATTCCACGCTAGAATTTTGCCGCATTCCAATGAGGAGGGACCGAGGGATGAAACTGCACCGCAATATCGCATCGGCCGTGGTGGCCGCCTGCGCCACGCTGTCCGCGCCTGCCGGCGCGCAGACCATCGAACTCAAGCTGCATCATTTTCTCGGGCCGAAGTCGCCTGCTCACGCGCAGATGCTGGTGCCCTGGGCGCAACGCATCGAGAAATCCTCGGGCGGCAAGGTGAAGATCGAGGTGTTCCCGTCGATGACGCTCGGCGGCAAGCCCCCGCAGCTTATCAACCAGGCGCGCGACGGCGTCGTCGACATGGTCTGGACGGTAAACGGCTACACCGCGGGCCTGTTCCCGCGCTCGGAAGTATTCGAGTTGCCGTTCGTGCACACCAACAGCGCCGTGGCCACCAACCTTGCCATGCGCGCGATGTACGATCCGTACCTCAAACCCGAGTACGCCGGCGTGCACCCGCTGTTCCTGCACGTTCACGCCGGCCAGGCGATCCACATGGTGGACAAGGAAGTGCGCAAGCCTGCCGACCTGCAGGGCATGAAGATGCGCATTCCGACCCGCACCGGTGCGTGGATCATCGAGGCCCTGGGCGCGGCGCCGGTCGGCATGCCGGTGCCCGACCTGCCGCAGGCGCTTTCCAAGAAGGTGGTCGACGGCGCGTTCATTCCCTGGGAGATCATCCCGCCGCTCAAGATCCAGGACGTCACCGACTTCCAGATCGAGGGCCCGAACCGCGTGCGCTTCGGTACCACCACGTTCCAGGTGTCGATGAACCAGAAGCGCTGGGACAGCCTGCCCGCCGACGTGAAGCGCGCCTTCGAGGCCAATTCAGGCGAGGCCTGGGTGCGTGAGGTGGGCCAGATCTGGACCAAGTCCGAGGACTTCGGCATTGGCCTGGCGGTCAAGGCAGGCAACAAGCACATCGTGCTGACCGAGGCCGAGCTGCAGCAGTTCCGCGACAAGCTCGAACCCGTGGTGCAGCGCTGGATCGACGACGTCAAGGGCAAGGGCATCGACGGCACCGCGCTGGTAAAGGCTGCCCGGGAGCAGATCGCCAAGTACTCGAAGTAAGTCGATGACGGGCGGCACGCGCGCGGCGCGGGAGCCGGCCCGGCTCCTGCGCCGCGTCATCGAGGCCTGGGCGCTGCTCGGCGGACTGGTGCTCGCCGGCATCGCGCTGATGAGCACCTGGAGCGCGGCGAGTGCGTGGCTTTTCGGCAGGCCGCTGCCGGGCGATTTCGAGATGGTCGAGATGCTGGTCGCCGTCTCGGTGTTCATGTTTCTCCCGTACTGCCAGCTCACGGGCGCCGACGTGTCCGCGGACCTGTTCACGGCGCGCGCCGGGCCGCGGACGGTGGCGCTGCTGGAACTGCTCGCCGCGCTGGTGGCGCTCGGCTTCAGCCTGCTGCTGCTGTGGCGCATGTATGAGGGTCTGCTCGACTACCGTCAGTACGTCGAGACCACCACCATCCTGCGCATTCCCATCTGGTATGCCTATGTTCCGGCGCTCGCGTCCCTGGCGCTGCTCGCGGCTGCGGCGCTGATATCGATTCGCGCAGCCTGGGGCCGCTTCAGGACGGCACGCTGAGGCCGGTGCATGGACACTAGCGTGCTGGTCGGGCTGCTCGGGCTGGGTGCGCTGGTGGCCCTGATCGCCATCCGCATGCCGATCGCCTACGCAATGATCCTGGTGGGCGGCGTCGGCACCATGGTCCTCACCGACCCGCGCATCTTTCTCGCGCAGCTGAAGAACCTCGCCTACGCGCAGTTCTCGATCTACGACTTGTCGGTGCTGCCCATGTTCGTGCTGATGGGCAACCTCGCTTCGCAGGCGGGACTGTCCCGGGACCTGTTCCGCGCCGCCAACGCATGGCTCGGCTGGCTGCGGGGCGGTGTGGCAATGTCGGCGATCGCGGCCTGCGCGGGATTCGGCGCCGTCTGCGGCTCCTCGCTGGCGACGGCCTCCACCATGGGCCAGGTGGCGCTGCCCGAGTTGCGCCGCTACCGCTACAGTCCGGAACTTGCGACCGGCACGCTCGCCGCGGGCGGCGTGCTCGGCATCCTGATCCCGCCGTCGGTGGTGCTGGTGGTGTATGCCATCGTCGTCGAAGCCAGCATCGTCACCATGTTCATCGCGGCCTTCGTGCCGGGGATCATCGCGGTGCTGTTTTTCCTCCTCACCATCGCGATCTACGTGCGCGTGAAGCCCGATTCCGGGCCGGCGGGCGATCGGGTGTCGCGGCGCGAGTTCATCGATGCCACGGTGCGCGTGGCGCCGATCGGCGGCATCTTTGGCGTCGTCATCGGCGGCATCTATTTCGGCTTCTTCAATCCGACCCCGGCGGCGGCAGTGGGCGTGTTCCTGGTGACCGCCTACGGCGTCGGCCGCGGGCTGGTGCGCTGGGCGCAGTTCCGGCAGGCGCTGCTCGACACCGCGAAGACCGCGGGCATGATCTATCTCATCTTGTTCGGGGCGCAACTGCTCAACATCTTCATGGCGCGCGGCGGCGTGCCGCAGGCGGCCGCCGAGTGGATGGCCAACTCGGGCCTGGCGCCCTTCGAAATCCTGGTGCTGCTGCTGGTGGCGCTGATCGTGCTCGGCTGTCTGATGGACAGCCTGTCCATGATCCTGCTGGCGATCCCGTTCTTCTGGCCGGTGATCTCGGTCCTGGATTTCGGCATGAGCCCGGACGATCTGAAGATTTGGTTTGGCATCCTGGCCCTGATCGTGGTGGAGCTCGGGCTCATCACGCCGCCGGTGGGGATGAACGTCTTTGTCATCAATTCGTTGGCGCGCGATGTTCCCATGAGCCGCACTTTCATCGGGGTCATGCCGTTCTTTGGCGCCGAATTGGTGCGCGTGGCGCTGCTGCTCGCGTTCCCGGGGCTGGTGCTCTGGCTGCCCAAGGCGCTCGCCGGCTGAGGGGCGCGGGGTTGCCAAGACCTTAGGCTACCTAGGGCTTTCGGCGGCTTGATTCGGCCGCTTTCGCCCACACCTGTGACCAATGAACCCCTGGCGCAGGAAGAAGCAGGCAACCCTGGACAGCGGCGCACCCGCCGGCGGCGAGAAACCCGGCCGACGCGGCCGCTCGACCTCGCTCGCGGTCCGCCCTATTCCCGCGGACGCGTTGATTCTGATCCCGATGAGGAACGCCGTACTGTTCCCGGGCGTCATTTCGCCGGTCGCGGTGGGCCGCAGCGCTTCCATCGCCGCGGCCAACGAGGCGGTGCGCCAGTCGCGCAAGGTGGGCTTCGTCCTGCAACGCGACGCCAAGACCGACGACATCGGCCCGAACGACCTGCACTGGGTCGGCACCGCGGGCGAGATCGTGCGCTACGTGCCCTCCGGCGAAGGCCCGCACCACCTCGCGGTGCAGGGTCAGGAGCGTTTTCGCATCGCCGAATTCCTCGAAGGCTGGCCGTTTCTCGTCGCGCGCGTGGTCTGGGTACCCGAGGCGACGGGAGCCGGGGAAGAAGTCGAGGCGCGTTTCCTGCAGCTCAAGACGCAGGCCGCCGAGGCGATCAAGCTGCTGCCGAACGTCCCCGACGAACTTGTCGGCGCGGTGCAGGCGATCGACTCGGCCTCGCAGCTCGCCGATATGGTGTCCAATCTTCTCGACATCGAAAACGCGCAGAAGCAGGCGATCCTCGAGGCTTTCGACCTGAAGACGCGGCTGGACATGGTCCTCGCGCACCTCGCCGGGCGCGTGGGCGTATTGCGCCTGTCGAAGGAGATCGGCGACAAGACGAGGAAGGAATTCGACGAGCGCCAGCGCGAGCACGTGCTGCGCGAGCAGATGCGCCAGATCCAGAAGGAACTGGGCGACGGCGAAGATACGGCCGCCGAGCTCGAGGACCTCGAGAAAGCGCTTGCGGCTGCGGGGATGCCCGAAGACACCTTCAAGCAGGCGAAGAAGGAGTTCAAGCGCCTCTCGCGCATGGGCGAGAGCTCGGGCGAGGCATCGATGCTGCGCGCGTGGCTCGAGCTGATGGCCGAACTGCCCTGGAAGAGCGGGCCGCAGGCCGCCGTCGACATTGCGGCGGCGAGGAAGGTTCTCGACGACGACCATTACGGCCTGGACAAGATCAAGCGCCGCATCCTCGAGTACCTGGCGGTGAGAAAGCTCAATCCCGAGGGCAAGAGCCCGATCCTGTGCTTTGTCGGTCCGCCGGGCGTGGGCAAGACCTCGCTCGGCCAGTCCATCGCCAAGGCGACCGGGCGCAAGTTCCAGCGCGTGGCGCTGGGTGGATTGCACGACGAGGCCGAGATCCGCGGCCACCGGCGCACCTACATCGGCGCGCTGCCGGGCAACGTCATCCAGGCGCTGAAGCGCGGGGAATCACGCACCAGCGTGCTGATGCTCGACGAGATCGACAAGCTCGGCGCGGGCGGCTTCCACGGCGACCCGGCGTCCGCGCTGCTCGAGGTGCTCGACCCCGAGCAGAACGGGAAATTCCGCGACAACTACTTGGGCGTGGACTTCGACCTGTCGCAGGTGCTGTTCATCGCCACGGCGAACGTGCTCGACACCATCCCGGGGCCGCTGCGCGACCGCATGGAAGTGATCCAGCTCCCCGGCTACACCGAAGAGGAAAAGCTGCAGATCGCGCGCAAGTACCTCGTGCACAAGCAGTTCGAGGCCAACGGCCTCAAGCCCGGGCAGGCGTCGATCACCGATGCCGCGATCCGGGAGATCATCGCCGGCTACACGCGCGAAGCGGGCGTGCGAAATCTGGAGCGCGAGCTCGGCTCGGTGCTGCGCCGCGTCGCCATGCGCATCGCGGAAGGCGAGGTGGAGTCCGTCGCATTGGACGCGGGCGATTTGCCGGCCATCCTCGGTGCGCGTAAGTTCGAAAACGAAGTGGCGCTGCGCGCCAGCATGCCCGGCGTGGCCACGGGACTTGCCTGGACGCCGGTGGGCGGAGACATCCTGTTCATCGAGGCCTCCAAGGTGCCGGGGTCCGGCAAGCTGATTCTGACCGGGCAACTGGGGGACGTGATGAAGGAGTCAGCCCAGGCGGCGCTCACGCTCGCCAAGACCTGGAGCGGCGATGCGCTCGAGAAAACCGACATCCACGTGCACGTGCCCGCGGGCGCCACGCCCAAGGACGGCCCCAGTGCCGGGGTCGCGATGTTCCTCGCGCTGACCTCGCTGCTGCAGGGCAGGCCGGTGCGGCCGGATGTGGCGATGACGGGCGAGATCTCGCTGCGGGGCCTCGTGCTGCCGATCGGTGGCGTAAAGGAAAAGACGCTCGCCGCGCTGCGCGCGGGCATCACGACCGTGATGCTGCCCAAGCGGAACGAGAAAGACCTCGAGGATGTCCCGGCCGAGGCGCGCCAGAAGCTCAACTTCGTCTTCCTCGACAAGGTGGAAGACGCCGTGAAGGCCGCCATCCAGTAGGGCGGGCCGCGGGTCCACCGTACCAATGAAAAGCCCGCCGGGCGGCGGGCTTTCCTTACTTCTTCTTCTTCGTCGCAGCCCTGCGTTTCGGGCTGGCGCGACGGGCGCTTGATCGGGCCGAGTTGCGACCCGGTTGGGCGCTCAGGCGGCTTTTTTTGCCTTGGCGAGGCCTTTTACGGTCTCGGTCGCGGCGGCGACGTTGGCTTCAGCGATTTCGGTCGCCTGCTTGGTGACCTTGCTGAAGTTGTCGTATGCCGAATTGGCGGCGGCGAGCATCGACTTGATGCCGGCGACGGCGACGTCGGAGCCGGCGGGCGCGTTCTTCACGGCCTTGTCCAGCAGCGTGGTGAAGTTCTCGTTCCACTCGGCGACGCGCTTCTCCGCCACTTTCGACATCTCGGCGTTGGTTTCGGTCGCGACTTCGTAGACGCCCTTGGAGTAGGCGATGGCCTTCTCGATGGCCGGCGTCGCGAGGGTGCTTTGCAGGCCGACGAACTCCTGCACGTCTTTCGCGCCGAACAGGGCGCGGGCGTTGCTGAGGCTGTCTTCGAACGCGGTCTTCACGGCATTGGCGTTCAGGCTCGCGAGTTTCTCGATCGCGGCGAACTGCATCTGGGCGAAGGAGAGCATCGTTTCGACGTTGGCTTTTCCGGCCGCCTGGATCTGCTCGGGGGTGACATACATGGTCGGGCTCCTTGGTAGTAAGAAATTCGGTTGGGTCTTGGTTCGGCGCTAAATGGTGCAGCGCAGCAAGGCGTAGTCTAGGCCGTTTGACGGTGATGTCAAAGGGTTTTTGCGATGCAGCATAAGCCATTGATGCTGGGTGTATTTCCGTCGGCATCGGGTGCCACATGTGTTTGAAACGAGGCTGCGCCATCCCTTGAAACGCTGCCCAGCACGGCACCGCACCCGGCGACAATGCGGGCCATGAGCGTCAGCGCTGCGAGTCCCGCAGACCCCGTCCAGCGGGCGGCCTGGATTTTCCCGGGGCTCTTCGTGGTTCTCTGGAGCACTGGATTCATCGGTGCGAAGTTAGGACTTCCTTACGCGGAACCCATTAATTTTCTGGAGATCCGGTTCCTGGCTGTCCTGGCCCTGCTGCTCCCGGTGTGCTGGATCATGCGTGCCCCGTGGCCAAGCACTCGAGCCGAGTTTCTCCATATGGCGTTCGCTGGAGTCCTGATCCAGGGCGGCTATCTCGGCGGGGTGTTCCTGTCCTTGTCCCTCGGCATGCCGGCAGGCGTCTCGGCGCTAATCACGGCGCTGCAGCCGATCCTTGCGGCGGTCCTGAGCGGGTGGCTGCTGAGCGAACGAACCAACGCACGCCAGTGGGCCGGGCTCGTCCTGGGAATCGCCGGCGTGGCGCTCGTGGTGCGAGAGAAGTGGGTTTTCGAGGGCGTCGGCCTCGCCGCCACTGCGTTGTCGGTGCTCGCGCTGGTCAGCATCAGCCTGGGCGCCATATGGCAGAAGCGCCACTGCGCGCGCGTCGACCTGCGCACTGGCGCCGCGATCCAGTTTGCCGCTGCCGCGCTCGTGCTCGCGCCCTATGCCTTGTTGTTCGAGACGCGGCAGGTCACCTGGAGCCTGGAACTGGTCGCCGCGATCACCTGGCTCGTGTTCGCGCTGTCCCTGGGTGCGGTGTTCCTGCTGTTCTGGCTCATCCGCCATGGCGCGGCGACCAAGGTGGCAAGCCTGATGTACCTGGTGCCGCCGTGCACGGCGTTGGTGGCCTGGCCGCTGTTCGGCGAGACCTATACTGCGTTCTCCGCCGCGGGCATGGCGCTCGCCATGATCGCGGTGTGGATGGTGAGCAAAGGATGAGCACGGACCTCGACTACAAGCCCGACGATCCCGCGTTCCTCGCCGACCCGTTTCCCCTTTACCGCCGGATGCAGGACGAGGACCCCTGTCACTGGAGCCCGCGCCTCAAGGCTTGGGTGCTCACCCGCTATGACGACGTGCGGCAGGTTTGCCTCGACAAGGAGATGTCCTCGGACCGGCTGCGCCCGTTCTTTGCGGCGATGCCGCCGCCCGAAGCGCAGCGCATTGCCGACATCGTGCGCTATCTCTCCCTGTGGATGGTGTTCCGCGACCCGCCCGAGCACACGCGCCTGCGGCGGCTGACCAGCAAGGTGTTCCACGTCAAGTCGATGCACGCGATGCGCCCGCGGATCGAGTCGCTGATGCACTGGCTGTTCGAGCGCATCGGCGATCGCGCGGCGTTCGATTTCATCGGCGAATTCGCCGGGCCCCTGCCGGCGCTGGTGATCATGGACATGCTGGGCGTGCCGCGAGAGGAGCTTGCGCGCGTAAAGCGGCTCTCGGACGACATGGCGCTGTTCATCGGCAGCTCGCGCATGTCGCCGGAGAAGTACGGCATCGCCGAGGCGGCGACGCACGAGATGGCGGAATACTTCCGCGGCATGATCGCCGCGCGGCGCGCGGGGCCGCAGGCCGACCTGCTGTCCGAGCTTGTGCATCTGGAGGACGGCGGCGACCGGCTGACCGAGGACGAGCTCGTCGCGACTTGCATCCTGCTGCTGTTCGCCGGACACGAGACCACCACCAACCACATCGCCAACGGGCTGCTCGCGCTGCTGCGCTTTCCCGACGAGATGGCCAAGCTGCGCGAGGACCCGTCGCTCGCGCCCGCCGCGGTCGAGGAGTTGCTGCGCTATGACGGGCCGAACGGGGCCCAGGTGAGGATCGTGCGCGAGGCGCAGTCGCTGCACGGCAGGCAGCTCAAGCCGGGCGAGCGCGTATTCATCCTGCTGAACGCCGCGAACCGCGATCCGCGCGCCTACCCGGATCCCGATCGCGTGATGCTGGAGCGCAATGGCCCGCCGCACCTTGCCTTCGGGTTCGGCCTGCACATCTGCCTGGGCTTCCCGCTGGCGCGCCTCGAGGGCCAGATCGCGCTGCCTGCGGTGCTGGCGCGCTGGCCCCGTCTGGCGCTGGCGCAGGAGCGCCTGGCGTGGCTCAATTCGATGGTGTTCCGCGGCGTGACCTCGATGCCGGTGCGAGTCGCGAATTGAGCGCGCGGCAGGGCGAGCACCTGCCGCGGCACCTGTGGTGGGTGCTCATCGGCATCACGCTGGTCTGGGGCTTCAACTGGACGGCGATGAAGGTGGCGATCTCGGAGGTCGCGCCATTTACGTTCCGCACCTTCTGCCTCGCCGCTGGCTCCGGCGTGCTGTTCGCTGTGCTGAAGGCCTCGGGTCAGCCGCTCGCCATTCCTCGCGACCAGTGGCGGCGCGTCGCGCTGATCGCGTTCTTCACCATCACCTGCTGGAATCTGCTGGTGGTATTCGGCTTGCGCCTCCTCCCGTCCGGACGCGCGGCGATCCTCGCCTACACGATGCCGGCCTGGGCCATCCCGCTCTCGGTGTGGTTTCTCGGGGAGCGCATGAACGCGCGCAAGCTCCTCGGACTGGCACTCGGCATGGGCGGCATGGCGCTGTTGCTGGTGCAGGAGTTCACCAGCCTCGCGGGCGCGCCGCGTGGGGCGCTGCTCGTGCTCGGGGCGGCGTTCACGTGGGCGGTCGGCACGTTGCTGCAGAAGAAGTTTCCGGTGCGCGCGCCGGTGGCGCCGCTGACCGCGTGGATGATGCTGGTGGGCGGCATTCCCATCTACGTTGGCGCGCTCCTGTTCGACGACTGGCGCGCGCTGGGCGAAGTCAGCCTGTGGCCGGCGCTCGCCGTGGCCTACAACGTGCTCCTGTCGTTCGCCTGGGCGCACTGGGCCTGGATCAAGCTCGCCACCTCGGTCTCGGTGACCACGTTTTCGCTCAGCATGCTGATGACGCCGGTGGTGGGCGTGCTCTCCGGCATGCTGATTCTCGGCGAGGCCCCCGGATGGGTCGAGTTCGGCGCACTGCTGCTGGTGCTCGGTTCGCTCGCCACGGTTGTCATTCCGGCGCGGCGATAGTCCGCAATCGCGGCACGCGCGCTATATCCCATCCGTCGGCCGCTTGGTTGAGGAAACGGCGCGCCCGCGCGAGCTCGGCCTGCGGGTCCGACAGGTCGAGCGGCCGGGCGCCGGTCTGCTTGGAAAGCTTCTCGCCTGCGGCGTTGACCGCCACCGGCACGTGCACGTAGCGCGGCGTGCGTGCGCCAAGCAGCCGCTGCAGGTGGATCTGGCGCGCGGTGGAGTCGAGCAAATCGGCGCCGCGCACGACGTTGGTGATGCCCTGGTCCAGGTCATCGACCACCACGGCGAGTTGGTATGCGGTGATGCCGTCGGCCCGCAACAGCACGAAATCGCCGACCTCGGTTTCCACGCGTTGCTCCAGCCATCCCTGAACGGCGTCCGCAAAGCCGATGGGCGCGCCATGGGAGCGCACGCGCACCGAGTGCGCGGCCTTTCCCGGGGCAAGCCCGCGACGGCAGGTCCCCGGATAGATGCGCGAACCGTCGATGGCGAGCGCTGAATCTTCCAGTTCCCTGCGGGTGCAGGCGCAGGGGTAGGCGAAGCCGCGGCGCGCCAGGTCGTCGAGCACGGCGCGGTAGCGCTCGAGCCGCGTGCTTTGATAGATCACTGGCCCGTCCCACTCAAGGCCCAGTTTGTCGAGCGTGCGCAGGATGTCATCGGCCGCACCGGGCTGCTCGCGCGGCTGGTCCAGGTCCTCCATGCGCAGCAGCCACTTGCCGCCGGCGGATCTTGCCGCCGCGTAACTGGCGAGCGCAGCGACCAGCGAACCGAAATGCAATGGACCTGTCGGCGAAGGGGCGAATCGGCCGATGTATTCAGCCATGAGGGCTAGAGTACACTGCGCGTTTCTCGGGCGAGGATCGGCATGGCGACGGTCGAGTTGACCAAGGACAACTTCGAAAAGGTGATCACGGAAAGCCCGATGGTCATCGTGGATTTCTGGGCGCCGTGGTGCGGCCCCTGCCGCGGCTTTGCGCCGATCTACCAGCAGGCGGCCGAGTCCCATGCCGACGTCGTGTTCGGCAAGGTCAACACCGACCAGGAGCAGGAGCTCGCCGGTGCCTTCAACATCCGTTCCATCCCCACGCTGATGGTGTTTCGCGAGAAAGTGGTGCTGTTCCAGGAGGCGGGGGCGCTGCCGGCGTCCGCGCTCGATCAGGTGATCGCTCAGGCGAAGTCCCTCGACATGGCCAAGGTGCACCAGGAGATCGCGGCGCGCGACGCGCAGGGCGCGCGGGAGCAGGGCCTGGCTTAGGCAAGGCAAGCCCGCCCCATGGCCGCCACGCGCCAGGAAAAGGATTCTTTCGGCAGCATCGAAGTGCCGGCCGACCGGCTCTGGGGCGCGCAGACCGAGCGCAGCCGGCGTTTGTTCCGCATTTCCGGCGAGCGCATGCCGCTTGCGGTGATTCATGCGCTCACGCAGGTGAAGCGGTCCGCGTCACGGGTGAACCGCGCGCTCGGTTTGCTCGATCCCGCCGTCGCTGAGGCCATCGAGCGCGCAGCCGACGAGGTGCTCGCCGGCCGGCACGACGAGGAGTTCCCGCTGGTGGTCTGGCAGACCGGCTCGGGCACGCAAAGCAACATGAACGTGAACGAAGTGCTCGCCAACCGCGCCTCCGAACTGCTCGGCGGGGAACGGGGCCTGCGACGCCTGGTGCATCCGAACGATCACGTCAACCTCGGCCAGTCCTCGAACGACGCGTTTCCCACCGCGATGCACATCGCTGCTGCGCGCGCCGTCGAGCACGACCTGCTGCCGGGGCTGGAGCGTCTGGCGGCGACGCTTGCCGCCAAGAGCGAAGCCTTCGCCGATATCGTCAAGATCGGCCGCACCCATCTGCAGGACGCCACGCCGCTCACGCTGGGACAGGAGTTCTCCGGCTACGTCGAGCAGCTGGCGCAGGCGGAGGCCGCGATCGAGCTGGCGTTGCCCGGGCTGTGCGAGCTGGCGATCGGCGGCACCGCCGTGGGCACGGGCCTCAATACGCACCGCGAGTTCGGCGCGCGCATGGCGACGGACCTGTCGCAGGCGACGGGCCTGTCCTTCGAGGCGGCGCCCAACAAGTTCGCCGCGCTCGCCGGGCACGAGCCCCTGGTATTCGCGCACGGCGCCCTCAAGACGCTCGCGACCGCGCTGACCAAGATTGCCAATGACGTGCGCTGGCTCGCCTCCGGGCCGCGCTCCGGGCTGGGCGAGCTGTCCATCCCCGAAAACGAGCCCGGCAGTTCGATCATGCCGGGCAAGGTGAACCCGACGCAAGCCGAGGCGCTCACCATGCTGTGCGCACAGGTTCTCGGCAACGACGTGGCCATCGGCATCGGCGCCGCCTCGGGCCATTTCGAGCTGAACGTCTACAAGCCGATGCTGATCCACAATTTCCTGCAGAGCGTGCGCTTGCTTGCGGACGGCTGCGCTTCGTTCGAAGAGCACTGCGCGCGCGGTATCGAGGCGAACCGGGCGCGGATCGGCGAGCTGGTCGAGCGCTCGCTGATGCTGGTGACGGCGCTCGCGCCGCACATCGGCTACGACCGCGCCGCGGAGATCGCGAAGAAGGCGCACCGCGAAGGCAGCACGCTGCGCGACGCGGCGCTGGCGCTGGGCTACGTGAGCGGCGAGGATTTCGAGCGCTGGGTACGGCCCGAGGAAATGACGCGGCCGGGCGGGGAATAGGGCGGCGCGTGGTTTAGACTGCACGCCTCATGTCGGTCGTCGTCCTCATCTCCGGCCGCGGCAGCAATCTGCAGGCCATCCTCGAAGCAGGGATCCCGGTGTGCGCGGTCATCAGCAATCGCGCCGACGCCGGCGGGCTGGCAATCGCCGCGCGGCACGGCGTCGCCACGGCCGTGGTCGAGCATGGGCGCTTTGCCTCGCGCGACGCCTTCGATGAGGCACTGGCAGCCGAGGTCGATCGACATGCGCCACGGTTGGTGGCACTCGCGGGATTCATGCGCGTGCTGACGCCGGGCTTCGTCGCGCGGTACGCCGGGCGGCTCGTCAACATCCATCCGTCGCTGCTGCCGGAGTTTCCGGGCTTGCACACGCATGCGCGCGCGCTGGCCGCGGGGGTGAAGCGCCACGGCTGCACCGTGCACTTCGTCACCGAGCAACTCGACCATGGTCCCATCATTGCGCAGGCGACGGTGCCGGTTCTGCCGGGGGACGACGAGGCGGCGCTCGCGGCGCGGGTCCTGGCGCAAGAGCATCGGATCTATCCGCGCGCGATCCGCTGGTTCCTGGAGGGGATGCTGGCGATCGAGGGCGGCCGCGTGCGAGTCAAAGGAAATCATGCGCAAGTGGTTGCCGGCGATCGCGCTTAGTCTCGCGGCGGCGCAGGCGACGCAGGCCGCGCCGCCTGCCCGCGTCGAGATCGCCTACCAGGTGCTGCACAATGGTGGCCCGCTGGCGGAGGTGAAACACGTCCTCGAGCACGACGGCAAAACCTATCGGCTGGGCGAAACCTGGTCGGGAAGCGGGATGCTCGCGCTGCTGGGCGAAGTGCGGCGCAGCAGCCGCGGCGAGGTGACCGAGTCCGGCCTGCGTCCGCTCGAGTACGAGGACCGGCGGCCGCGCCGCGAAACCGCCTACGCGACGTTTTCCTGGGGGGAAAAGACGATGACCTTGAAGTTCCGCGACGGCCCGCAGGAGCGTCCCCTGCCGCCGCGGGCGCAGGATCGCCTCAGCTTTCTCTTCACGACGGCCTTCCATGCGCCGGGTCGCGGGCCGTTGGAGTATCACATCGTGGACGGCAAGGGCGTCGCGCACTACGTGATGGACGTCGCCGGGCGCGAACGCCTGAGCGTGCCGGCAGGTGACGTTGACGCCTTGCGCCTCGTGAAGCGCGAGGACGACGGGAGCAGCACGCAGATCTGGCTCGATCCGGGGCGCCATTACCTGCCGCTGCGAGTACTGGTGGTGCAGAAGGACGGCACGCGCATCGATCAAGTGGCCACCCGCATCACGATGGCGCAATGATCTATCGCGCCCAGCTCGCGCGGGCCGAAACGCTACTTGCGGAGCTGCTGACGACTGCAGGGCCCGCTGACGCCGCGGTATCGCGCTACTTCCGGGCGCACCGCAATCTCGGCCAGACGGACCGCGCCTTCGTCGCCGAGACGGTGTACGCGGTGCTGCGCCGGCGCCGTTCGCTCGAAGCCGCGGCAGGTTCCGCTGCGCCCCGCGACCTCGCGATCGCCGCCCTGGTCCGCGTTCGCGGGCTGTCGGGCCGCGCGCTGGAGGACGTCGTACGCGACGAGGAGAAGGCGCTGATCGCGCGCGTGCGCGCCGCGAAGAGCGAATCGTTTCCCCCTGCCGTGCGCGCCGATCTGCCGGACTGGCTTTGGGAACGGCTTGCGGCAATCCATGGCGAAGAGGAGGCGATGCGCATCGCGCAAGGTCTGCTCAATCCGGCCCCGCTGGATCTGCGCGTCAACGTGGCGAAGCTGGGACGCGACGAGGCGCTCGAGCAGCTGCGTTCGGACGGCATCGAAGGCGCCGCCACACCGCTTTCGCCGGCCGGCATCCGCCTCGCAGGCAAGCCCGCCATCAACCGACACGCGCTGTTCAAGCGCGGCGCGATCGAAGTGCAAGATGAAGGCAGCCAGTTGCTGGCCTACCTGCTCGCGCCGCGGCGTGGCGAGATGGTGGCCGACTATTGCGCCGGCGCGGGTGGCAAGACCCTGGCCCTGGCCATGCTCATGCGTGGCACCGGCCGCATCTACGCGATGGACGTGTCCGCGAAACGCCTCGCGGAGCTGGCGCCGCGGGCCGCGCGCGCGGGCGTCACCAGCGTGCATCCGCTGGTGCTGTCCGGCGAGGGCGATGCGCGCGCCAAGCGACTGGCCGGAAAGCTGGACCGCGTTCTGGTGGACGCACCCTGCAGCGGCTTTGGCACGCTGCGGCGCAACCCCGACCTGAAGTGGCGGCACGGGCCGCAGGCTCTCGTCGAGCTCGCCGCCAAGCAGGCCGCGATTCTTGGCGCGGCTTCCCGCCTGCTCAAGCCGGGCGGTCGCCTCGTGTATGCGACCTGCAGCATCCTGCCGGAGGAGAACGAGGCGATCGCGGACGCGTTTGCCGCCGCGCACGCAGAGTTTGCCCCGCTGTCCTGCAAGGCGCTCTTCGAGGCGCAGCGCATCCCGGTGGAGTGCGGTGAGCGCCTGCGCCTGTGGCCGCACCGGCAGGGCTGCGACGGCTTTTTCGCGGCGGCCTTCGAACGGCGCTGAATCGCCTCCCGAGGCTTGTATTTTCCTTTTGCAGCCGCAGGTTAGAGATTGGCCGGCGAGGGCGCGACAGTGTCAGGGAATCTCTGGTTGCGCAGGGAGTCCAATCGCGTAGAATCGGCCGGCCCTCTTCACATAACTATTAGAAAACACTCATGATTTTTAATGGATTATTCGATCTGCCCTGGTGGGGCCTGGTCCTGGTGGCCCTGGGGTTGACGCACGTCACCATCGCGTCGGTGACCATTTTTCTGCACCGGCATCAGGCGCATCGCGCGCTGGAGTTGCATCCGATCGCCTCGCACTTCTTTCGCTTCTGGCTGTGGCTGACGACCGGCATGGTCACCAAGGAATGGGCGGCGATCCACCGCAAGCATCACGCCAAGTGCGAGACCGCCGAAGACCCGCACAGCCCTCAGATCCTCGGCATCAACCGGGTTCTCTGGGGTGGCGTGTTCCTGTACGTGAAGGAGTCGCACAAGCCCGAGACCATGGAGCGCTACGGCCACGGCACGCCGGACGACTGGATGGAGCGCAACGTTTACTCGGCGCACGCCATCATGGGCCTCACGCTGATGGGCGTGATCAACCTGGCGCTGTTCGGACTGGTACCCGGGATGCTGATCCTGCTCACGCAGATCGTGTGGATCCCGTTCTGGGCGGCGGGCGTGATCAACGGCATCGGCCACTACTGGGGCTACCGCAGCTTCGACATCGCCGATGCCAGCAAGAACATCGTGCCCTGGGGCATCCTCGTCGGCGGCGAAGAGTTGCACAACAACCACCACGCCTACGCCACCTCGGCCAAGCTCTCGGCCAAGTGGTATGAGTTCGATATCGGCTGGATGTACATCCGCATCCTCGAAGCCTTGGGCCTCGCGACGGTCAAGAAAGTGGCGCCGACGCCGCGCTTCGAGCCGGCCAAGACCATGTGCGACTACGACACGCTGCACGCCGTGATCGCCAACCGCTACGACGTCCTGGCGCGCTACGCCAAGGCGATCAAGCGCACCTGGAGCGACGAAGTGGAGCGCCTGCAGCACTGGTCGCCGCGCGACGCCGAGTCGCTCAAGTCGCTCAAGCGCGCGCTGGTGCGCATCGGCTACGGCGCGGAGGCCGACCGCGCGCGGGTTGCCGAGGCGCTCAAGCCTTCCAAGCCGCTGCAGGTGGCGGTGAGCATGCGCGAGGAATTGATCGCGCTGTGGGAGCGCTCCAATGCGACCAAGGAGCAATTGCTGCGCCAGTTGCAGGACTGGTGCCATCGTGCCGAGACCAGCGGCATCGCGCCGCTGGTGGATTTCTCGCGGCGCCTGCGCAGCTATACCTGAGGCAGGTCCCACAAAGCAAAAGGCCCGCGCGAGCGGGCCTTTTCTCTTGCGGCACCGGGAACGGCTACTTCAGCTTGGTTTCCTTGTAGAGCACGTGCTTGCGCGCCTTGGGATCGTACTTCTTGATCTCGAGCTTGTCCGGTGTGGTGCGCTTGTTCTTGGTGGTGGTGTAGAAGTGGCCGGTGCCGGCCGTCGATTCGAGTTTGATCTTGTCGCGCATCAGCGGGTTTCCTTCTGCTTCGCCAGCGCCTTGGCCTTGGCGCGGATTTGCTCCAGCACGACCTCGACGCCCAGTTTGTCGATCTTGCGCAGGCCGGCAGTGGACACGCGCAGGCGCACCCAGCGGTTCTGGCTTTCCACCCAGAAGCGGCGGTAATGCAGGTTGGGCTGGAACACGCGCTTGGTCTTGTTGTTGGCGTGCGAGACCAGGTTTCCTCTCATCGGCTTCTTGCCGGTGACTTCGCAGACGCGGGACATTGCGGACTCCGGAATACGCGGAAAGGCGCGGATTATAGCAGTCCGCGCTCGGCGAAGGACAGCGCCTGGTTGCCGGCGACGATGAAGTGGTCCAGGACCCTGATGTCGACGAGCGCGAGCGCCTCGCGCAACTGCCGCGTAAGCAGCTCGTCGGCCTGCGAGGGCTGGGCCACGCCCGACGGGTGGTTGTGGGCGAAGATCACCGCCGCCGCGTTCGTGGCCAGCGCCGCCTTCACGACCTCTCGCGGGTAGACGCTGGTCTGGGCGAGAGTGCCGCGAAACAGCTCCTCGACACGCACCACCCGGTGCTGCGCGTCTAGGAACAGGCAGATGAAGACTTCGTGGGGGCGGCCGCCGAGCGCGAGGCGGAGGTAGTCGCGCACGGCGCCCGGCGAGGTGAGAGCGCTCGCCTCGCGCAGGTCTTCACGCAGGCTGCGGCGGGCGAGCTCGAGCACCGCGGCCAATTGGGCGGACTTGGCCTGGCCCAGCCCCTTCACCGCAGCGAGGTCGCGCTGGCTGGCGCAAAGCAGCCCCGCCAGGCCGCCAAAGCGACCGATCAGCTCGCGGCCAAGCTCGACCGCGCTCTTGCCGCGGACGCCCGAGCGCAGGCAGACCGCCACCAGCTCGGCGTCCGAGAGCTGTCCGGCACCCTGGGCCAGCAGCCGCTCGCGCGGCCGCTCTTGCTCGGGCCAATCGGTGATGGCCAATGCGACCCCCCCTGAATTCCCCTAGAATCTCTCCTCCTTAACGCGGCAGCCCGACGCACGGATGACCTTGAAGGGCAAAAAGATTCTGCTGGGTATTAGTGGCGGCGTGGCTGCCTACAAGGCCGCGCAGCTCGCGCGCCTCCTCGCCAAGGACGGCGCAGACGTGCGCGTGGTGATGACCGAGGCCGCCACCCGCTTTGTGACCCCGGTAACCCTGCAGGCGCTGACCGGCCAGACGGTATGGACCGACTTGTGGGACCCACGCGTGCCCGACAACATGGGCCACATCGAGCTGTCGCGCGACCGTGATCTGATCGTCGTGGCGCCGGCGAGCGCCGATTTCCTCGGCAAGCTGGCGGGCGGCCTCGCCGGCGACCTCCTCTCGACGTTGTGCATGGCGCGCCGCTGCCCGCTGCTGGTGGCGCCGGCCATGAACGTCGAGATGTGGGAGAACGGCGCGATGCAGCGCAATCTTCACACCCTGCGCGGCGACGGGGTGCACTTCGCCGGACCCGCCGCGGGCGACCAGGCCTGCGGCGAAGTCGGCATGGGCCGCATGCTCGAACCCGACGAAATCGTCGCCGAGATCGAGGCCTTCTTCCAACCCAAGCTCCTGGCGGGCAAGCGCGTGCTGGTGACCGCCGGCCCGACGGAAGAGCCGATCGACCCGGTGCGCGTGATCACCAACTCGAGCTCGGGGCGCATGGGCTACGCCGTGGCGCGCGCCGCGCACGAGGCTGGCGCGCGCGTCACCCTGGTAAGCGGCCCGACGGCGCTCGCCGCGCCCTTGGGCGTGGAGCGCGTCGACGTGCGCAGTGCGGAGCAGATGCTCGAGGCGGTGAAGAAAGCGGCGCCCGGCTGCGACGTGTTCTTCGCGGTGGCCGCGGTTTCCGACTACCGCGTGAAGAACCGCGCCGCGCAGAAGATGAAGAAGGGCGCCACGGCGGCGAAGAGCCTCGAACTCGCCGAGAATCCGGACATTCTGGCCTGGGTGGCGGGGCAGAAGAACGCGCCGTTCTGTGTCGGCTTCGCCGCCGAGACCGAGAGGCTCGCCGAGAACGCGCGCGCCAAGCGCGCGAAGAAGAACATCCCGCTGCTCGCCGCCAACCTCGCGCAGCGCGCGCTGGGCGCCGAAGACAACGACATCACGCTGTTCGACGATCGCGGCGAGCATGCGCTCGGCCGCGCCTCGAAGCTCGAACTCGCGCGCCGGCTCGTCGCGCACGTCGCCGCCATGCTGTCGCGGGAGAAGCGCGCGCGTGCAAAGGCTTGAAGTCCGGATCCTCGACCCGCGGATCCGCGACAGTCTTCCGCACTACGCCTCGCCGGGCGCCGCCGGCCTCGACCTGCGCGCGTGCCTGGACGCCGCACTCACCCTGCAGCCCGGCGACAGCCAGCTCGTGCCCTCGGGCATCGCCATTCACCTCGGCGACCCGGGCCTCGCTGCGATGGTGTTGCCGCGCTCGGGTCTGGGGGCGAAGCACGGTATCGTGCTCGGCAATCTCGTCGGCCTGATCGATTCGGACTACCAGGGCCAGATCTTCATTTCCGTGTGGAACCGCGGCCAAGCGGCGTTCACGCTCCAGCCGCTCGATCGCATCGCGCAGTTGGTGGTGGTGCCGGTGGTGCAGGTCGAGCTGGCGGTGGTCGAGGAGTTTGCCGCTTCCTCGCGCGGCGACGGCGGGTTCGGCAGCACGGGCCGATAACGAAAAAGCCCCGCCGGGGCGGGGCTTCTCCGGGAGCGCAGGGCGGCTGCTAGCCGAGCATGTCGGACCAGATGTTCTGCGCCCAAGCCCAGGCGTACATGCCCTCGAGCGTATTGCGCGCCGCCGATACGCCGCCCGCGCCCTTGATCGGCACGAAGGTTTTCTTGCTGGCGTCCAACTGGTGCACCGAGGCGACGTGCACCACCTCGTCATCGGAGACGAAGCTGTAGCAGGTATTGACGATCAGCGGGTCGGAATCGGGCTCCCGGCCGTTGATCATCGCTACCACTGCCGCCGCGCACACCTTCGCCTGCTGGTTCGCCATGCCGCCCGACTTGGGCATGCCCGGGGCGGAGAGCGTCGCGTCGCCGAGCACGTGCACGCCCTTGGCCACTGTGGACTCCGTCGTGCGCCAGTCGACCCCGCACCAGCGGTTGTTGGCCGTGATCAGCCCGGCCTTGACGGCGATGTCGCCCGCGCGCTGCGGCGGCACGACGTTCAGCACGTCGCCTTTCACGTCCTCGACTTCGAGCTTGACGGTCTTGGTCGCCGCATCCACGCCGATGGCCTTGGAGTTGCCGCGGAACTCGATCATGCCCGGATACAGCTCCGCCCACGCCTTCTTGAACAGCGGGCCCTTGGAGGTCACGTCAGGGTTTGCGTCGAGGATCAGCACCTTGGAGCGCGGCTTGTGTTTCTTGAAGTAATTGGCGACCTGGCTGGCGCGCTCGTAGGGTCCCGGCGGGCAGCGATAGGGCGCCAGCGGCACCGACAGCAGGTACACGCCGCCGTCGCGCATCTCGGCCAGTTGCTTTTGCAGCGCCACCGTCTGCGGACCGGCCTTCCAGGCGTGCAGCACGCGATTGCCGATCATGCCTTCCGCGTAGCCCTTGATGTCCTCGAGCATGAAGTCGATGCCGGGCGAGACGACGAGGCGGTCGTACGTGAGGTCCTTGCCATTGACCAGTCGCACCGTCCGGCTGGCGGTATTCACTTCGTAGGCCGTGTCGCGCACCACCTGCACGCCGTAGCGCTTCAGGCCGCTGTAGCCGTAGGTGATGTCCTTCATGGTCTTCGAGCCGCCGAAGACCAGGTTGGACATGGGGCAGGAGACGAAGTCGGCGTCGCGCTCCACCAGCACCACCTCGATGCTCGGGCCCCACATGCGGATGTACTTGGCGGCGGTGGCGCCGCCGAAGCCGCCGCCGATGACCACCACGCGTGCCTTGGCGCCGCCGCCGGGGGTGGCGCAGCCGGCCGCCGCGAGCGCGGCGGCCGCGCCGCCCAGCTTGAGGAAGTCGCGTCGATCGAAATGTCGGTTCATGGCTTCCCCCTATCGCTTCTGCGCCGCGAAATAGGCGGCGATCTGGTCGAGCTGCGGGTCGGTGTAGCCCTTGGCGATCTGGTGCATCACCGTGGCGGGCTTGGCGCCCGACTGGAACTCCTTGAACTTGCGTACCATCTCGCCCTTCGGCATGCCGGCCAGCACCTCATTGCCGCCCACACTGTGGCCCGACGTGCCGTGGCACATGGCGCAGGTCGCGGCCAGACCGCGGCCGGCATCCTGAGCATTGACCGTAACTGAAGCGACCGCGAGCACGGCCGCGCACACGAGAGAAATTCGCATCTGGGACTCCCTCCTGGATTGCGTTGCCTACGGCCGGAGTCTCCGCTGTGCCGCGGAAACCTGTCAAGCCGCCAGGGCGAAATCAGGCGACCGGCTCTTTCGCCGCCCGCGGAGACGCTGGCGCCTGCGCCTCGAACTGGAGCGAGACGTTCCCCGCGTCGTCCACGTCGACCGTCACCTTGCCGCCATGCGCCAGCTTGCCGAACAGCAGCTCGTCGGCGAGCGCGCGGCGGATGGTGTCCTGGATGAGCCGTGCCATCGGGCGCGCGCCCATCAGCGGGTCGAAGCCCTTCTTCGCCAGGTGCTCCTTGAGCTTCTGGGTAAAGTGCGGCTCGACCTTCTTCTCCTGCAGCTGCTCCTCGAGCTGGATGAGGAACTTGTCCACCACGCGCAGGATGACGTCCGGGTCGAGCGCGCGGAACGAGATCACGGCGTCCAGGCGGTTCCTGAACTCGGGCGTGAACATCTTCTTGATCGCTTCCATCTCGTCGCCCGCCTTGACCGAGGGCGTGAAGCCCATGGTGTTCCGGGTGAGCGACTCGGCGCCGGCATTGGTGGTCATGACGATCACCACGTTGCGGAAGTCGGCCTTGCGGCCGTTGTTGTCGGTGAGCGTGCCGTGGTCCATCACCTGCAGCAGGATGTTGAAAATGTCCGGGTGCGCCTTCTCGATCTCGTCGAGCAGCAGCACGGCGTAGGGCTTTTTGGTGATCGCCTCGGTGAGCAGGCCGCCCTGCTCGAAGCCGACGTAGCCCGGCGGCGCGCCGATCAGCCGGCTCACCGCGTGGCGCTCCATGTATTCCGACATGTCGAAGCGGATCAGTTCGATGCCCATGCAGTAGGCGAGCTGCCGCGCGACTTCCGTCTTGCCGACGCCGGTGGGTCCGGAAAACAGGAAGCTGCCGATGGGTTTCTGCGGATTGCCGAGGCCCGAGCGCGCCATCTTGATGGCCGAGGCGAGCGCGTCGATGGCCGGGTCCTGGCCGAACACCACGGCCTTGAGGTCCCGGTCGAGCTTGGCCAGCGCGCCGCGATCGTCGTTGGAAACGCTGCGCGGCGGGATGCGCGCGATCTTGGCGACGATGTCTTCGATCTCGCTCTTGCCGATGATGCGCTTTTGCTTGCTCTTCGGCGCGATGCGCTGGGCCGCGCCCGCCTCGTCGATCACGTCGATCGCCTTGTCGGGGAGGTGGCGGTCGTTGATGAAGCGCGCCGAGAGCTCCGCCGCCGAGGTGAGCGCGGTGGCGGTGTACTTGACGCTGTGGTGGGCCTCGAAGCGCGTCTTCAGGCCCTTGAGGATCTCCACCGTTTCGTCCACGGAGGGCTCGACCACGTCGATCTTCTGGAAGCGGCGCGAGAGCGCATGGTCCTTTTCGAACACGCCGCGGTACTCGTTGTAGGTGGTGGCGCCGATGCACTTCAGCTGCCCGGTGGAGAGCACGGGCTTGAGCAGGTTGGACGCGTCGAGCGTGCCGCCGGACGCGGCGCCCGCGCCGATCACGGTGTGGATCTCGTCAATGAACAGGACGGCATTGGGGTTGTCCACCAGCTGCTTCAGCACCGCCTTGAGCCGCTGCTCGAAGTCGCCGCGGTACTTGGTGCCGGCGAGGAGAGCCCCCATGTCGAGCGCGTACACCGTGCTGCGCGCCAGCAACTCGGGCACGTTCTGTTCCACGATCCTGCGCGCCAGGCCCTCGGCGATGGCGGTCTTGCCGACGCCGGCCTCGCCCACCAGCAGGGGATTGTTCTTGCGCCGGCGGCACAGGGTCTGGATGACGCGCTCGAGTTCGCGCTCGCGGCCGATGAGCGGATCGATCTTGCCGGCCAGCGCGAGCGCGTTCAGGTTCTGCGTGTAATTGTCGAGCGGGCTGTTGGATGGTTCGGCCTGGGTCTCTTCGCCCGCCTCCTGCTCGGCCTTGCCGGTGTGCTGCTGCGGCGTCTTGGTGATGCCATGCGAGATGTAATTGACGACATCAAGGCGTGTCACGCCCTGCTGCTGCAGGAAGTAGACCGCGTGCGAGTCCTTCTCGCCGAAGATCGCCACCAGCACGTTGGCGCCGGTCACTTCCTTCTTGCCCGAGGACTGCACGTGCAGGATGGCGCGCTGG